>Ga0209495_1002377_pt1 | contig 12319 bp, 11 predicted proteins | sample EN1Hudsemesocosm_FD_184629 | JGI IMG/M metagenome (GOLD analysis project Ga0209495, IMG submission 184629) | Methane-oxidizing microbial communities from mesocosms in the Hudson Canyon - EN1E Hudson Canyon (SPAdes) (version 2) | ecosystem: Environmental > Aquatic > Marine > Cold seeps | place... | reverse complement strand
ATCCATTCCATCCAAACTGTTTATAAGTGTTTGGTAGTGTTGCCGAAACTCATCGGTTAATTGAGTACTCTCTTTATCATCGTCTGAAATAGTCATTCCATTCGATGAAATAACGCTATCTTGTTGTTCCAAATACCTTGCGACTGTGTTGGATATCGCTAAATTCCCTTCAGTTAATACCAGCGAGTTATTACCAAGGCTGTCGATAGCTTTACTAAGGTTTTTTGAAGACCACCACCCCACTGCACCAACTAAGCCTGTTGCTATTAGTCCAATAATCATTAACGCGGCCAATAGCAAGTGGATATCGTTATCCCTTGACGGTGTGTTTTTTGAAGCTTTTCTTTCTTTCACTATTAATACTCGTGAATAATTGCAGTGGTTTTATATATCAAACTTATAACCAACGCCGTAAATAGAGTGGATAAACTGCACTTCATCGGAGAGGCTAGTGAGTTTTTTACGTAGCTTTTTTATGTGGCTGTCAACGGTTCTATCGCTAACTATTCGGGCGTCATCGTAAGCTCTGTCCATTAATTGGCTGCGAGAGAAAATATGCCCCGAATTTTCATATAAGGCCTCTAATAACTTAAACTCTACGGCGGTTAGCTCAATACTTTTCCCTTTATAGTCAACATGGTAATTGCTTCTATTTATTTGTAATTCTGGGTCTGAGGGTGTTTTTTGTGGTGAAACGCGGCGGAGTACTGCTCTAATGCGAGCCTCAACCTCTCTTAGGCTATATGGTTTACAGATATAATCATCTGCTCCCAGCTCAAGGCCTAAAAGGCGGTCTATTTCATCTGTTCGTGCCGTTAGCATAATAATAGGTATATTAGAGAACTCTCTAATTTCTCGGCAAACAGTAATTCCATCTTTGCTGGGCAGCATAAGATCCAATAATATTAAGTTTGGCTGGTTTTCTTTTACCCAGTCTGTGACCTTATCTCCGTCATTAAATACATGGGTTTTATATTGCATGTGTTCAAGGAATTCGCACATCGCACGAGACAATTTTTCTTCGTCTTCTACTACCAATATCATATTAGACATCTTTTACTTCCGTGTTTCCTGTTTTTTTGAGGCTATCGTTATACTAGCTATTGTTGATGCGTAAGGTTTAGCGGAAATTGTAATTGAATTGATACTCCACCCTGTAATGCGTGCTGGGCACTAATTGAACCGTTATAGTTTTCCATTATACTTTTGCAAATCGCCATTCCTAATCCTGCGCCTCCTGTTGAGCGATTACGCGAACCCTCAGCTCGGAAAAAGCGATTAAATATTTTGTTGAGACCTTCATCATTTAAACCGGGCGCACTATCAGAGAAATCAAGTTGGACAGCGTTATCTAACTGAAGAATACGTACAAGTAACTTCCCACCTGTATCTGTATAGTGATAACTGTTTTTTAAGATATTACCAAAGACTTGTTTTACTCGTTGGCCGTCAATATTTAACGTAATGGGATGTTTAGTTTTCTCAAATTGAATCTCAATTGCTTTTTCTTTAAATAAGGGTTGAAAATGAGCGACTGACTTTTCCAGAAGGTCAGCTATATCTATTTCATGATCTTTGAAACTAAGGGCGTTTATATCAGTAAGAGAAAGCTCAAACATGTCATTTATCAAACCGCTAAAGTGATCAACTTCGTCGCTCAATGAATGTAAATTTTTTTTGTTTGGCTGACGAATGCCTTCACTAAGTAGTTCTATTTCGCTTTTCAACACTGCGAGAGGTGTACGTAATTCATGGCTTGTCATGGCAATAAATTCGCGTGTTTCTGCCTTAGCAGCCTCAGCAATATCCCTTGCAGTTCTTAATTCGCTATTTGCCTCACGGAGTGCCTCTTCACTACGATCAGACATGCGAATTAAGCGGCGAGATATTTTTGTAAGGTCTTTGTATGACTGAAGTAAATTAGCATATTCAGACTTGAAATCAACTTCACTGGGGGCTTCCAGTAAAGATTCTGCTGTATTAATAACATGCAGTTCATCTTGAAAAGTATCGTAATCCATATAGCCTTGCTGTTTCATATGCCTATAGTTTAAGAAAAAACGGTCTGCCGCTTAATGGAGATAGGTTGGAGCGGGTTTTTGGTAGGATAACATAGGAGGTAGATTCAGTTCATTGATGAAATGTACTTGCCCGTTATGAACGAGAAATCAGTCACCAACTAAAGACCAAAATGCATTGACCAATGGGTTTTTCAAGCTTTTTCTGAGTGTAAACAATCCAACATCATAAGGTTCAAGCGTTGGTTGCACATCTAACGTCCTTACACGGTCTGCCAAGGGACTATGGTCGAGAACAATTTTTGGTACAACACCAATGCCTAGCCCCAAACTCACCATGCTGACAATCGCTTCATTGCCGGCTACTTGGGCATAAATACGCGGATTAATATCCATTTGGCGAAACCAGCTGTCGATTCGTTTACGAGCAATGCCACCTTCAGAGAGTATCATTGGAACCTGCGCCCATTGTGCGGCTGACGTAGGAGGTGTGATGGGAACATCCGGGTCGCTCTGTTCAATGGGGGCAATAAAAAGTAAGGGGGATACTGTAATGGGTTTAAATACCAGGCCTCTTGGTAGTGTAGGGGGGTGTGCTGCAATGGTAATGTCTTCTTCACCTGCGATTACGCGGGCGATAGCGTGTTCCGGGTCACCGGTGTGCAGCTTTATTTCAATGCCAGGGTTATCGTGACGAAAGCGGTTAAGTAAGTCGAACAAAATACTGTAACTCGCAGTGACTGAGCAGTACATGCTGACTTTACCCTGAAGCTCGTTGCTGTTGTCTGCCAGCTCGTTACGAATCAAGTCCCATTGAGCCCGCGCTTCCCGTGCATATTTTTGGAATTTTTGCCCTTCGGATGTGAGGGCGACGGTACGGTTATCACGGTTAAATAATAAAACGCCCAACTCATCTTCCAGTTGTCTGATGTTGCGTGACAAAGCGGAAATGCTAATGTGGCACGTGTCGCTGGCGCGTCCGAAATGTAAACTGTCGGCCAGGGCGAGGAAATGCTTTAGAGTGCGTGTATTCATACCGCTACATATTACTATTGATAATGCTTATCTTGCAATATGTGGGATGTTGTATTGCATATATATCAATTTACGAAATAGTCTTTCTACTATAGAGTAAGCGCACTAAAATATAAGCTCGATTAAAACCAGCCTTTAACACATACAACGATGGAAGCTTCCACTATGCCAAATAATTACTTCAATACTCTGCCACTGCGTGAGCAGCTTGAGCAACTTGCTAAATGCCGCTTTATGGACATTTCTGAATTCCCAGACGGTGTTGAAGCACTGAAAGGTAAGAAAATTGTAGTTATTGGTTGTGGCGCACAAGGTCTTGCACAGGGTATGAACCTGCGTGACAGTGGTTGTGATGTTTCTTACACCTTGCGTCAGGCTGCTATTGATGAAAAGCGCCAGTCTTGGAAAAATGCAAGCGAGAACGGCTTTACTGTAGGTACGTACGAAGAGTTAATTCCTACAGCTGATGTTGTGTTGAACCTTACACCTGACAAGCAGCATACTGCTGTTGTTAATGCCATTATGCCTCTTATGAAGCAAGGCGCTTGCTTATCATACTCTCACGGTTTCAACATCGTTGAAGAAGGTATGAAAATTCGTGAAGATTTAACCGTTATCATGGTTGCGCCTAAGTGCCCTGGTTCTGAAGTGCGTAATGAATACGTTCGTGGTTTTGGCGTACCTACACTAATTGCTGTGCACGAAGATAACGATCCTAAAGGTGAAGGCCTTGCATTAGCTAAGGCTTACGCTGTGGGTACAGGCGGTCATAAAGCGGGCGTTCTAATGTCTTCTTTTATTGCTGAAGTTAAATCTGACCTTATGGGTGAGCAGACTATCCTTTGTGGCATGTTGCAGACGGGTTCTTTGTTGTGCTTTGACAAAATGGTTGAAGAAGGGATTGATGCGGGTTACGCGTCTAAGTTGGTTCAGTTCGGTTGGGAAACTGTTACTGAAGCGCTAAAGTACGGTGGTGTTACCAACATGCTAGACCGCTTGTCTAACCCTGCTAAGATCAAAGCGTTTGATCTGTCTGAAGAATTGAAGCTAATCATGCGTCCGTTGTACAACAAGCATCAGGATGACATCATCAACGGCACATTCTCTCGCGTTATGATGGAAGATTGGGCTAATGATGACGTTAACCTATTAGGCTGGCGTGCAGAAACAGCAGAAACTGCGTTTGAGAAAACCCCTGCTGGTGATGTTGAAATCTCTGAGCAAGAATTCTTTGATAACGGTATCTTAATGGTTGCTATGGTTAAGGCGGGTGTTGAACTTGCATTTGAAACTATGACTGCTGCGGGTATTGTTGCTGATTCTGCTTACTACGAGTCTCTACATGAAACTCCGTTGATCGCTAACACTATTGCACGTAAGAAGTTGTATGAGATGAATGCAACTATCTCTGACACGGCTGAGTACGGTTGTTACTTGTACAATCACGCATGTTTACCTTTGCTTGCTGATTTTATGAAAGACATCAAGACAGATGTGATTGGTAAAGGCCTGAATGTTGAAGACAATGGCGTAGATAATTGTTGAAGACAATGGCGTAGATAATGCTCGCCTGATCGAAGTAAACGAAGCGCTTCGCAGCCATCCGGTTGAAGCAATTGGCGCAGTTCTTCGTGGTCACATGGCTGACATGAAGAAAATCGTTTAATTTGATACCAGGTCGGTGATAGTGTACTGACAGGGTAGAATAAAAAAGGCTGAGGTTGATATCTCGGCCTTTTTTTTAGGTGTTTTTAAATCAGCTTCTTTTTGGACTTCTTGTAATGACTCATTCCTTACCTATTCGCCTGATTGATTTGACGGTTAATTTTAACGACCGCTTTCAACTAAACGGTATCAACTGGCAAATTGAGCCCCAGCAGCATTGGGTTATTACCGGAGCCAACGGTGCGGGGAAGTCAGCTTTAGCAGCCGTTCTTGCAGGTGCTCTTGATACAGGCGCTGAATGTGTATCAGGAAATCTTGAAAGTTTACCTGCGAGGGTAGGGTGGGTGTCTTTTGAGGCTCAGGCAGAGCTGATTGAAGCAGAACGAAGAAAAGATGATGCCGATATTATGGATGTTATCTCTGAAGGCACTTCGGTTAGTGAGATACTGTATGAAGATTGCCAAGATCGTGAATTGGTAGAGCTATTAGTCGTCAGATTTGGTCTTGAAGATATGTTAGGCCGTGCGTTCAGAAAGCTGTCTACGGGTGAGTCTCGTAAGGTGATATTGATTCGGGCGCTGGCTAGTAAGCCTGAGTTGTTAGTGTTGGATGAACCCTTTGACGGTTTAGATGCCAATACATTAACTATGCTTCAGCAATACCTGCAAACCTTGAGTGATACCATACCTATGGTGATGGTTTTAAATCGCTTTGATGAACTTCCCGAATTTATTACCCATATCGCTTACATAGAAAATGGCGAATTACAGCACTGTATCAGCCGCGATGATACCAAGGCTTATGCCGAGCTTTATCAATTGTTGCACCTCAAAACGACGGACCTCTCTATTCCTGAGGCAGACCCCGAAACGTCGATTCCTTATTTAGATCCTGAGCAGCCCTTAGTTCGCTTAAATGGAATCACTATTAAATATGATGAGACTGAAGTAATCAGTGATTTAGACTGGACTATAAACCCTCATCAGCACTGGCAACTAAGTGGCCCTAACGGGAGTGGAAAAACCGGTTTATTGTCATTGATTACAGGTGATCATCCGCAATGTTATGTTAATGACATTTTCGTATTTGGTTTTCAGCGGGGAAACGGTGAAAGTATTTGGCAAATTAAGCAATTCATCGGTTATGTATCAACTGCCTTACAGTGGGAGTACCGGGTAGGTACGAGCCTTCGTAACGTCATTATCTCCGGTTTTTATGACAGCATAGGATTGTACAGTAAGTGTACGGACCGGCAGCGTACTATTGCTGACGAGTGGTTGGCTTTATTAGGTATGCTCGATCGTGCAGATCAGCCTTTTAATAAGCTCTCTTATGGTGACCAGCGTTTGTTGTTGATTGCGCGTGCCATGGTAAAACACCCGCCATTGTTGATACTTGATGAGCCTTGCTTGGGGCTAGATGATATGAATCGGCAGCTTGTGTTGGCTTTGATTGAGAAAATTTGTGCAGGGAATATGACATCAGTGCTATATGTTAACCATCATCCAGAAGACCGGATTAAAGGAATCGATAATTACTTGGCATTGGAGGGGTAGGGCATTGGGACAGTGAGCTGCTCCTAAGCTTGAAGGAGCAGCATTTTCTATCAGTGAACCCTTGGGCTACCTAACCCCTTTCTCTCGCAAAAAGGCACTATACTTTTTGTCTGTACCGTTAATGTGGCTTATTAGCCACTTCTTCAAATAATCTAACAAATCATCAATTGTTTTTTCATGGTCGTCTTCATATTCTTTAATCTTTTGTAGCACTTGATCCGTCATACTTCTGTGTTGCTGTTTGTGGGCATTAAAATCAGGGTAGCCGTTTTCTTCCATCATTTTTTCTTCGCGAGCGAAGTGGAATTTGGTGTATTCCACTAGCTCATTTAAGGCTTCTTTGTCGAATGCTTCACCTGTTTGGTAAATAGAAGACGTTTGCAGGCGGTTGATGAGCTGCAATAGTTTTTTGTGGTCTTTATCAATTGACTCAATACCTACGCTGTACTCTTCTTTCCAGGTAACAAACTGGCTTTCCGTCATTTTTTTGTTAAGAATAATAACCACGACTAAGGCTGCAATGAAAACCCAAGGTAAAGGGTGAGCTAGGCCTAATGTAAAACTTAAAATAATAGCGGTTACTAAGGTTAGAAGCAGAAATGCCAGGGCAAATGCTTTTAGTTTGTTCATGTTGCTCATCGTTGTCTCCGTATGGGTAAAACCGGCTGGCAGGTGGACTTATGATTAAAATGATCTAGATAAAGTATTATATCATCCTGTCGTTCAGCAATAGAATTGGTTCAGATCATTTTAAGTTGCTTTATTTGGGGTGTAAAGTCTCCATAATTTTATGAGAGGAAGTAAATAATGGAGTTTGGGCTTTGGACCTATCTTCTAACGATTACAGTACTTACTCTAACACCGGGTGTAGATACCTTATTGATTGTTAGAAATACCGCGCGTGGCGGTTGGAAAGATGGCGCATTTAGCAGTGTCGGTATCTGCTCCGGGCTGTTTGTCCACGCGTCTGTATCAGCCTTGGGAATTTCTTTAATCCTCTTACAAACGGCTTGGGCTTTTAGTGCATTAAAACTGGCGGGGGCCTGTTATTTGATCTGGTTGGGCATCACTAGTTTCAGGAAAGCGTTGCAGAGACGGAGTCAGCCAGATGTCACACATCTAATTTCACCCCAGCCATTCCGCGCGGCCCGTTCTTTGAGGGAAGGGCTGCTTTCCAACGTTTTAAACCCAAAAACAGTTATATTCTATATGGCCTTCTTGCCGCAATTTATTGATCCAAACCAATCAGCATTAACGCAATCACTCTTTTTGGCTTTTCTCCATTTTGTTATTGCAATGGTTTGGCAGTGCACGCTGGCGGCGATAGTGGTTTATGCAAAAAGTGCTATGGGGCACCCATCCATTAGTCGTTTTTTTGATAGCGTAACAGGTTTTTTGCTAGTAGGGCTTGGGTTGAAGCTGGCTTTAGATAAGTAAACAGTCAGCCGGATATTATTTATATCCGCTTAAGTTAACATTTAAAAATGGACTTTTACCTATCAGGTTTTCTCAATTAGTCTATTCTAATTATTTGAACCACTTATAGAGGGGCGTGCCATGTTCAATAAGATTCTTATTCCTGTTGACCTTGAAAATATAGAGTTTGCGGAAAAGGCTATGAAAGTTGCTATTCAGCAAGCTAAAGATTCCGGTGCTTCTATTCATGTAGTAACAGCCATTCCAGGGTTCGGGATGTCTATGGTGGGGTCTTTCTTTCCTGAAGATGCTATGGAAAAAGCATTAACAGCCGTTACTAAGAGGCTTAAGGCTTATGTAGAAAAAGAAATCCCGAAAGACATTAAGCATAGCTTTAAGGCTCTTCAGGGTAAGGCACATAAAGAAATTCTACGAGAATCCAAGGTGGTTGGCGCTGATCTTATTGTTATTCCTAGCCACAACCATAAGAAGGTTGATCGAGTGTTGTTGGGCTCTTGTACTAGCCGTATTGTTGAACGGGCTAAAGTGTCGGTGATGGTTATTAAGCCTTAGTAAAGTATGGTCTTTGGTTGCTCTCTTTGTATTAAAAACATAGCAATTAATACCATGCATATTCCAGGCAATGTCACCCATTCAAATGGCTCTATGCCGATTAAAACACTGAGTGTAATCACAAATAGCGGTGTTAAAAAGCCATAGGCTGCCACCTTGGTAGCCCCTATTTTTACCGTACCGAACTGTAATAAAAAGAATGTAATTAAGGTGGTAAATACCGATAAATACAAAACGCCCGCATACACATTGGCGTCCACCAAGTGCCAGTTAGTCTGTTCCAAACCATTGGCCGATAGCATTAATAGCCAGCCGCTACCCAATAGAATGACCCAAAATGTCATAACCTCCATAGGTTCTCCAGCATAAAGCCGCTTAACCAAGGGGTTATATAACCCTAGGAATAGACACCCCACTAAAAAGACTAAATCACCGTAATTTAAATTAAGGCTAAGCAAGGCATCTAAGTCACCTCGAAATACGATCCAGAGGGCTCCAAGGGTACCTACCAATAAACCCAATGAACGGCTCTTGCTGGCATATTCCTTATTAATAAAAAAGGCATAAAGGGCTGTTATGGCTGGCACAGTAGTATAAAGTGCGCCCGTGTTGAGTACGCTGGTGTAGCGTAAACTTTCAAACATACACCAGAAAAACACAACTAATGGAATGCTTAACATGGCATAGCCTAACAGCGTCTTCCATGAAGGAATGAGCAGGCCGTGTTTTATGAATATATAGGGCGCAAAAAGAGCCGCGGCGATCAGAAAACGGATAAACATCATCACTTCAGGTGGTAATGCATTGTGATGGTGGCGCCCACGGGGAAAGAGCTTGCTACTAATAGAATTGTGAGCAGCATTAGGCCGTGCACATGCTTGTTTGATGCGTTTTCGTTAGTTTTGCTTGTCATCCCATACCCTGCTTATTTTTTTAAAACTCAGGTATAGATTAACCTGTTTCCTAATGGTTGATAATATAGCTTATGGAGTAATAACTGTTGATAATAAGTTTACGGTGATATTTTTAGAGGGTTAATATATGGAAGGTTTCGGTGCTATTCCGGTATTCGTTGCGGTTGTGGAGTGTGAGGGTTTTTCGCCTGCTGCACGCCTTTTGGGTATTTCCAAGTCTGCGGTCAGTAAGCGCATTACTTTGCTAGAGCAGCATTTAGGGGTAAAACTACTGCATCGAACCACCCGTAAACTCAGTTTAACTGAGGCGGGAGAGCACTATTTTGAACATGCCGCGAAGGCTTATACGGCGGCTCGAGATGCTGAAGATGCGGTGGCTCAACTGCAAGGCGAACCTCAAGGACGGTTGCGCATTAACACCCCTATGTCATTAGGCCGCCTTCATGTGGCTCCGTTTATTCCTGAATTTCTAAAGCGTTACCCCAAAATCAGTATCGACATGGTGATGGACGATAAAGTGGTAGACCTTGTGGGAGGTAGCTTTGATGTGGCTATTCGTGCGGGAGACCTACCCGATTCTAGCCTCATTGCGCGTAAACTCGCGCCCTTGCATAGTGTGTTATGTGCCTCACCGGAATATATCAACATTCACGGTAGACCAAAGCAGCTTGATGATCTGAATGAGCACAACTGTTTGTCATTCAGTTATTCCCGCGACGTAAAAGAGTGGACGTTCATGAGAGAAGGGCAGTCCCAATCAATAGAGGTGTCTGGTAATTATCAGGTGAATAATAGTGAAGCTTTGCGTGAAGCATTATTGAAAGGCGTGGGTATAGGTCGCCTACCGACCTTCGTGGCAGGGCCTGATATTAAAGCGGGTAAGTTGGTGAGGCTGTTTGAGGAGTACAGTATGCCGTCCAAAACTATTTATGCGGTGTTTCTTGAGCGTCAATACATGCCTGCCAAAGTGAGAGCTTTTCTGGACTATTTTATTGAATGTTTTGGTGGAGATAAGGCGTATTGGGATGTTTGAGTATAGTTAACCTAATCTCAACAATTGGTTTCTATTTTTAGGGATTATAAAGTTTTAAGAAACATATTAAGCTGTTTATTCGTCGCTAAACAATGCTTAAGGAATCATCATGGAACTTTTTACCGCCATAGAACAACGCCGAGCCATTAAACATTACGATACTAAGGCCGTGATGTGTGAAAGCAAATTCTCACAAATGATGGAGGCCGTATTACTTTCACCTACCTCATACAATATTCAGCATTGGCGTTTTGTGCGCGTGAAAGATCGCGACATCAGGCTGAAAATCAAGGAGGCCGCTTGGGGGCAACAGCAGATTGAAGATGCCGCAGAACTTATTATTTTATGTGCCGATACACAAGCATGGGCCGATAGGCCACATCGTTATTGGGCTAATGCCGATGTAAACACACAATCCATATTAGTGCCTATGCTGGAGTCTTTTTACACAGGTAAAGAGCAAACCCAGCGGGATGAAGCGATGCGCTCCTGTGGCATGGCCGCGCAAACTTTAATGCTTTCAGCCAAGGCCTTAGGCTACGACACTTGCCCTATGATTGGTTTTGACGCCGGTGCGGTAGCCGATATCATTAAATTACCCGAGGGGCACGTGATAAGCATGATGATCACCATAGGCAAGGCCGCTAAAGCGGCCAATGTGCGCGGAGGCCAACTACCTTTAAACGATGTGTTAATGGAAAACACGTTTTAAGTAGGTTGCATTATCTATGACTCATTGGGCCTAAAAATCGGCTGTCTGATAGAGCCACAGAATCGGGGTACACGGTTGATTTAATCTCAAATGAGATATCAGTGCTGTTATTCTTAATATCTTTGGGTAGAACCATTACAGATACGGGAATGGATATCACCTCACCTGGGCCGACGGTTATTTTGTTAGTGACGGTGAGCTGGGCATCTATACCCGATAAGGTAATTGAAAACTGGTCTTCAACCTTTCGTTTGTTAATGATTTTAAGTTCGTAGCTGTTTTCGACAAGACCCAAACTTGTGAGTTGATACAATGCACCTCGGTCTCTTAGTACGTCGACCTCAACCAGCGGCCTTTGTTGTAAGGCTATAAAAAAGGCAGCTATTGATGCCGCGAGAGTAAGCCCATAGCCCAAGGCTCGAAAGTTGATTTTGCGCCCTTTGTTCTCTTTACTTTCACCGTTAAATTCTTTTTCTGATGCGTATCGAATAAGCCCAGTAGGGTAGTTCATTTGGGTCATGATATTGTCGCACGCATCAATGCATAGCGCACAGCCAATGCATTCGTATTGCAATCCATCACGTATATCAATGCCTGTCGGGCAGACTTGGACGCAGACATTACAATCTACGCAGTCGCCTAAACTACTGGCCTTATTCTTTGAGCGACTCCCCCTTGGCTCACCACGTTTTTGGTCGTAACCGATAATTAGGGTGTCTTCATTGAACATGACTGATTGAAAACGGGCATAAGGACACATGTGTAGGCAAACTTGTTCTCTTAACCAGCCTGCGTTGATATAGGTCGCCAGTGTAAAAAATATAATCCAGAATAGTGCAGATCCATTGGTGACAGAAAAACTTAGTAAGTCTACCGAGAGCTCTCTAACTGGGTAAAAGTAGCCCACAAAGGTAAAACCAGTGGCAAATGATAGGAGCAGCCAGCTGAAGTGTTTTAGCGACTTTTTGGTGATTTTTTTTGCACTAAGTGGTGCCTTGTCTAGTTTTATGCGTTGATTCCTACTGCCTTCTATTCGTTCTTCTAACCACATAAACATGAAGGACCAGACGGTTTGAGGGCAGCTATAACCACACCACACCCGACCAAATAGAGAGGTAATAAAAAATAACCCGAAGGCGCATATAATCAGCGCGAAGGCGAGAAGGGTGAAGTCTTGAGGCCAGAATGTGGCACCAAAAAGACTAAATTTTCGCGCGGGTAAGTCAAAGTGAATCAGTGGGCTGCCATCTACCGTTATCCAGCAAAGGCCAAAGTACATTAACATCAGGCCCCAAAGGGATAAGTTTCTGATCTTTTGGAAAAAGCCTTTCATTTCTCTTACGTAAATTTTCTTACGCGACTCGAAAAGAGGGAGTTTTTCCGTTCGGTTAAATTGT
>Ga0209495_1002374_pt1 | contig 12322 bp, 15 predicted proteins | sample EN1Hudsemesocosm_FD_184629 | JGI IMG/M metagenome (GOLD analysis project Ga0209495, IMG submission 184629) | Methane-oxidizing microbial communities from mesocosms in the Hudson Canyon - EN1E Hudson Canyon (SPAdes) (version 2) | ecosystem: Environmental > Aquatic > Marine > Cold seeps | place... | reverse complement strand
CGTTTTGAAAAAGCCGCCTTTGACGGTCACCGCCTCAAGTCGATCGTGGACAATAACCCGGTAACTTGGCTGGAAACTACAGATGCGCTCAGTCAGGCAATCTTGCGGCGCCTGCCGTGTGGCGACTTTTTTCTGGACAATGCTTGGGCACATTTGCAGTGTTTTTGGGATTGGATGAGTAAACGTACGAGCGTACAGACCCTCGGTCATAAGCTGGGTGAAGATGAACTCGCGGAGAAAGGTTGGGTGTTTCTTCGAAAGAATGTGCGCATCGAATATTTGGATCCCAGAGGCACCACTTATGACTACGCGGACATAGGCCGGGAATGGGCAGCCTTTTTTCTCGAGCTTGAGAGGATCAGAGGCAGGATCTCACAACTCTGCTTAAGAGCATTGGCTGAAGGTCGGGTGCTGGCGATCAAAGAAGGCCAGTTAATGCTTCCGGACGACTGGCGAGTGGTCACCAGTGTTCCGAGGAAAAGTGATCCGCTTCGATTTGTTCTGACTTGTGACCTGCCGGAAAGCTGGCTCTACGCCAATCTTGGCCCGCGAGGAAAGGAAGAACGTCGGAAGAAAACAGAGGCTCTTAGATGGCTGAACGGTCTCTATCAGCAGGTCCTGCCCACCGGCAAAAAGGCCACCAAGGAAGATGTTTTCCTTCAGTTGTTAAAGCGGTTTGAGATAAGAGGTACCGAATTACAGAAAGAGATCTGGAAAGAGGCCCAGATTGACGGATGGAGAAAGGGTGGTTCGCCTGGCATGAAAAAGAAGTACCGCTTTGATAATGAAGGATAAACAATCGAACCCAAGGGGGTTATCGTGTCTCCCCTGCCTATTCCCAAGAGGTGTTCTCCACGAGCTTTGGTGACAGTCAGAGCAACACGAGGTGGCACCATGAAGCAGTTTGAAACAGACAAGCTCCTATCCCGGGCAGATGTAGAAGAAATCTTTGGGATCTCAAAGAGATATCTGGAGATTGCAGCGCAGCGCAAAGATGGCCCGTGCATGATCAAGATTGGCCGGTCAGTGCGCTACCGCGTTGGTGACATTCGCCAATGGATCGATCAATGCGCGGTGGCGGCCACTGCAGGTCAAGGTGCAGGATCATGACTAAGCGCCAGCCATTGGACCTGATGCAGAAATGGCTAACCCATCAGTATTGGGTACGCCAGAAGCCAGCTTTGACGCGCTCAGCTATTATTGTGCTTTCAAGACTGCTGGATCGCCAGAACACGAAAACAGGCCGTTGCGACCCGTCGGTCATTCGCATCGTTGAAGAAACCGGTATGTGCGAACGAAGTGTGCGGGGCGCCTTCAAAGAACTGGAAACCCGCGGGGCATTGAAACGGTACCGGGCCAATCGGTGGTCTCGAAATCAGTTCATGATCTTCTCTGTGGCCGAGTTGGATTTGCATCGAGACGTCGTGAAGCAAAAAGTACAGCGCGGCGCGCCTGCAAGCCTGCAGTCTGTTGCCGCTCCCTATGCAATCAATTGCCGCTCCAACCTGCAACCGGCTGCACCCGAAACTATAAAAGAAACTAAAAAGAAAAAGGGAAATGCCGAGAAAACGAGAGTGGATAAGTCGGCATCTTGCGGCAACACTGATCGCCGGGTGACAATCGAGTTCAGCCTTGGGGAGTTTGAACAAAGGATAGCGAAAGTGTTCGAGCGGGAAGGCTATGGCTACGAAGGGTTGTTGACACTTCCAGCAGCTGAGATGGAAACGGTCTTTGGGAAATTGCGTAGTGGCAGCATCTCTTTCAACCAGGCCGCTGGGAAGATGCTTGATCGGTACAGGGTGGAGCAGGATCGACTGTCAGCAGCAAAGTCTGAAAGCGGTTTGGGTCCTTCCCGGGCCCCTCCCGCATGCGGGTAATTCACACCCCGTGCCTACCATCTGTTTTAGGCTCAATGAGGGGTGAGGTTAGGGTTGTTGTTGTTACATCGCTGCGAGCCAGCGGAGAACTGATATTTCCAAAGCGCTGGCCAAGCAATTGTTGTTAGGCATAGTTCAGCAAGCTGATGAGATTTAGGGAGGCGACGGATGCCGCAATATAGCCACGGTGGGGCACATTCCTCTTGCTAATCGCACAGATCAGCGACCCCCATGCCGTGGAACCGGGCCGGAAAGCATGCGAAGTTGCACCGACCGGCGAGAGATTGGCACAGCTTGTGACCTGCCTCAACAAACTTGATCCATGGCCTGTCGTGGCTGGGAGTATCCGAAGCTCTGTGTATGACCATCAGCCCATACCGCTGAGACGGGTCATCTGTTGAACTGTTCCGGGTAAAGAATAGCGAACTGATTGCGGGCAGTACCCCACTCCCTGACGCACCGCCCCGTCTTTTCGAAATTGCGGATGGCCACCTGCCCCATCGAGCATCCCGACGCCTACGAGGCAATGCACTGGATCAATGGACGTGGCGAACCTGTTGACCGTCACCAACACCCTCTCCTGCTTCGTTGTCGTATGTGCTAGTCAGAGGAATATAATCGAGGACATGATTGATGAGCGATAAAAAGTTGACGATGTATCCAAGCCTAAATGTCTTGGGCGAAGAACTTAAACCCTGCTCTACATCTCCGGTAACAGGATTTTTTCGCGATGGCTGTTGTAACACTGGGAGTGCCGATACGGGAAAGCACACTGTTTGCTGCATCATGACCAAAGAGTTCTTGGCCTTTTCAAAGTATATTGGAAACGACCTTTCGACGCCTCGACCAGAATTCCATTTTGCCGGATTGAAAGAGGGAGATCGGTGGTGCCTGTGCGTGGATCGATGGCTGCAAGCACATCAAGAAGATGCAGAGCCGCATATAGTTCTTGAAAGCACCCATAAAAACGCCCTTGAGACTGTTCCGCTGGAGGTCTTCATGAAGAAAGCTATGGATATCAACTGAAGTTGGCGGCTTACCTCTGGCCCATATTCTGAGGCGGTCAAGCTAAACACTCGTCTGTGAACGCTCTTCGCTGTTGTCCCATTTGCTGCCGCTTTCACGGACAAGACGGGTGGCGAACTCAAGGCCCTCAACCGACTTCAAATTCACTGAGATGCTCCGCTTGTTGCGGTTGTAGGTTCCGAAATAACAGGAGCCCGATCCGGGCAGGCGGCGAGTGTTGTCGCCCCCCGGAGCAGGTTCAACTTTGACCACATCGGCACCGAGGTCGGCAAGGATAAGACCGCAGGTAGGACCCATCACCATGTGGCTGAATTCGACGACCTTGATACCATCGAGGGGGCGTGGCGCAGTGGTCAAGTTGCGCTCCGTTCGCCGGCGTAGGTAAAGCCCTTGGGCAAGCCGACTTCGGGGACGTTGCCATAGATGGCCTCATCTGGCAGTCCGCGTAACAGCACCTCGCGTGCGGCGATCAAAGCATCTACATCGACACCTGTGCGCAGACCCATCGCTTCCAGCATAAAGACAAGATCCTCAGTCACAATGTTGCCGGTTGCTCCCGGCGCATAGGGGCAGCCTCCAAGTCCGCCAAGCGAGGAATCGAAGGTGGTCACGTCAACCTCGAGGGCGGCCACGACGTTGGCGAGGCCTTGGCCACGAGTGTTGTGCAGATGAGCACCTGCCATTTTCTCCGCACCGATCTCGCTGCGCAGGCGGCGGAACATGCGTTTGATCTGGGCTGGGTTGGCATAGCCGGTCGTGTCCGAAAGACCGATGCTGTCCGCGCCCGCCTTTGCCAGTAGGCCGGCCATCTCGATCACCCAGTCCTCCGACACCGTGCCCTCGAAAGTGCAGCCAAACGCTGTCGAGATGCCGACCTCGACATCTGGACGCTGCTCGACGGGCAAAGAGTTGCGAAAAGCGCAAACTCGGCGGACCTCTTTGATCGCCTCTTCGGGGGTCTTGCCAACATTATTGAGGCTGTGCGTCCGCGAGGCTGAAATCGGCATGGTCAACTTGCGCGTACCCGCTGAAATGGCGTTTTCTGCGCCCTTAAGGTTGGGAACCAGCGCCAGAACCGTGAGACCCTCAAGTTTGTTCGCTTCTTTTACGAGCGTAGCACAATCGGCCATTTGCGGTAGCAGGCGCGGAGACACGAAAGATCCCACTTCAATCTCTCGAAGCCCCGAGGCCGCCAGCGCTTTGATCCAACGGAGTTTAGCCTCTGTCAGCATCGTGCGTTTGATGCTCTGTAGCCCGTCCCGCGGGCCGACCTCACTCACAAGTACGTCAATTTCATGAGGCATGCCGAATCCCTCCTCCGTAAATTCTGCTTGTCAGACGTAATTTCTGTTGAGTGAAAACTACGGTAAAATTCTTTGATGGCAGGTCGCCGCGCAGACAAAGCCAGATCATGTCCGCGAACCCAATGGTACCGATCAACTCCTCGATGGGACGGCCACGAAAATCAATCTGATTGGGCACCATCCGGATAAAAGCGGTCTGCCACCAATCTTCGGCCACTGTGCGCCCTGAGGGGTCCGTCATATCGCGCCTTCCTTTTTCAGGGTCGAGATCTGGGCATTGTCATAGCCGAGCTCGGTCAGAATTTCGTTTGTATGGGCGCCCAACGTAGGGGGTGGAGAATCGACACCAAGTGCCATGCCATCAAGCTTGGCGCCGATCCCGACCAGTTGCAGATCCTCATGACCAACGCGGTGGGTTTGCAGCAGGCCCCGATCCGCAATCTGTGGATGTGTTAGCGCCTCGGGCACTGACCAGACAGGGCCTGCGGGAACGCCCTGTGCAGTCAGTTTTTCGACCCAGTCTAGGGTGGAGGCGGTTGCAAAGGCCGTCTCCAGTTCGGCGGTCAGGGCGGGTCGATTGGTCAGCCGGTCCTTTCGGTCGGCAAAGCGTGGATCCTGCACCAGGGCCGGGTTGCCGATGATCTCGCAAAGGGCCTCGAACTGTTCTTGTTTGTTGGCTGCGATGTTCATCACACCATCGGCGGTTCTAAATGTGCCGGACGGGCTGGCGGTGAAATTGTCATTGCCGTTCGGGGTGGGTGCCTGCCCGGCGATCAGATGGTTCGACACCACCCAGCCCATCGTTGCAATGACGGCCTCAAGCATCGAGACGTCAATGAATGTGCCGCGATCTTCGAATTTGTTGGCAAGGGCGGAGGCAACGGCGAAGGCAGCTGTCATGCCTCCAATGGTGTCGGCCATCGGGTAGCCCACCCGGTAGGGGGCGGTGTCGCCGTCGCCGGTGATCGACATCACACCACTCATCCCCTGCACGATCTGGTCATAGGCGGGCAGTTTCGCCAGCGGGCCATCCTGACCGAAGCCGGAGATTGCACAATAGACAAGGCGGGAATTTTCCTGGCGGAGCGTCTCATAGTCAAGGTTCAGGCGTGCCATCACCCCGGGACGGAAATTCTCGACCAGAGCATCGGCCTTTTGCACCAACTCTTTCAGGATGCGTTTTCCGGATGCCGATTTTAAGTTCAGCGTGATAGACCGTTTTCCCGGATTTTGCGCCAGAAACGATACGCCCATCAGATCGGCGTTGCGCGCGGGATCAGCCCCAAGCTGGCGCGCAAGATCACCGGTGCCCGGGGTTTCGACCTTGATCACGTCGGCCCCCATATGGGCCAGTTGATGACAGCAGAACGGACCGGCCAGCACATTGGTCAGATCAAGAATGCGAATGCCCTTCAATGGTGCCTGCGTCATTGTCCGCGCCCCTCGTGTACAACTTTGGCTGCGGTGAAAAACTCGCGGCAATAGCTGCCTTTTTCCGGCGCGCCGTAAGACGATCCTTTTCGGCCGGTAAATGGGGCGTGAAAATCCATACCAGCGGTGGGCAGATTGACCTGTATCATGCCTGCCTCGGCGTTCTGCGAGAAATGGTCAATCTTGGCCGCATCCCGCGTGACGATGCCCGCAGACAATCCAAATTCGCAGTCGTTGGCCGTGGCAAGGGCGGCATCATAATCCGGCACGCGCAACACAGCGGCGATAGGTCCAAAGATTTCGTCACGCGCCACGGCTGCCTGGGGTGACACATCTGTAAACAGGGCCGGAGCAAAGTAATGTCCGGGGGTTTTGGATCCGACTTCGCTGCCACCTGCGGCAAGTGTTGCGCCTTCATCCACGGCTTGAGAAACATATCGTTTGTCGATTGCCAACTGCGCCTCACTGGCCACCGGGCCAATCTGGGTTTCCGCTGCACGCGCATCACCGACCCTAAGGCCTTTCATTGCCACACAAAGACGGTCAACAAATGCGTCGTGAATACCGTCAGTGACGATCAGGCGGGAAGAAGCCGTGCATCGTTGGCCGGTTGAGAAAAAGCTACCCTGTAAAGCGCAGTGCACCGCCAGATCCAGATCCGCATCATCCAGCACAATCAATGGGTTCTTGCCCCCCATTTCAAGCTGCATTTTGGCTCCGCGGGCGAACAGAGCAGCCCCCATATTGCGACCGACAGGTGTGGAGCCGGTGAACGTGACCCCAGAAACTTTGGGGTGTGTAACAATCGCCTCCCCGACCTCACGGCCTTTGCCCATCACAAGATTGAACACGCCCTCGGGCAGGCCCGCGCGGGCAATGATGTCGGACAACATCCATGCCGATCCGGGCACCAGTTCGGCAGGTTTGAACACAACCGTATTGCCATAGGCCAGAGCGGGCGCAATTTTCCATGCCGGGATCGCCAGCGGGAAATTCCAGGGCGTGATCACGCCCACGACGCCGATTGGCTCGCGCACAACTTTAAGCGACACGCCTTCGCGCAGAGATTGGTAAGCGTCGCCTGTTGCACGATACGCTTCGGCCGCGAAATATTTAAACAGATGCCCGGCGCGACGCGCTTCTGCCTTGGCCTCGGACAGGGTTTTGCCCTCTTCGCGGGCCAGCATGTCGCCCAGCTCGTCCACACGGGCGAGGATTTCCGACCCGATGCGATCAAGTGCTTCGAACCGTACCAGAGGCGATGTCGCCCGCCATTTTGGAAAGGCGGCAGCCGCGCACTCGATCGCCTCGGCGGTCTGGTTGGCACTGGCCTGTGCATAATAGCCGATAGTATCGCCCAGGTCCGAGGGGTTGATATTGGGGGCAGCATCGCGGCCTACGGCCCATGTTCCGGCGATATAGTTGGGAAAGGGGGTAGCAGTCATAGCACTTCCTCAAGAACTGGTCGCCATCCGATATCTTCATGCCGGTGGTCCACAGTGTTCACGTAAAAATAGGTCGGACCATGATAGCCTCGGCATACCCGCCCGTCCGCACGGTTGGCGACAGGTTCAGCCGTCCAACTGACTGCCCCGAACCAGTTCCACAAGCTGTTATGAGGCGAGGTCAGATGATCCGGGCTAAGCGGTGCTGCGCTATTTGCCGGGTCCGGCTGAGGCGCGTTCGACGCGGCGCCACCGCCCACCAACGCATCCCATTCATTGGGCCCGGTCGCCCCCTGATAGGGGTCATCACGGGGCGTATCACCGCCGCTCATCAACCGGCAGCGAAACTGCCTGCCATCAATCGACATCTCTGTGCCAAAGACATATCCGGCATCATCCAGATCCTGCCAGCTAACGCGGGTCATAAGCATCCGGTCGGCCACCAGATACTGGGTGCCTCCCAGTTGAAATACATGCCAGTTCAGGCGTTTGGTCGGGTCGTTTGGGCTGTCTGTGAGCGCCCAGTTATCCCAATCCGGGTCACGTTCAAATTCCGGGATGTTGCCGGGTTGCAGACCCTCGTAAGGGCAAAGTGCTGCAAGATCCGTGATCCAGGGTCGGGTTGCCGGGGCAAGGACTTGTCCTGCATGGGATAGCCCACCGAGCGGCTGGATTCCGATGTATTCCATCATATTCCTGTCACCGGCTGAGTGCGGAAGCGGCGCAGAATCCTGAACAGCATTTCCGCTGCCAGAAATTCCGTGCGCTCTGACGGGTCAAGCGGTGGTGAGACCTCGACAATGTCCAACCCGCCCAAGGGTGCCTCTGCCAACCCGTCGAGCATATCATAATACTGACGAGGTGTGATGCCGCTATGTACGATGGAACCTGTACCGGGAAGATAACCGGCGTCCATCGCATCAATGTCAATCGACAGATAAAACTCGTCGCAACCCTGCATGGCATGCGCAAGGGCCTGGCGCATAACCTCTGCCGCCCCAATTTCATGCACATCAGAGGCTGAAAATACCCGACCGCCCTGTTCTTCGATCAGGGCCAAATCGCCGCCATCGACCCAGCCCGTGATGCCGATCCAGACCATATTGGACACATCAATGTTTGGCAGTTCAGAAATCCGGCGGGCATTGGTTGCGTGGTTGTGGCTGCCCCATGCACCCAGCCGGTCAGAGAAATCCAGATGACCGTCGATCTGGATATACCCAAAGCGCGCGTTTGGCGCGCGTTTAGCCAGCCCACGGGAATACCCCAGACAGGCCGGAAAACTGTTATAATGATCGCCGCCCAGTGCCAGAGGGATCGCGCCCGCAACGCTCAGCCCTTCGGTCATTGCGGCGATGGCTTCGGTCGTTGCATCAACGTCTTGCGCTGTGATCTCTGCGTCCCCGCAATCGACCAACCAATCTGCTGTAGGCGCGGTATGGCGGCTCGTGTCAGGGTCAAAGCTCCCCCCCTGTGGACGTATGGATTGCAGAACCGTTGTCGCCCTGCGCAGTGCTTCGGGACCAAACCTAGTGCCAAGACGGCTGGAATGTGTCCAGTCGCTCGGCATACCCACCACGCCGATCTGGTCCGAAACGACGTCGGCCACGTCGCGTAAAGGCCCATCAAACAGCCGATATCCCGGTTGAGCCAGAGGCGGGTGGAATGTTGTAATCGCTGCAGTCATGTCAGTACATTTTCCTCTGAAGTTAGGCGACCCGGATGATCAATCCCAAATCCGAGGCGCGCATAGATAAATGCCAGAAGAGCCGTGACCATAAGTCGTTGGCCAACCTTCACCACACCCATTCCGGGCCTGTTCGGGTTCAGACCGGTCAACATGATGGCGCTGACCTCCTGCTGTCCCAAAAGCTCAAACCATTGCACCACTGTATCAAGATCACAGCCACCTAACCGGGGCCGAACACAAAGCGCGCTGAGCGATGTTTCAAACACGGACAGATCAAACCGTACAAACAGCGGCTTTGAGCCATCTCGCCACCCGGAGAAAGCTGCTCGCTGCGCGGAAGTATCCAAGGTGCAGGTCGTGCCCCCCTCATTCGGCAAGGGCGCAATATGAAAATCGCGCGCGTCACGTAGCGTACCGCCAAGCTGGGCAGTCTGGCAATTGGGGAGCGCGCTCTGCACTGTCTCGGACAGGCGATCCGACCCGCCCAATATTACGGCACAGGCACCATTGCGGCTGATCTGACGTGTTGCCGCCCTCAATGCCGCGTGGATCGCGTCTTCAGGCCCCGGTGATATATCTCCGAGGTCGCATAATCGCTCATGCAGGCCGTCAGTCGAGATGTCTTGTCGCGCATCAATATCAACCGGGTGGCTGAATTGCGGGTTTGCATGCCAGCCAAAATAGACCGAGGTTTCGCGCAATGCGCGCGGCGCCAGGGATTGCCCGGCATATGGCGCGCTCGTGTCTTCAAACGGGACGCCCAGCACAGCCAGATCGCCGGGCCTGACATCACAGATTGCTTTGGTCTGCGCGCGCATGAACGATAGATGCCCTGCCATGCGCGGCAATGGGGCCGATCGTAATGGCATCAGCCTGCTCCTTTCTCAAGACGGTCAGTCACCGCCTGCAAGATTGCCAGCGCCGCCCGGGTTTCCGTGCTGCCGCGACTGTCTAACGCGGGGGCAAGCCCAAAAACTGCTGCGGCGACAACATTGCCCGAGGTGGTGTCAATTTGCGCAATCATCTGTGCGGGCGACAGCCCGGTCAGGCGACGCGGTTGCGATACCCAGTTGGCCGCAAGCTCTTGTAAATCCACAGACAGGATGACCGGTTGAGTGTGGAACAGATTGGCCGCAATGCCCCCTGTGACCGGAATGACAGGAACATCCGCACCTGTGACCTTCTGTGCAGCGATGCCAAGCGCTTTCAGGCCGCTGGAATCGCCGCCAACCAGCACCATCCGCGCGCCGATTTCTAAAACCGCCGCAGATTGCGCGATGACTGCGGAAAAATGCTTGTCCCGCTCAAGCGGAAATACGTTCACATCCCCCAGATCAATGGCATTCGCGGGAGCCTTTCCGGGCCGGGAGGCGTATCGTAACTGCCTTGCGAGGTAGCGTTGACCCGCCGCTGGCCGGGCGAGATTGTCACAAAAATACCCTGCCATCGCGACTTGGCCGGACACGAGGTCTTCCAGATCGCCAACAGGTACGCCCAGAAAACTGGGGATCGAGTCAAATTGCGTCTGCGCCACATCACCCATTGCGCAGTGCCGCGTTCAGGGTTTCAATTGCCGCCAATTCCGACATGCCCCGCGTGTCGCGGGCAGGCGCAAGGCCAGTGATCACAATCGCCTGCCAGCTACAGGACATAGCCCCGATGACGGAAACCAACGTTTCGGGTTTCATCCCGCCGGGATTAAGGCCGACAGCACCGGCCGCATGCCCCAGATCAATGACCGATATGTCGATCCAGAGAACAGCGCACTCGGGCATGTCAAGAGTGTCGGCGTGCCCTTCATCCAACTGCCGGGCGGTACGCCAGGCCATCGTGCGCTGACTGATCTGATCCCAGACATCGGCAGGTTGCCCGCCGTTCAAACCCACCCAGATCGTGTTTGCTGGTCGCTCTATGAGATCACGCCGGGCCAGTGGCATGGCCGCGACAACCGGCAGATCAGGCAAGGCCCGCAGCACCGCCGAGGCAACATCTGACGCGCCGCCCAGAACAACTGGCACAATGTCGTGATCCACCATTTGCGTCACAAGCTGCATCAATACGCCGGACCAATCGCCCGACAGGTCCAGATTTCCCAGATCCCGGCCATTTGCAGGCAGATCGGTTCCAAGCTGCCCGGTCATCTTGCGCAGCTCATCCGGTGCCAATGAGGTGCCGATACGCGGCCCACTATCGACTTCGCTTGGAACACCCAAAACCCCGATATTGCCCGCCTCACATTGCGAAAACTCGCCAAAGGGCAGACCGCCATATCCGGTTGTCATAAATCGTTTCTGTGCATTATTCATTGCCAGATGCCTTCATTGATTGCGATTTCCAATTGCGTCCAAACAAGCTACAAAAAGCCACGGATTTGCGTCGAAAGGTCTGCCTATGCCCAACAAACCCCAAGCCCCGGACACAACAGGTGGTGTCGAAGCGGTTGAACGCGCATTGCGTGTGCTGGACAGCTTTGAGCCCGGTGATGCTGGTCTGTCTCTGAAAGAGGTTGCGGACCGCAGTGGTGTCAACAAAGCTACAATCCTGCGTCTGAGCGTCTCGCTTGAAAAATTTGGCCATATCACGCGAGACGCGGAAGGCTTGTTTCACCTCGGGCCGTCTTTGTGGCGTCTTGGATCCGTATTTCGCCAGAACCTGCGCATGGGGCCTATCGTGCGCCCGGTGCTGGCGGACCTGGTGAATGCAACGGGGGAAAGCGCGTCCTTTTACGTGCAGCGCGGCAAATCCGGCGTTTGTCTTTACCGTGTCAATTCGCACAGGCTTGCGCGAGATCATATCGAAGAGGGCGAGATCATTCCGCTGAGCATGGGCGCGTCGGGCCAGGTGCTGGATGCCTATTCTGTCCGACAGGGCAAACAGGCCACCAGCATCCGAAAGGCCGGGTATTATCTTAGTCTCGGCGAACGTGATCCAGACGTTGCTGGATTGTCTGTCCCGGTTCTCGGGCTTGAGGGCGAGCTGCTGGGTGCAGTCAGCCTGTCGGGTCTGCGCGTTCGCTTCAGCGAAACCGCTGTCGAAGGCTATCGCGCTGCGGTGCTTGATGCCGCTCGCCAGGTCCGGGCCGAGATTGGTGAGATATAAAGAGCCCATCAATTGTCAACATTCTTGCTGCGGCCAACCAACTGTACACCGATGAGCGCCGCGATCGACACGACAATCAGGCAGGTAGAGATTGCGGCAATGGTAGGATCAAGCTGATCACGCAGGGAATTGAACATGCGGCGGGTAATTGTGGCATTTTCCCCGCCCGAGACCAGCATCGAAATCACAACCTCGTCCAGCGATGTGATAAAGGCCAAAAAGGCCCCTGTTTGGATCGAGAATTTGACTTGCGGTACAGTTATTGTCCACAACGCGTACGCTCGGGACGCACCCAGGCTGCGCGCCGCCAGTTCCTGATCGAAATCATAGTTCTGCAAGCCCGACATCACGGTCACGATCACAAAGGGCAGCGCCAATGCGGTATGGGCGATCACAATTCCGGTAAGCGTGTAATTGAGCCCCAGCTTGGCATAAAGGCTGAACACGCCG
>Ga0209495_1002373_pt1 | contig 12323 bp, 21 predicted proteins | sample EN1Hudsemesocosm_FD_184629 | JGI IMG/M metagenome (GOLD analysis project Ga0209495, IMG submission 184629) | Methane-oxidizing microbial communities from mesocosms in the Hudson Canyon - EN1E Hudson Canyon (SPAdes) (version 2) | ecosystem: Environmental > Aquatic > Marine > Cold seeps | place... | reverse complement strand
CCCGTTACGTCTACGCCAGAACTTGTGGTGGCTAGTTTGTTTGAGCCACCCCTCTGGATTGTAAATTCACCGGATGCGACATTTATAACGCCACCAGTGCCTGTTGTGATTAATCTTAGGTCATAGTCATCTGACAAAGGATTCTTCAAATCAATAAAAGCGCCTGAATCGCCACCTACTTCAATATGACCATACCCAGTACCACCATCAACCTGTACTTCTCCATCACAAGTAATTAGTCCTGTTACGTCTATGCCTGTGGAATCAATAGCAAGGCGGGTTTGGTCGTTAGCACGTAAAGTTAATTCGTTGTTGGTATGATTGTATTGAATCCTGCCAATATTACCGTCAGCACTATCACCAAAATCTATAGTACCTGTACCTGTGTTTGAGGATTTCAGTACATATTGGACAGAACCTGAGTTATCACCTAAGTAGCCTATATTACCTAGTGTGGTTACACCTCCTGAATCAACTGTCAGCGCATCCATCGTGACTGTGCCTGTTACGTCTACGCCAGAACTTGTGGTGGCTAGACGAGCAGTGTTGTCATAAAAGAGAGTAGCAGCACCATCTTTGATAAAAGATGCCATATTCTCGCCAGTGCCTGTGGCTTGCAGATACATACCACCACTTCCCTGCAAGACCAAATTACCCGTACCGTTGTCAACAATAAAACTAGCAGACCCATCATGATAAATCTGTAGGTCATCACTATTGCCTAACAACAACTTGCCGTTATCTGCTAGATCTACGTTGCCCGTAACGTGCAACCCACTACCATTTATAGTGGCCCTATTAGCGCCAGTAACATCAAACTTAACACCTGAGCTAGAGCTAGAATCAATAGTTATTGGGTAGCCTGAGTCAATGTGTAATCCAGTACTTGCTCTGGTGTCATAGGGAAGTTTAATGGAGGCGTAGTTAGTGTCAGTTGTGTTGTACGTCCAGTTAATTGCACCGCTTGTGCCTGCAGCACCAGATTTTAAGTTGATCTCAGCATTGGCTGTATTGAGTAATAAGTCGCCTGTCAGTGTGCCGCCAGCTAGGGGCAGCTTAGTAGCTAAGTTGTTATTAACGGTGGTAGAGAAGTTAACATCATCACCAAGAGCAGCAGCTAACTCATTGAGAGTGTTGAGTGCATCAGGTGAAGAGTCAACGAGGTTACTGATCTGAGTACCAACGTAGGACTCAGTAGCAATGCCAGAAGGGAGAGTGTAGTTGTTAGCACTAGCAGCAATACCATCTAACTTAGTGTTATCTGCTGTACTGAAGTTTTTCTCTGTGAGTCCGCCATCACCTACAGAATAGGTAGTGTCAGTAAAGAGAGCGCCAGAAGGAACCGCAGTCTCGACCAGCGGATGATCTACGTTAGTTACTTTAGCTGTATTCAAGGCCACCGCTGCATCTATTGAAGATGAGTCATACGCGGTGTCTGTAAACACGGCATTTTCAGGCACATCAGTCAGCACCTGTGACTTGTCTGCCTTGTCCGCGTTTAGGTTAGTAAAGTTTGCATCTAATTCAGTAGAAGTAAGGGGTGATCCCTTACCATTACGCGTTGTAATTGTAGTCATGAATCACCCCTTGTTTCATTAAGCTGCAGACAAAAGTATTGACCAAGTCACGACCATCGTATCGTCTATTTGCTTATTCACTACAGCAAATGTAGTACGACATAACATGTCACCCGCACCAGGAGTTCCAGAGTTAAAAACACCCGCTTCGGTGACAGCACCCGTTGCGTCGCCCGCTTCAAAAGAAGCCACGTACACAACCTTCTCAAGGTTAGAACCAGCAATGCTGGTGGAATCCAGACCTTCACGGGAACCTAAAACACTCACTAGATCAGTCTGACCCGCAGTTGCGGCTGCGGTACTGGAACCCAGTGCCATGTGCGACATTACACCGGCATTAGTGCTAGTCATACGGGAGGCGATGTAACCCAAACCTTTGTTTACAACAAGGTTACGAATTTCACGCTCATCTTTGATCTGTCCTGAAGCATCGCGTAATACAATGTTTACCTGTCCAGACAACTTTAGTTTTTCGTTAATCATTGCTTAATCCTCAGTTATTTAAGCTGTTCGAGATGTGCCGATGTAGTCATCGGCAAAATAAAAGGCGTCATTGACGTAGCCTTGGGAAAGTAAAGCCATGTCATCGACAGACACGGTTGTATCGGTAGGTTGCTTATTAAGCACCTTATCGAATTCATCACTGACGCCGTATGCGTCGGTAAGCGCTCGTGCGAAGGTGGTTTGAATGTGAAGGGTGTCGGTAATGTGGCTCACATCAGCGGTGGGCTTTCCAACCGTTAATGCGTTGCTGTCGCCTACAGAGGAGGCGTCTAAGAAGAGCTTCTCTGTTAGGAGGGTCAATGTATCAGTTAGTGCTGCAGTGTCCTGTAAGGGCTTAGAGAGGCTTGTAGCGACATGTGAACCAATTGCAGTTGCGTGAGCAAGTCCCTTAGTCACTTCAAACTGGTCAATGCTGTCAGAAGTTCCGACAACCTCTTCAGCTGCCTTCTTGGTGAGTAGGGCGACATAGTCTTCAAGCCCCGGTACTTCTTCCAAAGGCTTCTCAACAAGCCATGCCACGCTATCTGTGGAGGCGATGGTTTCAGAAAGTCCCTTGAAGAAAGCCACCACCTGAATGTCGGTAACTAAACCGGCATCATGGAATCCTTTACTAAAGTCCTTAGCAATCTGATCAGCAAGCGCCGCATCATCTGTAAGGGTCTTGAAGAAGTCCATGACAAACTGATCCACGGCGGTGGACATATCATCCACCAGCACACCGTCAGCCATAAACCGTTGAATGAGGAAGTCACCCAGCTCAACAGCTACGGCAAGTTTACCAATGGGGGCAATGTCTGCTGATAACCCAAGACGTTCAATAGACGCATCAATGGCGTCTATAATCTTGATGCTGGCGTCTACACCCAACTGTTTATGTTGGGCTGCCAGCTTGTTAATCAGACCAGACTTGATTTTCATGCAAAGTCAGCTCGAATCCGAAGAACCACTATGTCAAATAGGGTTTCCCGTAGCCCAGAGCTATGGATCACCTCTATCTCAGCTTCGTACGTACCTGGCGTTACATCGAGATCACCTTCTTGCCAGGCGACAATGGCTTCGCCATTGGTCGCTGTTTCCGGGTTGATGAACAACTCACGGGTTAAGACAACACTACCGCCGGTTGGACGTAAGTGCAGGAACACCTGTGCACCTGTTAAGTCAGTGAGTAGCCCAGTGTCTTCATCGGTAAAGGTGAAACGCATTTGTGGGCCAGTATCACCCTGTACGTATTTGTATGTGCCTAACGTGCCGTAAGCAACGTCACCGCCAGTACCGGTTGATGACCCAAAATTAGCTGTTATACCCATCCGTTGCTCCTCATGCGTAAGTTAGTGGGACCATCCACTGACAACGCGCCAGACTGGATGATCTGCTGTACCTGTACTTCGTATTTCTGCTGATATGCAGCGGCTTCTTGAATGCTGGTCTGGTTGTTACCCGCAGCAGCAACACGTCCTACCACGAAAGTTAGTAAAGGCTCGATAAGAACAGCGGGAATAGACACTTCAATAGCACTAATGTCCACCCCACGCTTCGCTGGCAGCTGCGCGTGGTTTGCACGGTAAAGTACGGCAAGTATTTTGTTAGATTCAGGTGTAGGCACCTGAAGTGTGTTGAATGAAGGGGTAAATACCGAATTGGCTTTGGCTGAATCATTCAAAGGCAATAAGACATTACTTTCTGTGTAAACTTCTTCGATCTTTAATACATCATTTACAAAAGGCTCTGTAGCAGAATCTAGAATAAACTTATTATTCTCTACTGAATTAGAATTAATTGCATAGATTGATGTTAATGGATAAAGAACGCGATCTGATTGTTGCGCAATAATAGCCTGCGACTGTTTCAAGGGCAGGCGACTATGTAAATTTGTTAGCCCAAGATTAATATGGCTAATCAATGTTGGGTAATCAGACTCGTCTATTCCACCACGATTATTAGTACCGATTGCCATTTGGGATAACTCCCCATAAGCAAGGTACATGAATAAATCCGACAGTAGCATTGGCTAACCTCAAAAGAGTTGTGCGTTAGCCGCTATTATAGGGATTCAAGGTTAAACTATATACGAGCTAATTCTACTATCATCGTCTGTGGCAATATCAACGTCCCAAATATCTAAACTGCTACCGCTTTTATTTAATTCACCGTGTTGGGTCGGTTTCCAAGGCATTAAAGAACTCAACATACTGATCGTGTCGATAAAATCATCGTGTTTAGACTTGAACCCACTAGGGCTTGCTAAACTCAATTCATTATAGGCTTCGATTAATTCAGGTGAGTCTCTTCTTTCTATTGGGAAGAATATTTTATTCGCCTTGAATAATGGAACCATTGTATTAAATCGGACCATCTTATTAGTATTAGGTCTAATACCGGGCTTTTGTTGATTACCTTCTGACGCTAGGGGGAAATAAATATTCCTCTGCATCATTTGGTCTTGGATCCATTGAATAAATCCACCTTGCTGACCCGTGACTTCAATGCCCACCTGTTGGGGTCGGTACTGTTGAGCCAATCGGAACAGATCATTAATGTTTTTATCCATTAACTGGCGACGACAGACGCCGTCTACCCAGAGCCAATCCCCATTATTGTTGTACGCCCACACTGAAATAACAGAGTAGTCCGCTGACGTTCTTTCTGACGTTGCAAAGTCGGTGGTAATGTAGAAGTTGAACAGGGATTTATTGTTGAGTACGTTACCGCGCTTATACCAACTAATATCATGATCCAGAACGAGTCGATCTTCCTCTGACATGATGCGTAGCATCATCTCCTGGTTAAAATCTTTGACCTTGCCGGTCTTCACTGCAATGTCGTACTGCTCTTTCACATACTTGAAGTTAAAGCGATCTGGCCATGAACCCATGAACTCACTTTCTTCGCACGGGAACTTCTCGCAGACAGGGAACACGTTAACGTCCCAAGCACCAGACTCAACTGCCTTATACAAGGGATCCTTTGCATTAAAGGGCGTACCTGACCAGATGATTAAGTTTTTCTTGGGATGCAGGGCGTATGTCACCGCTTTATAGATGGTGGCTTCCACGTTTTCGATAATGGTAGGGGATTTAGCGTCTTCATCAGAGAACAAGTCATCCAACACTGCCAACTGGGGACGTTGCCCCATTTCTTTGGCTCCACGAACGCCTGTTTTAGCACCATAACCCTTCACAATGAAGGTATGTCCGTCAGCATTGGTAAACTCCCAGCGTATGTCCGTGAACCGTACCTTCGGTACGTACACTTTCAGGAAGTCTGAGTTCTCCCAGCGGAACTCAAGGTTCTTACGCATGTTCTTCACACCGTTCTCGATGCTATCCGATACATACAACGCAAGCCCTAGATCACCAAAGCCAGGAATGGATCCGTACGTTGCCAGGTACAGGAATAAGTACTCACCCATGAGCGTTGTCTTAGCAATACCACGATGACAAAGGTTGGCAATGCGAGTACCGCCGTGGGTAATCGTGTCCAGCATCTGATAATGAACCAATGGGGTAAGGTTTTCCTCACCATCAGTCCCGTTCACCAACTTAATAAACGTGACAAACTCTAAGGCGAAGTCACTCGGCACGTAGTCTGGATCAACCGTATAACTTGTATTATTAAGGTAATCCTCGACCCTTATTAACTCATCTTCATGACTCATTTGTTCTCCCCTCGTCGTCATCGTCATCATCCACCTGTTCAATGGATACCATGCTGATGATTTCTAAGATGTAAACCAAGATGCCTAGTACCAGGAACATGTTCAGTAGGTTCGTTGTCAACGCTGTCATTTCTCTACCCCGTACTTGTCCACATTCACTAACGGAAGGTCTTTCCATGTCGTACCTGTACGTAGCCCCTCACACCAAACGTATTCCCCTTGGATCCGTACACCGCCGTTAGGGTAGCGTGCAGCTCTCACTGCCACAGGGTGCTCGTTGTATTCCCTTGGCATGGCGCACACGTCTTTAATCCAACCAGTTAAACCCATTACACCTCCTCAAAATCAGCATCAATTATCAACTTACTATGTGCAACTTCCTGTGCGTGCATAGCACCGGCTTTCAGCATCATCTTCTGCTGCGCGACCAGTTCCATAGTCGATGCCCTAAGCGCATTAATAGAGCTGTCTTCCTTCACCCCAATGTCCAATTCAATCTTCTGGGCTTCAGGTTGCTTAAGGTGTGTCAGGAGGGAATTGGCTGCGTCACTTCTAACCTTCTCAGATCGAGCTGATAACATAAGATCAGCCTGCGTATTTAATGCCTTCTGATATAAGTCTTGGTTTAAAACCCAAGAAGGAACCAAGGTCTGTTCTAAAATGAGATTAACTAGCTTCGACTTATTAAATGCAGTCACATAACTAGCAATGTCCTTACTCGCTACGCCTTGCTTCTGGAATTTAGTTATAAGTCTTGGTTTAAAACCCAAGAAGGAACCAAGGTCTGTTCTAAAATGAGATTAACTAGCTTCGACTTATTAAATGCAGTCACATAACTAGCAATGTCCTTACTCGCTACGCCTTGGTTCTGGAATTTAGTTATTTTGTCAGGGAATGCTTTTGAATAAGAATCAATATTAGTACTGCCCATTAGTTTATAACTAACGTAACGCACAGCGTCTAAGTAATTACTCAGCTTAAACTTACCATTCTTCAACACATGCGTATAACTAATCAAGTTCTCCCGATATGCTTCACGCATTTCAGGATCACTGATTAAACTATTAACATTGTCGATGATTTCTTGATTAACGTTCTTCTTAACGTGTGCAGGAAGGGCTTGTTTAAACTGATCTAAGGTAAGAGTGTCCATGGGGACTCCAGATCAGTTAGTGTATCGGCTTAATATACGTGATAAGTCATTGAAATAAAAGTTGATTTTAATTTAAACATCACTATAGTTAATTCTAGTTGGCATTTACCAACTGGTACACGTTCGTTTTAGTAAGACCTTCGCCCACTTTCTTAAGTGGGCTTTTTTTCGCCTATAGAAAAGTAATATTAATCACAGGTTTTTCTAATATATATAAAAATTATTATTAGGGATCAGGTTTTATAGAAAAATAAAAAATAAGTACCGATTCATTACTGTAGTTGTTCTAACTGGAATATCTAAACTACCCCCCCCGGTATTAAAAAGCTGGCGCTAATGGAATGGGTAGGGGCCCCTGCCTTTATATAACTTAGGAGTATTTATCATGCGCGAAGCAATTGCAAAGCTGTTCAACTCAATCATCAAAGCACTAGGTCTTATAGATCGTGCTATCAATACCATCGACGCAGTGATGGAAACAGCAGAGGACGCAGCAGTGCGGTTCCGTGACGAAGAGCGCGAAGCAGCTGCCAAGACCAAGGCCATCGAGGTCTAGCATATATCCCCAGCCGCAAGGTTGGGGTTATTTCTTTTACCCCTAAAAGCACACACACACACACACACAAAACGAGATAGATAGCTCGAAAGAAAGGGAGGGACAGCTATAGCTGGCGCTAGTGGGTGAGACATAACAATACAGGAGATCTCTCATGCTTACGGATTACATTAACGCTGAACAAACCTTGGACTACCTAGAATATGTAGATCAATTCACCTCAGTCTATGAAGTAGAAGAAATAACAATAGATGTTTCGCAACTACTTGATTCTATTAACGTTTAATTATTAACGATACATTACCGGCATCTTAATTGGTGTTGGTAGTGTATGTGTCTAAGGAGTATCACTATGTCTGATCTAGAACTATTAGTAGCACTAGCTTATACACCGTTAGGTGTGGCTATGGCAGTACCATTTGTATTACTTGCAGTGTCAGGTGTACATCACATGTGGGTACATCGTGTACCTACTAACAATAGACGTACTCGTGTGAGTGCAGTAAGGAGAAGGGTATGAATTGTAAGAGTTGTAGCGGTGAGATGGTCAATACCATTGACGCAGTAGGTGATGGCCACACTACTGTACTTCATTGTGAGTACGCAGATGAGCCAGAAGTAGACTATCTAGAGTCGGACGCTAGTCCGGTGTACTGTACTCTTGAAGAGCTTGTTCGTAATAAAAGGTAACCTCACGGGGTTGCCTTAAACGCCCTTAGATAGCTTATGTCGAGCTTGTACGAACCGTGATACTAACTTCTTAGATATCACTCATTTGGTGGTTAGTGGTCGATACACTAACTCACCCTCAAATCTGGTCACACACTACCCACTCACAGACATACACGTTGCGCAGCGGGCAGCGCAGTCTAGTGGGCAAACTCACCTTTATCTATTAGACAACAGTCTAAGGACCAACTGGCGTTGGTGGGTGGGGTAACTCATATCCCAATTATTCTAATTAAACTTCAGGAGAAGTAATCATGGCTAACATGCTAAACCGTCGAGTAAACAATGTATCTAACATGAACCGTGGTCAAGCTGATGCGTGGTTCAACGTATCTATTAAGCTTAAAAGCGGTGAGAAGCAGATTGGTGGTATTCCATTATATGCGACTAAAGAATTGCACGCCTTCTTGATCGAGAACCGTGACGAGCTAGAGAAAGCTCAATTGGTTATTGATGTAAACGTCATGTCTGAAAGCACTGACGACCTTGCATTTGCATAACCACCTATAAGGGAGCTTCGGCTCCCTTTAGTCTTTTAGATAGTTGCCGTCCGGCAACCGGGAGTGAGTGATGGACGATATTAGTTACTTGCAAGAAATCCAATATCAACGCGAAGAATGGGAGAACCCTTATGTTTGTAGAAAACCAGAGACAAACAGAGTGGATGTACAGCAAGAAGTACATCAGGACATACCTAAAGGATGTGTTATTAAACTCCGCCGAGTTACAGGCAAAGGTAGTACTGGCGGTAGGTTTAATCAACGATTACGCAAGCCAGTCTTACTACGACAGTAAGAATACGCGTATCGCTGACTTTATGCTGAACCGTGATCTTGCTAAGACAGTTGAAGACATCATTCTAGTCACGCTGCGTAAGCAGAAGCCTGAGCTATACACCTCTGTTGTAGGTGAAGTGTCTTCAGTGATAGGTATGACTGACAAGGGCGATGGAGCCAAGGTAGGTGCTGAGTTACTTGCTATCTTAGCCGAGCTGGATATCTATGACCTGTTCAAGAATACAGATCGCGGTTCTATCTACTTAGTGTCTGCATTTGAGCTGGACGAGAAGATCGCCAAGTTTATTGAACAGACTATGTATCTACCGCCAATGATCTGCCCACCTCGTGAGATCCGTACTAACCACGACAGTGGCTACCTAACTAAACGTGAAAGCATGATTCTAGGTAAAGGTAACTTCCATACCGGAAATATCTGCCTAGATTCCATTAATAAGTTTAACCAGGTGCCACTTAGTCTGAATGTACGTCTGCTGAAGACCTTTAGTGAAGAACCCAAGCGAGAGTTCACTGATCCAGCTAAGAAGGAACAGTGGCTGACTTTCGTTAAGAAGAGCTATGAAGTTTACCGTGACTTAATACAGCACGGAAATGAGTTCTGGCTAACGCATCGTGTTGATAAGCGAGGACGTACCTATGCACAGGGCTATCACTGCTCTACGCAAGGTAACAGCTTCAGAAAAGCAATCGTCGAGCTATCGGACAAAGAACTAATCACAGGAGTTGAATGATGACTAGAGAAGAGCTATTTGAAACGATTATAGATGCAGGTCTTGAAGTCGATGTTATGCAGGACTTCTATGGCGCTGTATGGCTGAAGTTTGCTTTTGATGAAAATGATGAGGAGGACGAATCATGACAATTCATGTCTCTTTTACAGTTAATGAAGTTGTCCCTTCCCTGTTTGGTGGTTACGTACACGTAGCCTCCTTTGACGATGAGCAAGCCTACTTCGCATGTGCCGAGGCACTGGAGGAACTAGCTAAGTCACGAGATGTGTCTGTCAGGGCATACCAACAAGAAGAAGAGGAATTCCTATGAGTATCTATCCAGAAACCAGCCCAGTTCATAAGGGACTGTATGACATGCAGGTAGCTGTACTTATCTCTCCTATAGGGATGATTAAGAACCTTGAGCATGTCGAACTACGTATCGCCGGTGAGTTCATTGGTGAGTACCCAACCTATACGCAAGCGTGTGAAGAAGTCATGCGCATTGTGAACCAGCATTAATTCAAGGAGTAATCCCATGCAAACATTTACCGGATACCAGTATATAAAGATTGATGTAGCTAACCATTACGGCTTAGAGAAAGAAACATTCGACTCACGTATTAAGTGGGTCGATATGCACATGAATGAGCTAGAAGCATTAGTCGATGAAGCCAGCTCACGACCACTGTACGTTGCTGCTGTCATGGCACTACGTGATGCGCTTGCAGGTGTCCCTAGTGGGCACCTTGTAGGACTGGATGCCTGTTCGTCAGGTATACAAATCATGGGCACACTCATGGGCTGTCCAGTCACTTGTGAGTCTACGGGCTTAGTTGACCCTACAGTACGTGCAGACATCTACACGGATGTGACGGATGTCATGAATGCTAAGTTGCATCAGGCAGGGATTAACATCTCTCCTGCACGTTCAGATGTGAAGTCTGCTTTGATGACGCACTTCTACGGATCGACTATGAAGCCAAAGGAAATCTTTGGCGAAGAGACGATTGAGCTAGAAAAGTTCTACGAAGCACAAGCTGAAGTGGCACCAGGGGCGGTAACGACCATGGAAATGCTATTAGGCTCTTGGCAACCGTTTGGACTGTCGCATGACTGGTCGCTACCGGACGGGTTTGAAGCCAAGTGTAAGGTAATGACACCAGTAGACGTTAAGATCGAAGTGGACGAGCTAGATCATGCCACGTTTACCCATCGCTTCTATGAAAATGAAGGCACAGAGACAGGGTTGAGTATTGCAGCGAACATCATCCACTCTATTGACGGCATGATCGTCAGAGAGATGAATAGACGCTGTAATTACGACCCAGTTATCTTAGCTAAAGCGAAGGATCTCATCGAGTCAGAGCTAACTAGGCGTCAACCCATACCATCCATGGTTGATACTGAACAATTCATCTCCCTAGTGGAGGCGGAGAATATAGCTAAGGGTAAAACCTGCATCCTTGACTATACCGTGAGTGACTTACTACGTATTGATTACTTGATTGGTGCATCTATGGCACATACAGCATTCCCGCTTGTGTGTGTACATGACGAGTTTAAGGCGCATGCGAATAACATGAACCATCTACGTCAGCACTACATTGAGATCTTTGCAGAGCTAGGTGATTCTAACCTACTGGCTGATATCTTAACCCAAGTGAATCAGGCACCTGTCACCATCGACAAGGTAACGCCATATATCTCAACCCTCATACGACAAAGCAACTACGCATTGTCATAACCCAGCGCAAATTGCATTTAACTATAGACATGGGCCAATCTTTGGCTCATGTAAACTTGGAACTGAAAAATGAACGACACTGAAACTGTATACACCCCTGAAAGATTTATTCGAGCTAAGGAAGTAACGGATATTACCGGTATAAGTAAATCCTATGTCTATCAACTGACCAAAGAAGGAAGGTTCCCCAAGTCAATCTCACCTGTACCAGGAGGTAACACAGTAGCTTGGGTAGCATCTGAAGTAGAAGCTTGGATGCAGGAACGCATCGCTGAACGCGATCAAGAGATCGAGTCACTAACTTAACTAATAGCCACCTTCGGGTGGCTTTATTTTTTCTACTACATACTGAAGTGCTTGCTGCAAGATGCAAAATAAATATTTTTCCTGCACTAAAACCATCAACCCAATTTGACGGTATATATGACGGTCCCGTTATTCTTAATAAATAAAAAACCCTTATAAAACAACCTATTATAGATCTAAAGTGGCGCTGTATAGACGCGCCATTCTATAAGGTAGAAGCACACCTCCGGTGTGTCTGGTGAGTAGGGCTAACCGCCACAATTACATACAAGAGAGATCCACAATGGACACTGTAACAGACATTTTAGATAGTCAAAAAACCACACTCTTTTCCGAGTATGGAACGCTCAACGAGGCTATGAACCACGCTTACATATCACTAGAGGATAGTCATAAAGCGGACATTACTGAAGCTTTGTTGGTTTACCACAACACTTTAATTAACGAGCTTAAACGCAAGGTGCATGTTTATGGATCAATTTGAAACAACAGTTAAAGGCGTTACCTGTATCTGCGAAGTGGATTTCTACTACCCAGGCAGTAACTATGCCATTAACTCTGCAAGCCTAGAGCCGAATGATGACCCTGA
>Ga0209495_1002367_pt1 | contig 12337 bp, 11 predicted proteins | sample EN1Hudsemesocosm_FD_184629 | JGI IMG/M metagenome (GOLD analysis project Ga0209495, IMG submission 184629) | Methane-oxidizing microbial communities from mesocosms in the Hudson Canyon - EN1E Hudson Canyon (SPAdes) (version 2) | ecosystem: Environmental > Aquatic > Marine > Cold seeps | place... | reverse complement strand
TCTGTAAACTCATAACCTCGCATTATTTAATAAATAATCGCGAGTTTATTCGGTATTTAAAAACGTAAATTTTCATTTAATTGGTCGGGACGATAGGATTCGAACCTACGACCCCCACACCCCCAGCGATAATTATCCTACCCTCCCGACCAATCAACTGAAGTCAAACTATTATAAGTCACTCTTCTTTAAGTGTTTTTCATTACAATGCAACTCTCATAAAGCGATAGAAACCATTTCAATCGCAACTCAGCAGCAACTCAGATTGTAATAATAATGGCCGCAAAGATTAAACTAACTGACTATATTATACGGTACGCCGCGTCAGGAAAGAGCAATAAAACAAATTTACTTTTCCTTAGCAACGCTCTTACTAGCAAAGGTCAGTCCTTAAAAGACACGGAAGTAAAAGGTTTTCAAGTCTACCGAAGTGGACAAAGCACGATTAGCTTTAGATATGACTACTTCATTAACGGCTTACGTAAGAACTTAACTATCGGCCAATGGCCTACAATTACAGCCGTTCAGGCTAGAGCTATCGCTAAAAGCGCCTCATTACAAGTCGCTATGGGGCAATCCCCCCTTGATAGCAAAGATGAAACAAGAGTTAATAATCAGCTAACCCTGCAAAGCTATTTAAACCATGAATATACTCTATATATACAGAAAGCCATTTCAGGTGATGCCTATATAGCTCTTATTAAGAATGCCTTTCCTGAATTCTTAAAAAAACCCTTATCTGAAATTACGAAAACTGATTTAGTCATCTGGCTACAAAAGCAAATGACTCTCCATTCAGAACAAAAATACGGCTATTCATCTGCCTCAATCAAAAGACGTTATAGTACATTAAAAACACTTTTCTCACATGCAGTACGAAATGATGCTATTCAACAAAGCCCCTTTGATAAAATGGAGAGGCTTGAATTCTCAAGAGATGAAGTAACCAACCAACAGCTCAAGCGGACATACCTAACAATTGAGCAACAGCAATGCCTTCTAACCTCACTGGATCATTACCAAGAAAAATTAAGAGCTGAACGCAGAAATAGTCGGCTCCATGGAAAGCCCCAGCTCCCTTGCTTAGATAACTTAATATTTACATCCTATCACAAGCCAATGTTCCTATTACTCTACTATATGGGAATGCGAGCAGGTGACGTAATCGGACTAGAGTGGCCTCATATTATCGATACTCCTTTTAGCTGTAACATCACTAAAACACTTGAGAAAACGAGACGTAAAATAAAAAAGCCCTTTGTATTACCCATGCCTCCACCTGTTAGGATTGCTTTAAAAGAGTGGAAAAAACAGCAAGGAAACCCTAGCATTGGCCTAGTGTTCCCATCCCCTATAACAGGGGCGCGCCTAAGTAAAAGCTGTTTAAGGCACAGCTGGAAATGGATCAAAACAGACGCTGGATTTCACGAAGACTTACAAATGTACACTCTGCGTCATAACTTCATTAGCTGGCTTGTTATGCAAGGTACTCCTTTAAAAGTAGTTGCAGAAATGGCAGGACATTCATCGATTGAAATGATCGACCAGCATTATTGCCATTTAATCGACGGCGCAACGACTGATGCTTCAAATTGCTTTTCCCAACTACTTACTGGTTAATCATTTTCAAAACGAGGACTGTAAATAGTAACGGCCATTTTTTGGAGACTACCTTCAATGTCTAATTAAAAAAAGATTTTACTGCCCCCCAAGCTCCACCAACAGCTCCACCAATAACTCTACCTGCCGCACCCATTCCAATCATCGCCCCTATTTTTCCACCGACATCAGCACCAACTGAAGCTGAAGCTACGATTGATTCAAGCATACTTCCTCTGATTTCTTCTCTATAGTCCTCTAATTGGTCATCAGCTTCCCACATTGATTGATCATTATTAATATCTTGAATAAATACAGCTCTCTTTTCAGGTTTTGTATGCCTTAATATAAAGGCCATTAGTTTAGATAGGTTGTAGGGCTTTTGCTCCTCATCTTCATCTTTATATCCGGCAACATAATAGACAGGATCTGTATCAACCCCTGTTGCTTCCTTAATTCTTTCTTTAGTAGACTTAACCTTATCATTCAGAAAATTAACTAACTTATCACTAGGTGTATTTTCTTCATGATTCCATCCTCTACCACTCATTGCCACATCAGAACGATTAATTGCAACAAGTAGCCTACTTTTATCTTCTCCTAAATTAGGGATAATCACGCTGTTAATTAGTTCAAAAGATGTACCTAAATCACGTGTACTACCATCTAATATCACTAACACAAGATCAATTAGCACGTCACCATTACCATCTTTCTCGTACAGCTTATCAATAATATTCTTAGAATGAACTCTATCAGCTTCCTTACCATCACCCAGTCCTGCTGAGTCATAGAGTATGATGTTATTTAACTCATACTTACTAATACTCATTGTCTCAGGGTTAACACCTTGCCCTACTTTTGCTTTGTTTGATTGAAACAATGCATTGATAGTAGATGACTTACCACACCCCGTTGCACCTGTTATTAAAATACTAACTTTTGTATCTTTAAGCTTACCTAGGTTTCTTAATACTTGTGTTTTGTCTTCATCGCTAATGCTGGAATCATTATTGATTAAATCAACCATCTCTTCTGTAAAATGCTTTTCTTTCATACTTGGCTATGTGTTGTCATTAATAACTAGCTCTAACTCTTTAATTTCTTTCTTTAAAGAAACTACATTTTTTTTAATATCATATTCTTTTTCATCGAGCCTATCAGATTGTTTGTTCATATAACTATGTTCTGATTCCCATGATTGATATCTAGTCTCATAAAAAAGCCCACCTCTAGGTTCTTTTCTCTTATGTTCCCATATTTCATCACTATAACTAGAGCTTTTATCCGATGCACGATCATAACGACGTGTTTCATATTCGAAATCTGAAATTTTACGTGACAGAGTCCTTTTCGCCTCCTCTAAGCCACCAAAATCATTAATATTTCCATGTATCGATTTTCTTTTATTTGACTTACTACTCTTCGAAATATAACTCATTAGTGTAGCTAGGTTATAAGGAGACTGTGTTTCATCAGCATCTTTATATCCAGCAACATAATAGACAGGGTCTGTATCAACCCCTGTTGCTTCCTTAATTCTTTCTTTAGTAGACTTAACCTTATCATTCAGAAAATTAACTAACTTATCACTAGGTGTGTTTTCTTCATGATTCCATTCCTTTTGACTCATGGCCATATCTGATTTGTTAATTGCAACAAGTAATCTTTCGCTGTCTTCTCCTAAATTAGGGATAATCACGCTGTTAATTAGTTCAAAAGATGTACCTAAATCACGTGTACTACCATCTAATATCACTAACACAAGATCAATTAGCACGTCACCATTACCATCTTTCTCGTACAGCTTATCAATAATATTCTTAGAATGAACTCTATCAGCTTCCTTACCATCACCCAGCCCAGCTGAGTCATAGAGTATGATATTATTTAGCTCATACTTGCTAATACTCATTGTTTCAGGGTTAACACCTTGACCTACTTTTGCTTTGTCCGATTGAAGCAATGCATTGATAGTAGATGACTTACCAGAACCGGTTGCACCTGTTATTAATATATTAACTTCATTTAAGTTTGACATACCTGCGAACTCCATAATAAATCCCTTATATTCTTATTCCGAAAATGACACAAAAGAACATAATTCTTTTGTAATATCTTAACTAACACGCCTATTAACCTAAAGCTTCAAGCTTTCTACTCTCTTTAAATGAGTACATTAAATATGACATTGGAGTCAACCAATCTTGTGTCAATGAATCATAACTCATAATTATTATCCCTTTGTGAATTTTCTTCTTTTTTGATGACTAAGTAACACTTAGGTCACTGCGTTACTTAAATGATGGTTGGAAACTATGAAAATACTCTCTTCTTTTGTTGATTCAAATTGCTTAAATAGTTCAGTTTCGTCAGTTAATCTACTTCACGTAGCAAACAAGTTATTGAGCCAGAAAGCCACACTTTCTTCAGAATGACGGCTTGAATCATATACAACCTGGTAAGGGTTTCGCTTTTTGGGTACTTTAAGTACGACCTTACTCATTCTATCGGTTGATAAATGCTGATTAAAGTCAATGTCCTTACCGTCGCTTGCATCACTCAGTTTTTTGCACATTTGTATATCGTATTCACCCAAAGGTAATACATACCTATCCATTTCTATTTTTACTATATCCTTCCATTGATCTCGTGATATACCTGCATCCTGTTGATTAAGAAGCGCGGGGGATCTAACGAATATGCCATCATGCTTCTCATAAAAATCCATAATACACTGTTTCTGTTTTTTCACATTTAATTCCGGCCATGTGAAGATGCGATCAACCTGTATATCCAATGCGAGCGAACTCAAAATTAAAACTTGTCGATAACTTTCTGACCTGACATCTCTTACGCGCGCAATGGCCTGTGCAGATTCATTTTCACGTATTTGCTTTAATATAGTATTGGGTATTTCTTTATTAAAATAACGAGCCGCGCCTTTACCTTTATTTATATCAACTCCAGCCCCTGTATTGTAAGCAGCAAACCGCCCCTTAAGAAACCCATAATCGAGTAAATATTGTTTATTTGAACTTTTATACAGCCTCTTAAAGAGACTTTCACTTTGCAGTAGCACCTCATCATTAGGCGGTTCATTTCTTCCTAGAATAATAACGTGATGGTTTTTATAAAAATCTATCCCTCTTAAGGCATTAAAGTGAATGATTTTCAAATGTCCCCAGTTATTAAGTTTCTTAAGTTCTAAGTAAAAATATTCATTTTTACTTTTACTTTTATTTTTACTTGTATTTAAGGTTTTATAGGTAACTAATAAAGTATCCTCTTTGTACACAGCATAATTAGAATCTACGGTACGACCAATGACCTTAACAACATCGTCTATGAGTTCTTTTGCATCATCCGAATCCGTTAACGAGAATTGACTAAAAACCCGACTATTGCACTGAGTCACACATAACTTTCGTTGTGCTGCAATTTGCACAAACTCAGGTTTACTAAAAAATTCACTTTTACGATAATCAGGCTTAGACTTAGGCACTTGCAATAAAACATTAGAGATACTTTCTGACGCGCCACCATCAATACATAAAATAGGCGTTTCTAATAAAAATTTAGTGTAACGACTTTTCTCAACTTGTTGATTAAGCGGGTCATTAAAATAATACGGACGATCATCTACAAATAACGTCGTAAATACATAACGAGATAAATAAAGTTTGTTATTAATACAACTAAAAAATGAATAGTCATTTTTATGTTCTAAAATGCTATCTAATACGCACGCTAAGCGATAGCTACTTTTATTACTCTTAAAGTAGCTATGTGCAGTAGAAGCCCACTCTTTATCCTCTACAGGGTTAATCTTTGAGATACTATTTTCTGCGGATTTGTTATATTTTTCGATAAATACCTTAAGGCACTTATGCTCATTATTAACACTATCAATAGCGCTACTAAGGGCTTCTTCACTTGTTTCTGAGCTAGGTCGTTTACCAATAAAAAATCTCACCCACAAGTCATAAAGCCCATAGTTATCTTTTGGTCTACCTTCAATAGCATGAGACAGCCCGCGACATCCCTCAGTAGTAAGGACATCTTTTAAGGCTCTAGCATCATAAGCCTGATGCCCTGTAATCACATTGTAAAAGCATTCGTCAATAACAACTACAGTAGGTTTACTCTCAGATTTAGGTAATGGGAAGTTTAAATACTGGTGCGGAAGAATCAATACATCAAACTCCTCTCTAAACTGTGCAATATATCGACATCTAGTAATATTTGAACACTTCCCACCCTCTCCATCATTACAGAATGCTTTCATCATTGAAGGTACAACACCTTCAAATGGCTGCACCTGTTCATATTTTTCACAAAACCCATCAACAGCTCGCCCTTTACGTACACTAATGTTTAAGTCTGGAAATATCTCGCTCATATTAGTTGCAAGCTCATCGGCTAATTTGTGCGTAGGGATATATAAATGTACCAGTAGCCTTCTACCTGCTCGCTTCATTTCATTTGCAGCATTAAATACAGCTCGCGTTTTCCCTAAGCCAGGCGTGGCAACAATAGTTTTATGGAAGTTATCTAAAGATTCTTTTTCAGCTGTCCTTACTTTAAAGAACTTTAAAACCTCTTCATTTAGTAAATTACTTGCCTCATCTATCGGTAAAGCAGGCACCTCTTTATGAGCAGGTCGAACAAGTGAATCGAGCTCATAATAAATGCCTCCATGCGCCCGAGAGGAAATAATAGGACTACCCTCATTCATATAAAAAATAGCACACTGAAGACCACTAGAATAATTGATTCCTTCCACTGGATCGGCCAACTGGCAACCGTTATATTTCCTAGGGTGCTTTAACGCCTCTTCAACCGTTACTTTACCGTAATGTTCAAACTGTAAAACAAATGTAGCATCTAACCGCGTACTCACTCCACTACGCTTAACCTTCCACTCTAGCTTATTATGATTAAGCTCAAAGATTAACTGTCTGCGCTTAATCTCTACTTCATTTGCAGAACTATCATCTTTATTATCCAAATAATTTAGATACTCCTGTTCTTTGATTATTTTAAATTTACCGGCTTCAACCTCTCGTAGAGCTTTAATTTTCGTCGTGTGCTTTTTATTAGTAATCTTAGTTATTGCTCTAGCAGACAATTCAGTTAAAACACCGCAATCTAGAGTCCCTCCTTTTGCGTTATGCCAAAAGGCAGCCAAAGGCTTAATAGAAATTCCATCCCCAACAATAGCTGGCCCACACAAATCAAGCTGTGGAGGGGAATGTAGCGCACGATCAATATAAGTACAAGATCGTAAATTCCCACTTGCTCCAATATCTACCCAGCCATGACCCGCTTGCTCCATGTGAGCAAAGAGATTTTTAATAAACGAGGGAATTAACAACGGAGTACTGCTTGGAAAGTAAATTCGATACCCATTCTTTTCCAACCCAACAATACGTGATGAACTAGAGCCGACACTAAAACATAAAACATCATTAAAACCAGGAATTAACCCGCACAATAGGTCATAAAGCTTACTTGGATTAATAATATCGCCCTGTGCAGGCGCATCAATATCCAATATAACTAAGCCGTTACCTTCATTATAATCATGTTTTATAAACATATTAGATCGAGTAATAGCCGGAATTTTAATTTTTGAACCAGGCAAGTTTAACGATTTTTCATCATATTCAGTTTCCTGTGCAAATTCAATAAATTTAGTTCCAGACAAGCATTTAACATTTCCACCATAAACCAACTTATCAAACACACCAGAAGTTAAAGCGTTAAACTCATTTGCTTTGGATAAATAATCGGGTAATTCAGTAAATGGAATAGAAATATAAGATGCATACGAGTTAAAAAGTGGATTAGAATATTTAACCTGAATACAATTACTTTCATCTCTAAAATAGATTTTACTTAGCGGTGTTTTTGATGTATACCAAGTAAAGTTTATTACAATACTATTAGCGTCCATAATAAATAAATTGTCCTGTTTCATGCAAAGCACGGTATCTTCGCGTATTATAAAATATTAAATTAATTAGGGAGGGTATACCCTAACTATTTTAAGATTACTTATGATTTACCCCTCCTGATCATCATACTCCAAAACAAAACATCAAGTCACGTTTATCTGTGGATATAGGGTTAAATAATTTCCTGTACTAATCCTAACCATGAAAATAAAATATAAAATTCTAACTAATTACCTATACTTCATTAAAAACTACTCTTCCTTACCTTAAGTAAACATACACTTGCAATATCACCAAAATATACATTTAATTTAAGAAATAAGCACATTAACTCACTATAGATAGGTGATTCGATAAATATAAAAATTGAAAGGAATGTAGTAATTGCATTTACACCCTAGCGTATCAAATAAGTTATTCCGCATAAAGATATCTAGAACTACTCCTCCCTATCTATAAATATACCCAATGAACTCTCCATCCGAATTACATGCAACGCCTTATGACACCAATTCTGAAGAATTTGAAATTCAATTTATTGATGGCGACCTCTATCAATTGTTTGCTGCCTGCCAGATTAATCAATGTAATATTGAACTCTGGCTTGGATCGATTGAGTGCTTATCTGGAAATGCACAGATTGAACTTTATTACCGCTGTTCAATACTAGGCGATACTCCGTCTACGGCTTTAGATAAATTACAAACATCAGGCTCTATCCATTCGCAATCCTTAGTTGAGTATACGAATGACCTCTTAGAAGAAACCGGTGTACTGGCATCAATACCGGATCACTTACAGCCTTTCTTTGATTGCAATGAATATGCCCGTCATCTTGAAATCAGTGGCGTAATTGATGAATTCAGCTACCGTGAAAAAACCTATACCGTTGCTTATTTCACTGACTAAAGGCTCCTTCAGTTACCGACTCCATACCAGGCTCCGTGAGGGTTTTATATGATAATATACTTTTTAAAATCTTCAGAACAGCCTATTTTTACCCCGTGTGTATTCAACAATAAGCAATCATATTCTTCTTGAATATCATTTTCGCTAAAACCACGAATTCAAAAATATTTCATACCTATATAACCCTAGTGACATAAGTAGTTTATGTCTTGATAGCGTCGCTAATACAGCGCGTTATTCAAGACAACCTCTCTGCCTGCCTTTCATGCCTCAGCCTCCTTTTGGACGCTGGGGCTTTTTTATGTCTGGCATAAATCTAACCCAACGAGGAAACGTTATGAATACTAATAGTAACCCCATTACCACTCCGCTTCAGTCCGGTGGTTATATTTCCGAAGATTTACCGTTGATCACTTATGCTAACAATACCTTTCAAACCGACAGCCCGATGTCGCTTGATCAGTTATGCCGTTCAGTCGCATTAATCTTCGAGCAACGCTTTAAACGAGAAACGGTACTCACTACCCCAGCGTTAACCAGTGCGTATTTAGTCGCAAAGTTAGCGAATTATGAACGCGAGGTATTTAGCTGCATTTACCTGGATAACCAACATGGCATTATTGCTTACGAAGAGCTGTTCTACGGCACGATAGATGGCGCTTCAGTCTATCCTAGAGAGATCGTTAAATCGTGCCTTAAACACAACTCAGCAGCGGTTATCTTTGCTCACAATCACCCTTCTGGAACGCTTGACCCGAGCCAGGCCGATAAAGCAATTACTGAAAGGCTAAAGACCGCTTTAGCCACTGTCGATATTCGTGTTTTAGATCATGTCATTGTGGGCGGCTCTGCCACTACGTCGTTTGCTGAAAAGGGGCTGATCTAATGAAAACACTACACTTAACGCTAGCGACTCCAAAACTCCCTAATCCACTCCCTCACAAAGTCAGCTTGTTTTGTGTCTCTGTCAGTGAAATCAATCATCTTAACTATTATCACGATGTATTGGTGGTGGCGAGCAATATACGGGAAGCGAGAAGGCTGGGTGTTGATGCCTGCGAATCGAAAGGGCTAATTAATCGTGAGTCGATACGCAATACGCTGGTGTATAAAACAGAAAAAGAGGTATTTCAATATGCTTAATTTCAAACTACCTGACAGCCAAGATCAAGAGCTTTGGCTATTGCTAAGTAATCAGCCTAATCGATTCTTAATTCGCTTCAATGTCTATGAGCAGGAAATTGATCTGTGTGGAATTTACGCAGGCTCACACTCGCTATTGTCTTTATTCAGCGAGGAAGCAACGCAAGCGATTGAGCAACAGATCTACGCTACGTTGAAACAAATTGATGAAGAAGACCGGGTGATAGCACAAGCAGCTTAAGCCCCCTCCTTTAAATCTCAACAGAAAATAACAGAAAGAACACAGTCAATAAATAAACAAATCAATCAAACCCGTATTGATCACTTCTGATGAATACCCTTAATTAAGGAAATTACCATGAACACTCAACAAGAAAACACCACAACTGCGCGTGCAACTCACTCAGCTAACCAAGCTAACCCGGCTACCGCACAAGAAACAGCCTTAGCGCAATACACGCCTGAGCAGTTAGCCTTAGCTAATATCAACAACCAAAAGGAGCTACCGAGCTTACAAAAAGCTAATAAGCACTTTGTCCCACTGAATATTGATTACTGGAGCCCTAAAGAAGCGGGTGAAGAAAAGCTGGTATACATCCACGGCATTGATATTCACGAAGTCCCTGATATGGACAGCGGTGAGTTAAAGCAGCTGGAGTGTGTGATGTTATTAGAAAAACAAGACGACACCTTAAAGCGTCTTATTAGCGCGTCACGCATCTTAGTCGGCAATATCAAAGATGCGATACAACGCGGTGAGATCATCCCTAAGACCACGTTGACGCCCGTATCCATCACCTTCTTAGGTAAAGCCACTAACAGCAGTAACTCACGCATGAGTAACCGCTGGCAAATTATCCCGTTAATCATGCCAACGCTGAGTTCTGATAAATCAGCAAAAGCAAAATAAATCTAAACATCAAAATTCACATTCAAAAATAAGAGGTAAGAGCAATCTTATCTCTGTTATTTACCTTTCTAGGAATTAAGACTATGAACTATCCTTTATCACCACCACTCGCTTTAGCTGATTTTGCTAATTCAGCCTCAGCCTTAAACGTAAACGATTTATCCACGCAAGACTTTGAGCAATCGATTTTACAAAACACACTTCAGCTGAATACGCTTGAACGTGAAACACCATTAAAGACTTTAGAAGAGATTAACCGAGAATGGATGTTAGAGCGATTAGGCAAATTTACGGCCTCTGAGTTCCATCGCTTAACCACTGCACCCACCAAAAAAGAACTGCCCGTTGGTGCGATAACTTACGCCACCGAGAAAGCCGTTGAACTGCTGACTGAATATTTAGATGACCACTACACCTCTAAAGATATGCAGTGGGGCTTAGATCATGAACTAGACGCCATTACCGCCTTTGAACAACGCACTGGCTTAATAGCCTATCAAACAGGCAGTAAGCAGAAGCTCATGCTGCAAGCTGACAACAGCGACCATCAAACAGCGAGTGTTGGCGGCACACCCGATGGCTTAATTGCAGACAATGCAGGTATTGAAATTAAATGCCCTAAATCGACCACACACTTTAATCACCTAAGCATCAAAAATCAGGAGGACTTAAAAGCCAACTGTGCTAATTATTATTGGCAAATACAAGGCTTACTGTCTATTACAGGTCGGCAGCACTGGTACTTTGTCAGTTACGATCCACGTTATCAGCATCAGAATCAACAACTGCACTTTATCAAAGTCAGTCCCGATAAAGACGATCAACACTTTCTGGCAAAACGACTCGCTCAAGCCATTGAATACCGTGATCATATACTCATTCAAGCCAAAGGAGAAAATAGCCCACTGGTTAATTTACAACAAGTACAACAACACTTACGCACCAACGCTCACCACCTAGGAAAACTCAGAAAAGAAAATACCTTTCCTGACCCCATCAAGAAACGCCCGCTACTTTGGCGTGAAATTGATATATCCACCTACGCCATGACACGGCATTAAATTAAACAAAACATCACTAAAACGAAAAACAAAAAGAAACAAAGCGAACAAGGGCATCCGCTCTTGTTCGCTTTTAATAATTTAATAATCTAATCATCAAGGCAGAATCTCATGCAACCACACAACAATCAAAATCCAAACAAAGCCCTTTTTCCACTCGGACAGATAGTCGCAACGCCTGGTGCAATCTCGTTACTTAAGAAACTCAGCACAGATCCACGTGAACTGCTTATAAAGCACGCCACAGGCGATTGGACAGAAATGGAGCAAGAAGACCAGGAGAGCAATGAGCAAGCACTTAAATACGATAATAGAGTATTCTCAGCTTATACCTTAAGTGACAATAAGTTCTGGGTGATTACCGAAGCGGATAGATCCAGCACAACAGTCTTATTGCCTGCTGAATACTGAATATTAAAGCTAGTCTTCTATTTTGAGGACTAGCAGAATAACTAAAATGAACTTAATCAAGATAAAAGGCATTATCCGCAATGATTGCCGCTATTTGTTAATTCTTTTTTCTACGTTATATTTTCTTTCAATCGCAACTCAGCCGCAACTCAGAAAAAACAGCCGTCTATATTAATAATAACTAATACTCTACAGGCCGCATTCAGTCTAACAAAAAATGGTCGGGACGATAGGATTCGAACCTACGACCCCCACACCCCCAGTGTGGTGCGCTACCAAACTGCGCTACGCCCCGACATATTAAACTTTAATGAACATCTACTGAATAGCAGATGGTAAGCTAG
>Ga0209495_1002365_pt1 | contig 12339 bp, 9 predicted proteins | sample EN1Hudsemesocosm_FD_184629 | JGI IMG/M metagenome (GOLD analysis project Ga0209495, IMG submission 184629) | Methane-oxidizing microbial communities from mesocosms in the Hudson Canyon - EN1E Hudson Canyon (SPAdes) (version 2) | ecosystem: Environmental > Aquatic > Marine > Cold seeps | place... | reverse complement strand
TCTAGTAATCTAGCTCCAGCATACAAACCATCATCAAAACCATACCAACGTTCTTGGAAGAAAATATGTCCGCTCATTTCACCTGCTAACTGTGCCTCACGTTCCTGCATTTCATGTTTGATAAAGGAGTAGCCAGACTTAGTCATAATGGCCTCACCACCCGCTTTAGAAATTTCTTCACCCAGCAAATTAGTACATTTTACGTCATAAACAACGACTGAACCCGGCATTCGAGATAAAACATCTTGTGAAAAAAGCATCATTAAGCGATCTGGCCAAATTGGAACGCCATAGCCATCGACTACTCCTAGTCGATCTCCATCGCCATCAAATGCCAAACCTAACTCTGCACCATGCTTTTGAACAGCCTCGGTTAAATCATGTAAATTTTCAGGAATGCTTGGGTTAGGATGGTGATTAGGGAAATTGCCATCAACATCACAATACAACTCTATAACTTCACAACCCAATTCTTTAAATAAGGTAGGTGCAATAGCTCCTGCAACGCCATTGCCACAATCGATAACGATTTTCATTGGCCGGGTAAGTCTTATATCCCCTGTAATTCTCCCAATATAATCGCTCGCTACATTCGCTTCGGATAAAACACCTTCGCCAGTTCGGAAATTAGCTTGGTGAAGTCGATGGTAAATAGACTGTAATTTGTCACCTGATAATATTTGACCTGCGATTAATGTTTTCAAGCCATTATATTGAGTAGGGTTATGGCTTCCTGTCACCATCACACCTGAATGTGTGCCCATTTGTTCGCAAGCAAAATACATGACAGGGGTTGGTACTTCGCCAATATCAAGCACATCACAACCCGTCGACAGGATACCTTCAATTAATGCATTACTAAGACCTGCACTTGATAGGCGTCCATCTCGTCCGACAACCATTCTAGTTTGCCCCTGTTCACCCGCCTCACTACCAATGGCTTGACCAATCGCTTTAATAATCTCTTCATTGAGATTTTCACCGACAACGCCTCGAATATCATTGGCTTTAAAGATAGCAGGATCAATATCAACCACCTCTTGGAGCATGTCTAATTCATCCGGGTTATCTTGATCATTTGCTTCCATTTTTTTACTAATACTATCTGCTGTTGCACCTTTTTTAACAGTAGCATGATAATTTTCCCTACCCAGCTGCTGAACATCACGCTCAATAGTGTTTAAAGCACTAAAAGATAGGGGATATTTCGGCTTTAAGGATCCTAACTTCAAGTCAGCAAGTTGTAACCTCAATGTAGCAACATCTCGCTTAAACAAAAAGCTCCTAAAGCCTTCTCGCAATAGCCACATCAAGACAATAATAACTATAACGATTCCTAAACCGACTATTGAAGATGTGGTGGTGCTGCTTGTTTGTTGAGGCCAGTATGCAATTTTCCAATAGGTATTAGGGATTTTCTGAACAAAATCAGCATTACCTTGTTTCTTGTTCACATCACCATGACTAGCTAATACAGCTACTTTTTTTGTGCCTTGTTGTAACTCTATATAACCTCGGAAATCAGGCGAATCATCCAAAAAACCTTGGACAACATTAGGGTTCAGCGTGACTACTAATACCCCCACAACGGTGTCTGAATTATTTATTACGCGATGCGCCATTAATAGATGAGCATCATCTGCTCCTCTTTTCATCAAGCCCATTAAGGCCAAGCCATCTTTTTTTGCTTGCCTCAGACTATTTAAAGTAGCAAATGAAATAGGAATACAGGCATAGGGATCAACATCATCGACACCCGCTGAAATTAAACATGTTTTTAATGCATTGGGGAAGAAAGAGGCTAGTTCTTGCTCTTGAATTTCAATTTCCGTAGCGTTATTACTCATTAAAAGAGACACAACTTTAGGAGACTTGGCAATTGAACTCATTTGTTTTTCTAGAGCTTCAATCTTAGCTGATGTTAGCGTAAATAATTGTGCAGTCACCTGTTTCTGGTGGCTAATTTGTGCATTTTGGTACTGCTGAGCAGATAACTGCTGCAAGCCAAAAAACCCGGCAACGACAGCAAGACAACTAACAACCAATGCCACAGCAGCAAAGGCCTTATTTCCTAATGATAATGCAAGCTTAGCTAAACTACCCATTGCTATCCCTTATCTTTAATCAATTACGTCCAGTATGACCAAAACCGCCCGTACCTCGTTCTGAACTAGTAAACTCATCTACTTGCTCAAAAGCTACTTGTACGACAGGTACGAATACCATCTGAGCAATACGCTCACCCACAACAACTTCAAAAGGAGTCTGACTTCGATTCCAACATGATACAAAAACCTGCCCTTGATAATCACTATCGATCAAGCCAACCAAATTACCCAATACAATACCATGTTTATGGCCCAAACCTGATCTCGGCAATAAGACAGAAGCAAGCGAAGGATCATCGATATGAATTGCTAAACCCGTAGGGATCAAAACTGTTTCGCCTGGGGAAATCGTAATATTATCATCAAGACAAGCTCGTAGATCTAAACCCGCCGAGCCACTTGTTGCATAATCTGGCAATTCAATCGTATCGCCAAGTCGTGAATCAAGAATTTTTAATTGAATTTTTTGCATTATATTGCTCAATAATAAGTGTCATTAAATCTCGTGCCAACTGACTTTTAGCTGCCAATGGCAAAGTCTGCGAACCTTCAGGCCAAAAAACCTGTAAAGCATTTTCATCAACGGCAAAGCCGATTCCGTCACCAACATGATTTGCAGCAATCATATCTAATTTTTTACGTTCTAATTTATCTTGTGCATAAGCTGTCACATCATCTGTTTCAGCTGCAAAGCCTACAACAAAAGGCTTCACCCCTTTTTCTGCCACTGCCGATATAATGTCTATTGTAGGCACTAGATTTAATTGTAAGTTGTCCTGTTCTGTCTTTTTTATTTTTCTTGTTTCAAGCTGTTCTGGTCGGTAATCAGCTACTGCTGCACAGGCAATGAAAATATCACATTCAGTCATATTATCCATCACAGCATCATGCATCTGCTGAGCAGTTTTAACATCTACTCTATTCACCCCTGCAGGGCTTGTGACATGTACTGGTCCTGCCACCAAAACCACATCAGCTCCTGCTTCAGCAGCAGCTTTAGCAACTGCAAAACCCATTTTCCCTGAACTTCTGTTGCCTATATATCGAACAGGATCAATCGGTTCATGTGTTGGTCCTGCAGTGATAACAACACGTTGTCCGGTTAATTCTTTTGGCACCGCTAAGTGTGCCAGCTCATTCACAATATCGTCAGGCTCAAGCAAGCGACCTTCACCTTGCTCCCCACATGCTTGTTCCCCTCTCGCAGGCCCAAGCACTTGCACTCCTCTTTTTTTCAATGTCTGTAAATTATCTTGTGTAGCAGGATTTGTCCACATTTTGTTATTCATCGCGGGACAGATTGCAAGTGGGGACTCACTAGCTGAACATAATGCAGAGAGTAAATCATCTGTTCTACCTTGTGCTAATTTGGCAATTGAGTCTGCACTTGCCGGTGCCACTAACACCCAGTCAGCCCAGCGAGCTAAAGTAATATGGCCCATTGTCGACTCTTGAACAATATCAAGTAAATCTATAGCAACAGGGTGACCACTTAAAGTTTGCATGGTCAGTGGCGTAATAAATTCACAGGCAGCCTTGGTCATGACCACTCGTACTTCAGCCCCAACATCTTGCAGTCGCCTGACTAAATCTGCGGATTTATAGGCAGCAATACTGCCTGTTACGGCTAATAAAATTTTTGCACCTGCCAGTGAAGATTTACTCACCACTCACTTTCCCCATACTTAATTCACGTAAGTTTAATCCTGATAGCGTTGTTTCCTGACTATCACTCAGCTGCTGCAATAAAGTTTTAATCGGGGCTTCTACTTTGCTTTTAGACATCATCCCTCTAGATTCTTCAGCTGTGCGTAAACAATCTAAAATTTGTTTTACACTTATTTCAGAACTATCTGTGGCAGGTACATATCGTGGTTCATCGCCTGCGAGTTCAAGCAATAATGAATCTTGTTCAAGCGTGACAAGTAGCTCTTGTAAAACATCTGCCGTGAGCGCTGTTTCTTGTTCCAAGTCTTGAAAACTATATGCTTGTTTCTGCTGATAAAACTGGCGTGCAATTATCACCATTAACCATAAGCCTTCTTTTTCTCGCAGGCGAGGACTTAAAGCATAGGAACGCCCGCCCAAACTGACTAGGTTTGGATGTTGAAGATAAAAGGCTACTTGAGATCCCGTCAATAAGATTAACCAGCCAAGATATAACCAAATCATAAAAAAGAATAATATCGCAAAGCTCGAATATATTGCTGTGTAGTTTGATGATGAGGCAACAAAAGAAGCGAAGATCTTACCGACTGAAACCCAAAGTACCCCAGCCACTACAGCACCCACTAGTGCTGATTTAAGCTCAACTCGAGTATTCGGTATAAACATATATAAGAATGTAAAGGCGAGAATAATCATCATATAAGGGATTAATTTAGTGCCAAATAATAATAAAGTACCAAAGGGCTCTATCGCCTGCATACTTTGCACAACATCATTATTCATCACTGTTGCTGCAATCCCCATCGCGGTGACAACCAAGACTGGACCAATCATCACAACGCTTAAATAATCCGTAAACCGCCTAGCTAAACTTCTAGCCCGTTTTACACGCCAAACAAAATTAAAGGCATTCTCAATTTTTTGTATTAACGCGATGATGGTGTAAAACAACATCGCCACACCTAACGAACCTAAGACTCCAACTTTAACATTCTGTACAAAACCAATTATATTCCCTGTTATTTCAGGCCCTTGCGGTCCTAACGGTTCTAACACCCCAAGTAAAAATGGTTCTATTTGGTTATGTACCCCAAATGCTTTTAACACCGAAAAAGCAACGGCAATAAGAGGAACAAGTGACAATAATGTTGTAAAAACAAGACTCATTGCTCGTAGGTTTAAATCACCGGTGGCAAGCTCTCTAACCACAATAAAACTGACACGCAGGCTATTTATTAACCAGCGCAAAATAAAATTCGATTGTGCTGGCAGATCTTGCCAAAGTGTTAATCGAAAAAAGTTTCTTATCATTGTTATTAAGTCTGTCATTACAATCCTATTCCACTGGAAGTCATACCCAAACGACTTGAAGATGCACCATCAAATAGTTTAGGTATATCTCCATTTAAACTGGGTTATCAATATCAACAAATTGATGCTGAATATTAAACTGTTCTGCTAAGTGCTCACCTAATGCCTTCACACCATAACGTTCTGTAGCATGATGACCTGCTGCAAAGTAGTTAATGCCTAATTCACGGGCGAGATGAACAGTCTGTTCCGATATTTCACCACTCATAAAAGCATCTAAACCTAACTCAGCAGCTTGCTCAATATACCCCTGTGCCGCACCACTACACCAACCAATTGTCGTCATTGGTCGATCATGCGCTTGAATAACTAAAGCTTCTCGCCCTAATGTTTGCCTAATATCATCTGCAAACTCAGGGACTGTTTTCTCTTGTGTAAAGCAGCCACATAATCCTATGGCAGGCTCTCCGGTTCCTGAAATCCGTCCATCCACTTCCAAGTCAAATAACTTGGCCAATTGAGCGTTATTACCCAAAGAAGAATGAGCATCTAAAGGTAAGTGATAAGCAATTAAATTCACATCATTTATCAATAGTTGTTTGAGGCGGCGTTGCTTGATACCAATTATACGTGGATCTTCGCCCCTCCAGAAATAGCCATGATGAACCAGAATGGTATCCGCCCCTAGATCTAATGCAGCATCTAGTAATTCCTGACTAGCCGTCACACCTGATACAAGACTATGTAACTCCTCACGACCAGCCACTTGCAGACCATTCGGACAATAATCTTGGAACCGATTAGGTTCTAATAAGGTCTCAAGGTAAGATAGACATTCAGTTCGGGTTATCATCACAATACTTCCGACAGCCAATAAAGCTGTCACTATAACAAAACTGATGCTCTAGACCATATTAATCAAGTGCAATTGGAGAATAAATAATGGATGCAGTAAGTATTATCGCTCTAAGTATGGGAGCCGCATGGGCCAGCGGCATTAATCTTTATGCAACCTTATTTATGCTGGGATATATGGGCGCATCAGGAAATATGACGCTTCCTGCCGAATTAGAAGTATTGACAGATCCTATGGTCATGACTGCTGCAGGCTTTATGTACTGCGTAGAATTTTTTGCAGATAAAATCCCTGGTGTCGATTCTGGTTGGGACACGATTCATACCTTTATCCGTATTCCTGCTGGTGCCATGCTGGCATCAAGTGCCATCGGTGATGTAGGGCCTGCAATGGAGTTGACCACGGCATTATTGGGTGGCACATTAGCCGCCGGAACACATACTACAAAAGCCGGAACACGATTATTAATCAATACATCACCCGAACCAGTCACTAACTGGACAGCTTCTATTACCGAAGATTTATTAGTTATCGGTGGTTTATGGGCAGCTTTGAATCATCCCGTTTTATTTGTAATAGGTTTAATCGTATTCATTTTAGTAATGATTTGGTTATTGCCTAGATTATGGCGATTGATCAAACATATTTTCCGTCGAATTGGCAGCTGGTTAGGACTTTGTGAGCCGCCCCCATCAATTAAGGAGCAAGCGGAACACACAGCCATTAATCAGAAGTCGGAGTCGACTCAGACTTAATCTTTAAGGCGGTAAAATACACCTTGAGGGCTACGTACCATTTCAAAGGCATCGCTATAACCAGTAATGGTTTCTGATGCACCTAAGAATAAGTAGCCTTTAGGGTTTAAGGATTTGGCCATTCGATTTAGGATATCTGATTTACGCTCTGGCGCAAAGTAAATCAACACATTGCGACAAAATATAATGTCAAATTTACCCAATGAGTCGTAACTCGCTAATAAATTTTGCTCTCGAAAACTCACACGGCGCTTAATATCATCGACAACTTGCCAGCGGTCACCACTGGCTTTGAAAAACTGTGATTTTCTCTCTGATGATAAACCTCGGCCTAATATAGATTCATCATATTCAGCATGTTTTGCTTCAACTAACATACTCGCAGAAATATCCGTTGCAATAATTTGAGTACTATTCAAACGACTTGTTATGACTGACTTTACATATTCACTTGCAGTAATACTGATTGTATAAGGTTCTTGGCCAGACGAACACGCTGATGACCAAACTCGACATTGACGTTTTCCATCTCGATCCATTTCTGGAAACACTGTTTTTTCTAAACATTCAAAAGGGCTACGGTCTCGAAACCATGAGGTTTCATTGGTCGTCATTGCGTCAATAACTGCATCACGTAAATGCCGTGGTGTATTTCGGTGGATAGCAGCTAACAACTCAGCAATCGAATCCATTTCCTCATCTCTTAACAAGCGAGTGAGTCGACTAGTAATTAAATACTGCTTACCCTCGCCCAGCACAATGCCACAAGCCTGCTCTAAAAACAGTCTAAATTGATCGTATTCTGTAGGTGAAATAGTGCTATTCATATCAGTACTTTAAATTTTAGATAGCCTGCAAGACAGACTCACGATCCTTTATTTTCTAATTATGTGACGCAGTTTGCATGAATCTATCAGAATATTACAAACCTGTGAACTACCTTCTAATTACATTCAGCCGGGCTAAGTATACTAAGCTCCTTGTCAATTTATCGCTTCTAATCTAATATATTACTCCTATATAAGGAAATATATTTTAGGGCATAAGGATATCTGTAATGGCCGTTAGTAATAAGATTATCTCGTTCGGCTCGCATCTAGGGAAGATGCAGAGCACGCACTCACGAGAACACCAACAAGCAATCACTGCATGTCGCAAACTTATTGCGAGCTCTTTTCCTAAATGCTTTGGCTTTTTAGATAATCTAGACGACAGTCTATTCAAACTTGCTGATCAAGCTGAGAACAACCAATTACAAGAAGAATATTTTGCAAATATGCGCCTATTTCGCATAAAACAAGACGATATCAAACAATCGTTTACAAAATTAATTCTCGATGATTATGACGACTTTTGGCTAAACCCTTCTCTACTTTCTACTGATTCTGCTCAATCATTAGAGGCTAATGATTTTGCCGAATTATCATTAATGCAAAATGATGCACTTGAAGAAGAGATTGCCATCAAACGAATTGCAACAAAAGGGGAATCTGTATTTGGTAATGAGTTACTCCAGTTAGATCGCCGCTTTGCTCATATCCTTGATTCTACGCAGATCATTGAAAACCCTCTTTCTGCAGAGCGAATCGTGCAACATCTGCAAACAGTGATTTCACCTATCACTTCAGACATTGCTATTAAACTTGTTACTTATAAACAATTTGAACAACGTGCTGTATCAGGACTTGCAACGTTATATCAAGAACTTAATGATGAATTAGTAAAACACGATATATTACCTAAAATAGGTCAAAAACAAAGAAGAACATCTCCTCAAAGACCGCCAGCATCTCAGCAGTCATATGGTGAGATCAATAATGAACAAGATGATGCTGCAATATTTGATAATCTTCGTCACTTATTGAGTGGCGTGGGAGCGAGCTCGAGTAACGACCATCCTGCACCGTCAAATTTATTAGTTTCTGCACCTACGCCTGCGAACATCAATACAATGATGTCTGCTCTTTCTAGCTTACAACATCAGGATGGCTCTCAAATATCCTATGATGAAAGTGGTACCGTAACTCTGCCAGATCTCCGTCAGTCTTTATTAAACAACCTTAGTCAAACTCAAGCAGATGGTACTGTAGTCAATCACGCGATTAGTACTATTGATGAAGATACGATGAACGTGATTGCAATGTTATTTGAGTTTGTACTAGAAGATCGTTCGATCCCAGCGCCTCTTCGAGCTCTTCTAGCCAGACTCCAGCTTCCTATGCTAAAGGTGGCCATTACTGATAAAACATTTTTTAGTAAAAAGAAACATTCTGCTAGATTACTATTAAATAATTTAGCAAAAGTATCAACCGGTTGGGATCATACAAACGGTACCTCTGGTACGCTATTTACTCAAATAGATTCTATTGTTAACAAAATCCTGACTGATTTTGATACTGACATGCATATTTTTACAAATCTTAATGAGCAATTAACACAGTTTATTGAACAACAAGAACAAAGCAGTGATGTTACAGAGCAACGAATCGCAAAAGCAACGGAAGGCCAAGAAAAACTAATCGCAGCCCAACAAGAAGTTGATCTCATCATTAATCAACTTCTTGCTCAATATTCTCCCGTGCCTAAATCAGTGGTCACACTTATTGATGATAGCTGGAGAAACATACTCAGACTTCGATTTTTGCAAAAAGGCAAAGAAAGTCCTGAGTGGCAAGAAGCTGTTACTTTAATGGAGCAATTATTATGGAGTGTCTCACCTAAATCAGAGGCGGATGATCGCAAAGAATTAATAAATATTATTCCTAAATTGCTCAAATCATTAAGAGAATCCTTAAGTGGTGCTTCATTTAATCAGCATAAAATCACCACTTTATTCAAAGACCTTCAGCAATGTCATATTAAGTGCTTGAACGGAAGCGCTTTAGAAGATGATGAGTTACAAACAATTGCTCAGCAAGAGTCACCAATCGGTGATACTGAAGAGCTAATCTCTATTCCTGAAGAAAAGAAAGTATTAAGTGATGAGAGTGCTTTAAATGCTGCGAAAGAACTACAAGTAGGCACTTGGTTAGAAGTGACTCATCAAGAACAAGCACAACGTATAAAGTTCTCATGGCGTAGTAATTTAACGGGGCGATGCCTTTTTGTAACCTACCAAGGACTTAAGGCTGCAGAGCTTGCCCTTGCAGAATTAGCTAACTGGTTTCAGCAAGGACAAATCATCGTTTTAGATCAGACTTCGGCCCCTTTAATGGATCGTGCACTCATCTCAATGAAAGATACTATTGAGAAGCAAAGTGCATCAACAGAAGCTCAATAAAAGACGGAACGGTTATTTAGTTCTTGCTCCTAGCCATAGAATGATTTTAAAATCAGTTCATGACTAAACTTAATATCCTTATTACCGGCTGCTCTAGTGGAATAGGCTTCTCTGCAGCTAAGATTCTGCACCAACAGGGTTACAATGTTATTGCTACGGTGAGAAAACCTTCTGATGCGGCTCCATTACAACAGCTTGGCATTACAACAAGTGAACTAGATCTAGAAGATAGTAAGTCCATTCAACAGCTTGTTGAATTCACACTTGAACATTTCAATGGTCAACTTGATGGACTGTTTAATAATGCTGCTTATGGACAACCAGGAGCGGTTGAAGATCTGACTCGTGATGTATTACGCAAACAGTTTGAAACTAATGTATTTGGTACTCAAGAATTGACCAACCTCGTTATTGCCCATATGCGAAAACAAGGTTATGGCAGAATTATTTACAATAGTTCTGTACTGGGCATTATCTCCATGGCTTATCGTGGCGCCTACAATGCCAGTAAATATGCTCTAGAAGGTTTAGCAGATACACTTCGCCAAGAATTACATGGTTCAAATATTTACATTAGTCTTATCGAACCAGGCCCTATTCTCAGTCAGTTTAGAGCTAATGCTTTTGATAAATATCAGCAAAATATAATCAAAGAGAATAGTTTTCATAAAGAGACTTATCTTGCTATGGAGCAACGTTTAACCAAACAAGGACCAGCAGCACCCTTCACTTTACCCCCTGAAGCAGTGGTAAAAAAACTTATCCATGCTCTTGAAAGCAATCGTCCCAAAATACGTTATTACGTGACATTCCCAACCTATCTCTTTGCCACACTCAAACGATTACTGCCTCATCGAGCTTTAGATTGGGTATTGATCAAAATATCTCAGAGTGAGAACTAAAACACTAATCGTCATCACGACCGTATAAATAAACGGTATAAAGCGACATACCCACCATAATTGTGCCACCAAAAATATTTCCTAATGTAACCGGAATAAGGTTTGCGATAAAACCTGATAAATTTAGATTTTGCAGTGCATCGGCGCTAACACCACTTACAGCAACTATCTCAGGGTTAAGTGATGCAACAATGGCTAATGGAATCATGAACATATTAGCAATACAATGTTCAAAACCCATGGCAACAAAAGCAGAAATAGGGAAAATCACAGCAAAGACTTTATCCATAACCGTTCGGGATGCATAAACCATCCAACTTGCTAAACAGACTAAGGAATTACAAAATATGCCACGGACAAAAGCTTCAGATGTTGAGAGGTCGACCTTGGCTAATCCCACTTTTAGCGCTGTTGCACCCACGGCATGATGTGCACCATCAAGAAAGCCCGAGGCAAATACGAGATAGACTGTAATAAATGCCCCTACTGCATTGCCAAGATAAACCAAACTCCAATTCTTCAATACACATAAGAGTGTTATCTGACGCTTTGCCAGCGCCATTACAATCAAGTTATTACCTGTAAATAACTCCCCTCCGGCAATTACTACAAGAATAAATCCTAGTGAAAATGCCAATCCTCCCAACATCTTAGCTGCACCATAAGCTTCAGCAGGATGCGTCATAGCAATAGTGTAATACATAGCCCCAAATGAAATAAAAGCGCCTGCCATCATTGATAAAACAAGTAGTTGTAAAAAAGGCATGTTAGCTTTGCTAACACCCAAGGTTTTAACCTTCTTTGCAACTTCAGCAGGGGTAAAAGCATCAACATATTTGGCAAAATCAGACATTAATATTCACTGTAAAACGGGTTAAAGGTGGAGAGTGTAACAAATCAATGCCATAAATTGGTGCGTTCAATAAAAAAGCCCTCCTATTTCCAGGAGAGCTTTTTATTTGTAAGTTAATTCTATTTATTCTGCTGTAAAGCTTAATGAATCACCTTTAATATCTACTTTAATAGTATCTCCACCTTTAAAATGTCCAGACAATAGATCTTGTGCCAGAGAGTTTTCTAGTTGCTGTTGAATAACACGTTTTAAAGGTCTTGCACCATACACTGGGTCAAAGCCGGCCTCTGCAATCAAATCTAATGCAGCATCACTCACCTCTAAACCAATATCACGATCAGCTAAACGGGCATGTAAATGAGCCAATTGAATTTCAGCAATGGCATGTATTTGTTCTCTTAATAAAGGATGGAATACAACCACATCATCAACGCGATTAATAAATTCAGGTCTAAAATGTTGGCCGACCACTTCCATCACAGCAGCCTTCATTTCATCATATTGATCTTCACCAGAAAGCTCTTGAATCAAGTTCGAACCAAGATTCGAGGTCATCACAATAACCGTATTACGAAAATCTACCGTACGTCCCTGCCCATCGGTTAA
>Ga0209495_1002363_pt1 | contig 12342 bp, 7 predicted proteins | sample EN1Hudsemesocosm_FD_184629 | JGI IMG/M metagenome (GOLD analysis project Ga0209495, IMG submission 184629) | Methane-oxidizing microbial communities from mesocosms in the Hudson Canyon - EN1E Hudson Canyon (SPAdes) (version 2) | ecosystem: Environmental > Aquatic > Marine > Cold seeps | place... | reverse complement strand
TATTAGTTTCACCTAAAACACCTTCTCAGGATTCTGATTTTGCAATACGTTTGGTAGGCCCTAATATCGCCTACAATGACGATCCTCCTGTTGGTTCTGCAATCCCAACATTAGCGGCTTTTTTATGCTCTTTCGATCACATGCAAAAAGGGACTTATACTTTCTCTGTACAAAGAGGGGATGAAAAAACACGTCGCAGTATCATTAACCTAGAAATGGATCATAAAGGCGAAGATAACCTTAACCTCCGTGTCGGTGGTGAAGCTGTTATGGTATCTGAAGGACAGTTTACTTTTAGTTAATACCTTTAAAGCCCCTATTTCAGAAATATGGGGCTTTTTTTATGGCTATGTCACCGTAAATATAAAACACCCCAAGTAAACAATTAATTTATTAATAGTAGTGTCATATTCACGATCATTTCACTCTTTTACCTCTGATATGTCATCAAAAACATATAAATCCCTCTTTCTTCTATCTCCCTTCCTAACATCATTATCAAAATTAACTGGATCTACTGCTGACCTTTTATCATTTCTTGCCAATCGCTGATGATATTGTCGAACAAAAATTGACTTTCCTTTATACAATTTATTATTCAAAACATCAATAACATGGCTAGCCGAAGTACTTGGTTCAATTGTAACTAATACCTGAACATCTACAAGCTCTAGCTCTTCATTTTTTAAAGAGAAAATATCTATATTTTTAACAAAACCTTTTTTCCTAAATGAAAAAAATATACTCTTTTCAATTAAGGGAGAAACTAACTCAATAATATCCTCTTTTTTTATATCTATTGGAAAATTAGAAAATATAACAATCATTTCAAATCACCTAAAAATTTAATCAAGTTTACTATCTTTTATAAACTCAATTTGACATTGCAATCCAGATGGAATTTTATATTCTGGGTTAGGGAGTTCTAGCCTAATCCCAAATGTCCCACTCGCAGCATCAACGATATTATCTACAATAATTACTTTTGCAATATATTGTCCACCAATTGGCTGCTCAGGAATAATAATTGCACTCATATTTTCAGTTATGGAACCAAACATTGAAACAGGAGCAATAACTTCAATTTTCAATGGATCATTTTTAACTATTGTGAGAACCGGGTCTTCTTCCAAATATTCACCAGGAGATTTATGTTGTTCAACTATCAAGCCATCAATTGGACTTTTAAGTGTCCTTAATTTAAGAACTTCAACTGCCTGCTCCAATTCTAAACGTGCTAATCGCTTTTCTAACTTGGCTTCTTGCTCTTCGAGTTCCGCAATTATTTTTGCAGTTTCTGACTCATCTAACTCAGATGATGAAATCATTTTTTTCTGATGGAGACCTTTAACTCTTTTTAAAGACCGCTTACTAAACTCGTATCTAGCATGCTTCCCTTTAACAATAATATTTGTATTAGCTTTAACTCTCGCCAACTTAACAGAGGTTTTCTCAACGTCTGCCTTCAGGGTTGCAAGCACTTGCCCCTCTTCTACTCTATCTCCCCTTTTTACCTTTACATCCTCTAGAATCCCTCTAACCTGGCTACCAATATCAACCCTATCAAATGAATCAATAACACAATCTAGTTCAGACATATCCACAGGAAAAGCATCAAGAGGCTTCAATAAACAAAACATCAAAAAGCTATATTTCGTAAAACCTACAAGCTCAATTTTTTTCATATTATTCTCTGATACCTGAAAAAGCCAATAAAGACTTTAAACGTTTATCCATTTTTAGCAATCCTTTCCTCTGTTTAGCATGAAGATGCTCAGCCGAGCTTTGCGCCCAACCAAAACTCATCCATATACCAAAAAATCGAAAAGCCGGTACCTTAAGAAAGCCGAAAAAGGACACAAGCCTACTAAAAACACTAGGACAAAAATTTTTAATCAAATCATCCTCCAGTGACACAATAAACTCATAACTGCCATCATCACCCTGTCGACCACAACGCCCAAATAGCTGTCTATCAATACGGCGTGCTTCATTATATTCTGTTGAAATAACATGAAGCCCTCCTTTTTTCACAACATCAGCTGTTAATTTAATATCCGTTCCACGCCCAGCCATATTAGTAGAAACAGTAATTTGGCCAAACTTTCCAGCTAATTTAACAACATCTGCCTCATCTTCATCTTGTCTTGCATTTAATACTTGATGATTAAGCTCATGTTTATTTAGAAGTTGACTCAAAACTTCTGAAGCATCTACCGAACAAGTACCAATAAGAATAGGCTGCCCTCTATCATGAATCTCCTTCACTCGCTTTATAACGAACTGCCATTTTTGATCTGTAGTGTCAAAAGCATGCGTTCTCAGTTTAGTTCTTCTTACCCTTTTATTTGTTGGAATCGGAATCACATTTAAACCATAAACAAACCATAACTCCCTACTCACCTCACTAGCCGTACCTGTCATACCAGCTACTTTTAAATAACGTCGAAAAAACTGTTGATAACTTATTTTAGCTAATGTTTCCTTCTGTGCAGTAATTTCACAGCCTTCTTTAGCCTCTACCATTTGATGAAGACCAAACTCCCACGACCTATCAGCCATAATTCGCCCCGTATATTCATCAATTATCTGGACTTTATCATCCTTAACAAGATAGTTTTTATCACGCACATACAAAAACCTTGCAGCCAGCGCTTGACTAATCATCTCAAAACTTCTTTGTTCACCTTTCCATATTCCACCTAAAGGTTCAACAACATTTCTTAAATGATCTCTACCTACATCAGTCAAATGAATCAACTTTTCTTTATTATCAATGTAAAAATGAACATCATTTTCAAGCTGAGTACTTATATCAATTGCTTCTTGTGCAATTTTTTGTAAGCTTAAATCATCACCTTCTTTTGAGATAATTAGAGGAGTCCTAGCCTCATCAATCAAAACACTATCTGCTTCATCAATTATGGCAAAACACAGTCCCCTTAGTAGTAAACTATTTACTCGATTATTATCTTTATTTACTCGTTCAATTTGTAATTTAATTTTGCTCTGTTGTTTTCCAAAAACCAGACGGTCTCTTAAATAGTCAAAAGCCAACTGCTTATTAGTACAATATGTAATATCACAAGCATAAGCCTCTTGCCGAGTTATATTATCTTGGCCTTCAACAACAACCCCAACAGAAAGACCAAAGGCATTGTAAACCGGCTTCATTTGCTCAGCATCTCGCTGTACAAGATAATCATTCACAGTTATCACATGCACAGGGATACCAGCCAAAGCAGCAGTGCATACAGGTAAGGTTGCCGTTAAAGTTTTACCCTCTCCTGTTTCCATTTCAGCAACATATCCATTTAACATTAACCAGCCACCTAGTAACTGCACATCATAATGCTGCATACCCAATTGTCGCAAAGCCACTTCCCTAATTAATGCAAAAACTTCAGCAACAATATCCGCCTTAAAACCATTTAAAACTAACTTACCACGTAAAGTTTTAATTAACTCATCAATTCCCTTATCATCCAGCATTTCAATTCTCTTCGCATAAAAGTGAACCTGGTTAATAATATTTTTTTGTCGTATAGGATGAAATTTAATTTTATTGGTAAGTCTATTTAAAATACTTAATACAAAGCTCTCAAGACCACCAAAGTCTGAAACCAGCTTCTCAGGATATACACCATGAATAATACCAGGTCTAATAGAATTCTTTGAAATCATAGGCTATACACTAGTACTCTAACTACTTTGGTATGATGGGTTTATTATAAATATTATAGCCCGTATAAAACGAAGTGGAATACGAGGTTCTACATTATCAGCTCTCCCGTATTCCTTAAGCGCCATACGGGCTATATTTAATTAATACTTATTATTACAAGTATCATAAAAAGTTTATATCCATCAAACCAAATATTAAACTCAATCAAATATTAAACTGCCTTAAAAAAAGCTGTCGAATTATACGAAACCATTGAAAAGCCAAAGGTTCATTTCCATGGTCAAACCTAATATAAACTCTTTGCCCTATATTCTGTATATCAACAGGTTCCTCCAATAATAAATCAAACTGAAAAACTGTATTAAAGGTCTTTAAACCACTAGTATCAGATGGATCTATTGCCACTAAACCGCCACCTGAAGTTCCTAATGCCTTATTTGGTAGCTGGTCTGAAGCAGCCGGAGCAGCATATTTAATTTTTGCCTGATAACTCTTATCTTGCTGTTCAACAAACCGGACCGCCACGCTTTCTGTGTTATTTCTTATAAGCCCTATTGTGTCCTGAGAGACAACAGCTCTAATCATCATAACCGGAAACTCCACAACATAACCTAATAACCCCCCCTGGTTTATCCAACGCTGAGGCAAATCCTCAGCATGAGGGACAATAAAAAAACCTTTTGTTTCACTATGGACCTGTAATTGACTGTTCTGAACTTTAACTCTATTTAAATTTTCCTTTACCACGGCCATTTCTTCTTTAATCATTTGAGATTCAAGAAAATCTTCGTGTAAGACTGAATTATATTGAGCCTGCAGACTCATCAACTTATATTCCAAAACAGTCTGTTCAGCCAATAAAAAAGGTGAATCAATTTTAAATAAAACATCTCCTTTTTCTACATGAGAATTTGGTTCTGAAACTATATCACCAATAAACCCTCTAGTTTTGGCCCTGACAAATGCACTATCTGGTAGCCAGACAACCCCTTCAGACCTTGTACATAAAGGAATAGGCGCATAAAACAAAAAACCTAACACACAACTCAATATAACTGTCGTTGTAAAAACCGCTCGTATCCTGTGGGACCCTATAGCAGGGTTTGAAGTTATAAATTTCACTGCCTTTATAATTGGCATCAAAATGGATGTTAAAGTCGCCCAAATAGCAAGTACAACACCGATAAAGAAAAACTTCCCAGCAATAAAAAGAACAATTGAAAAAACAATAAAAATACGATAACAAAAAGCAGCAATACCATAAACAAAAAACCAAAAACGTTCTCCTGCTGAACGTACAGGAGATTTGACTGAATCCACACCAAACAGATATTTTTGGACTAAATAGCCTAGATAATTATTTGCTCTAGATGACAAGTTAGGAATTTCAACGGCATCTAAAAAGATATAATAGCCGTCAAAACGTAACAAGGGATTACCATTAAAAAATAAAGTTGAAACACTACCAATCAACACAACATTATACGCAATAGAGCGTACTAGACCTGGCTCAACACTTACCCAGACAAACAAAGCTATAGAGGCTAAAAATAATTCAACCATTATTCCAGCCGCACCAACAATCATCCTCTGTTTTTTATCCCTAAAAGATGATGAGCTAGAAGCATCAACATAAGGAACGGGCATAAATACAAGCAGCATAAACCCCATCTCATGCACTTCCCCCCCCCGACACTTAGTTGCAAAACCATGACCAAATTCATGCAAAATTTTAATAATCGGATACACAAAGAAAAGAATCACTAAGTTATCAGGTGCTAAAACACGATCGGAGATATTATTCATTAGTTCATCCCAATGGGACAACCCCATCACAAGTGCAGAACTAACGACTAATAACCAGAATAAAGCACCAAACCAACTAAAAAAAGGACTAACAAGAAACTGCCAACGCTCTAAAAAGGCTTCTGGATCAAACAGGGGGAACCTTTGTGCTAAAGGGCTCCAAAAACGTTGTTTCCATTTTTGTTTTTCCTGCTTTTGGTGCCTCTCAAATAATTCTTCACAATCAGGAGAGACATCACACAAAAGCATATCCCCAGCATGCAGTTGCCCTAGTAATTGAATCATTTCTTCTTGTGTGGGCGCATCATCTCCGAGATGCTCAAGACCTTGATCCCATATTTGTTGAAAAGATCTAACACCATTCATTTGGCTAATGATGTAATATGCTTCAGGCGTTAATCTATTAAGTCGCCCACTAATCAAGTCATGTAACACATAGCTCAAATCGCCCCGATAATGATGACGAAGAGTTTCTACATGATTTCGTAATTGTGGCTGAAGCTCAGAAACACGATACCAAGAGGGGCTAAATATTGATTGCATACGTTTTTATCAAGAAAAAAAACATTAAAACCACCAGTTCCACAACCAAAGCCTAGCCCAATCAACTAAGTTGTGAGTCCATATCCAAATAAGCTTACGCCTACCAATATCAATTTTCCCTACCCCTTTCATACCTGGTCTCAAAAACACTGGTTTTTCATCTAAAACAGCCTCAACTCTAAAGTAATTTCTACCCTCTTGTTGCTCTGCCACAGGCGTCAGTTTAGTTACTTTAAAAGACAAAACCTTATCAGCCTTTCCTGTCAATACCAGCTCGCCACTTTGCAAAATATTTACTGCCCTAATATCACGCTCATCAACCTCTAAAACAACTCGATACAGGTTCAATGGTGCAACTTCAAACAGCTGATCTCCCGTTGCTACCGGCGACCCCATAAGTTGACTTAGATCTCCTGAAACCACTAAACCATCAAAAGGAGATACAAGTCGGATTCGACTTAATTGCTCATCTAATAGTGCTAATTCAGCTTCCGTCTGACCTAACTTAGCTTTTAAAACTCTAATCTCAGCACGATTAAATTTCGCCAAGGCATCCCGATATTGTTTTAAAAATTGATTCTTTTTACTTACCCAATTTAACCTTTCCAAAACTAGGTCTTTATCATCTAACTTAGCAAGAATATCTCCTTTTCTAACAATATCCCCCGCTCGAATATTTGCTTCACTAATAAAGCCATCAATAGGCGCAGTAATTACTCTTTGAATAACACCTTCCAGTTTAGCATCAGAAGATACCCGGTAATCACCTTCAGCTACTGTAAAAAAAATAGCCAAACTACATAATAATAATGTCACTAGCTTTAAAACAATATGACCACGTCCTAAAAGACTGATTATAAATTGTCTAAAAGATACCCAAATTTTACGGCCCAGCCATTGATCATCTTTTCTTTTAGAGTCAAGAACAGGACCTAACAAAGACGCCACAAGCTCACATAACTCGACTGTAGCAGCATCAAACGGCTTATTTTCAGAACGCTCAAGTGTTAATGCACCTAACACATCAGCATTTTGAGTTAATGGCACAGTACATATTGCTTTATTAGTACTTCCAGAAAGCTTAGCTTGAGCATTATTAATATACATTGATGTATCGCTTGCTGGATAAACTAACGTTGTCAACTGATCAAAGGATTCATCCATTGCTGCATTAATTAAATCAACTATATTTGATTTATTATTCACTTGGGCCGAATGAGACATAGCCTTAACTTTGATTTGATTGCCTTTCAAAAAACCCACAGTTACCCGTTCACAATCAAGCATGCTGCATAGTTCAGTTGTTATAGTCGTTGCCGCTGCATGAAAATGTTGGTTTTCAATACAACTACCAAGTAATTCCAACACAAGAGACAAACGCCCACCATCAGCAGACAAATTATACTTGCTCTGCCTCTTATAAAAGTTTTCAACCCAGTTTGCACCCCATTGCAACTGTCTCATTGTCGTTCGTAATATTGTCTCTGCCTCAGTAACCAACTCTACAGCAACAACACCAACAACCCTTCCATCAATTAAAAAGGGAAAGCCAACATGACACATTTCATCAGGGTTACCTTGTGATACTTTCTTTTGCCCTGCCTGCCTAACAACACCCCGTTTTTGAGAAAAAACTAAATCGCAAACGGCTGTTAGCCCTAAAGACCCTTGACTTCCTTCAGGCCAATAGTTAGCAATCGCATAATCTGTTTCTGGCTCATCATCTTCCGCAAAAATGACCATTGCATTAACGATAGCCTCAATCTGACAACATTGTAATTCAAGCCAAAATTTAGAGAATAGATTTATTGAATCAGCACTCTGCATATTGTTCCAAATAGCATGGTCTAAAAATGACTCTGAGGCTATTTTTTGATCCAATAATGCCTGATCGCTTATCCTGCCTTCACTTACATCACTATTCATTAAATATTAATGGTCAAATTACTGAATACATTTTATAAATTCACCCCAACTAGAAATGAATACACCTCTCAAACTGCATAAAGAAAGATAACTTTTACAGTTTAAACTTTGTCCATCACAGCTAACTATCAGAAATGAACTTTAGGCTTAATAAATTATTTAAATAAAAAACTGCAAGGTGAGTTAGTCAATTAAAACAATACATATTCCTGTATTGAATAACATTAATTAAGCAATAAAATAAATTTAAAAAAACTTAAATCATTTAGAATACAAACCTTACAGCATTCTTATCCCTTTATTTAGATGCAGCGGGGGGCACTGCTCCAATATTTAATGGCCCAAATTTACTTTCATACTGCTTAAGAACAGTCTCCAATAAAATTGACAACCGTTTTGCAGCATAAGGGTTAAGCATCATTCTATCTGTCAGTTCAACATCAAACTCCCTATCTTCCGGAACGTTCCATGTTTGATTTGTTCCAAAAAAAACTGAAACTTCTTCACGAGTGCTACTAACATTGACTACATTTGCATAAGTTGTCTGCATTTTTGAGTCATCCCACTTAACTGAAGGTGTAACGCCTTTATCTGCTGTAGTTTTTGTATCTTCTGCCATTTTACTTCCTTAATGTTATTATAATAATTCAGTGCATAGTATGAGACTTCTCACTAACACTGAGTGGTCCAAAACGAGCTTCATATTCATCAATTACACGAACAAGTAGAACCGAGAGTCTTTTTGCTGCATAAGGGTTAGCAACTATTCTGTCACTCAATTTCACTTCAACTTCCTTATCTTTCAACATATTCCATGTTTGGTTAGTGCCAAAAAAAATTGACACCTCTTCTCTAGTACTACTTACGTTTACAACGTTAGCGTAAGTAGTTTGCATTATAGAGTCATCCCATTTAACAGTTAATCCTTTCTGACTTTCTTTCTCATCGACTGTTAATATTTTGTCTTTAGCCATTATTTTTTCATCCTTATATTAAAGTATATACTTAAATTAAAATATATCTACCTGCAACCTTTATAACTCCTGTTAAACAATAATACACTATCCATTTATTCATCGGCTATACAGAACAAGTTCTGCATAGCCTACCAGCGACTTTCTAAATATTAGAAAAAACCAAATAACCCAACCTTATTTCCATATATTCAACTTACTAAAAACACGTTGAATAATAGAATCAGTTTTCAAATGTGCTCCTGTTAAATCAACCTTATCTGCCACTTGAAAAGTAGTCTCTTCATCGTTTTCATCCTCACCTATCCTCAAATCATATTTTGAAAAAGTCTTATCCTCTTCCTCAAATTCAGTGACTAAAACAAAATCATTATCAAACTCACGCATTAGAGATGGCATCTCCGTTACTTGAGGTGACATAAACTGACCTTCACGTTCATCAAAAGATCTCATAATGCCATAATCTAATTCATCTAGTGAAGTCCTATGAGATCTATTTCCTTGTTTCTCTAAAGAAGCGATTTGTCCAACATTACTAGCATGTGATCTATTCCCCACTTGCTCCTCTGCAGCAATCTGTCCAAATATATCGGTACTGATAGTATCAACACGTATCCCAGCATCCAAACTTTCTGCCATAAACGCTAGGTTATCATCATGTCCATAACCCAAAACATGCCCCAACTCATGGCTGATAACCGTTAGTAAATCAACATGATCAGAAGCATCACTATTCTGTTTTGCAAGTAAATGATCTTTATCAGATGACTTTCTGAATTCCTCATCAGTCTCAGGTGTTTTATCCACAAACCAACCATGGCCTGCTGCATCAAAATCAATACTTACAGTATCACCTGCTAAATCCGTCTCAGTTTTACCTAAAGCCAAGCCGTCAAGGTCTGTTATATCAAATGAAACAGCGTCTAATTTCGCTTTATCAGAATCACTCAAACCTAAAGCAAGTGCTAATCGAATTTTCGCTTCATTTACTATAGGTGCCAAAACAGCTGTATCAATTGCAATACCTCCCGCACCAAATTCAGTAGCCAAAACAGTTTCGCCTACTAGCTCAAAATATTGTGAATCATCTGTCTGAACATTAAAATCATCAAATGAAGTTTCTCCACCTATAGACAATAAGCCAAATTCACCATCAACCACTACCGCATTGAATATATGACCTAATATTTCGTGATAAAAAACATTACCTCTATTATCTTCCACGCCTATAGCAGCACTAACAGTCGAACCTTTCAAACTCACTCGAAGGTCGTAATCATCTCCAACATCAAAACTAATGTCGGATACAGCATCATAAATCAGTAATCCTGAATTTGCACTCCAATGTCCAATAACAACCTCATTAGAATCAGCTAACACCCCAGCAAATTTATAATCATGCTCACCATAGTAATCAAAAAAGAAACCACCAAAAGTATCTGTAATAAATGCGCCATTAAACTCAAGATATGAATTTGCACTTATCTCCAAATCATAGGCACTTAAAGTATCACCAGTAAGACCCGAATCACCGATATAATTATCCCCACTCAGTTCCCAGCTTCCTGCAATGTCATTAAAACCATTTGCATCAACTGTAAACTCAGTACTATATTCAAAGGTCACTTCTGGTTTTAGAATTTGTACTGCAACATTATCAATACGTGCCGTAGCATTTTGAGCACCAAGCCCTACCAAGCCATAATTTAAACCATACGTATAACCATCTTCATCAACTCTAGCGGCAAAGACATGATCCAAAGTATCTTTATTATCAACGACTAACGTTACTGTTAAACCATTGATAGCAAGCAGTATATTATAGTCATTACTATGTCTTAATTTAGCTGGCGTCTGCACTTGCACATGCCAGCCATCGACATCGACATAACCAATTTCCAGCTTATCAGTAGAAATATTGACCCCAGCAAACTTAAAGTCAATTTCACTAACATAATCATACAACACATAACTATTGGCTTTTGAACCACCCGTAGGTTTTTCCGCACTGATAGTAGCAACTACTTCGTAATAATTAGGTAGGTATTCTCCTACATGGAATACAGCGGTAGCATTGGCACCCAAGGTTTCAGGTGAAACTTCAAAGCGACCTTGTTGAACTTCCCAAACACCCGCATCCGCAGTAAAAGCTTGCTGGGTACCATCGTTAAAATCAACGCCACGCAAGGTTAATCTTTTACCACCTGGAATATTACCTGGCTGTGGATCAATAGGGGCGCCGGTTTGGTCACCCCATAAATTACCATCTTTTTGGGTGACTAATCCCAACTCACCATCGGGCTCACCATTACGAGTACCATCGTTACCTGTATCAGCAGCACGAGTCTGATCAGCACCCACCGCTTCAGACAAGTCATAAAGAAATTGAAACATGCCTGGAGGGACTGCTCGAGTTACAGTAAATTCGCCAAACGGTGCAAATGGCACAATAAAACTATTAAATTCACCAACCCAGTCGATCAAACGATCACCACCGGTATTAGCAATTAATACATCACGTCCTGCACCACCGAAAGCACGATCTTGAATATCTATATTTATGGGATCAGGTTCGTCATTCAAACCATCGTTGGTTGATTTATCATCATCAACATCAAGCAAGTCATTACCAAAACCACCGAATAAATTATCATTATCCTGACCACCTACTAGCCAATCATTCCCCAAATCCCCAAAGATTTGGTCTTCATCAAAATTATCATTTTCAGTTTCACCAGGATTAGGATCAGTAACCAGATCAAAATTTAGCAAAAAGTTATCTAATCTAAGCCTAGGATCCTCTTCATTATAATCTTCAAATTCGATTTTATCAGGGTTGAAACGTAACAGGTCATCACCTTCAACATCAGGGGCATCTGGATTAACAGGTGCATTGTAGTATATCTCTAGTGCCTCGCCACCTGAAATGGCGTCATCACCTGCGCTACCGTGTAGGAAATCATTACCTAAACCACCGAAGATAATATCATTAGCATAAACAGGTGCGAATAATGGATCATCAGGCCGCGAAGTAATACCATCGATTTCATATTTTGGCGTTAGATTAAACGGTGTCAAATCAACGGTTTTAAATATTTCACCTACTGTAGTTGGTGTTAAATCATTCAATACCAATGTTGGATGGATAAAGGCTTGCTGAATAGTACCCGGCGTTTTAATCTCTTTGTTAAATTCATCAATTTTGAACACACCATTCAGCAATTCAGCATAATGACCGATATTACTTGCATCCGCCTCCCCTGAGTCTTTTCCTGATGTAGGCAAACCCTCAACATAACGTGCCGTGTAGATTCGGCCGTCATCCCCAATAACGCCATCCATACCCTGTCCGCCAGAGATCCAGTCTGGCCCCCAGCCACCAATAATGTCATCATCTTCGCTGTCACC
>Ga0209495_1002361_pt1 | contig 12345 bp, 9 predicted proteins | sample EN1Hudsemesocosm_FD_184629 | JGI IMG/M metagenome (GOLD analysis project Ga0209495, IMG submission 184629) | Methane-oxidizing microbial communities from mesocosms in the Hudson Canyon - EN1E Hudson Canyon (SPAdes) (version 2) | ecosystem: Environmental > Aquatic > Marine > Cold seeps | place... | reverse complement strand
CAGGTTGGAATCAATGTCTATTTCAGTTGTATTCGTTCCGACTTTCTCTAACACTTCAGAGTATCTGGACTAGAAGTAATTTGACTGCTTCCGACCCACACCGGTCACTCAGGTTCTTAAATTTCAGAAAGAATGATTTGTAATGGATGGTTGCTTGGATTAGTGATGTATCAATTCTGGCCAATGTTCAACCCAACAGCAATGATGGTTAAACTCTGGAACGACAATGACTTCTACCTTAGCTTGTGAGTTAAATTCAGTCATAAATTGTTGAGCCAAAAATGGCGGAATAACTTTATCATTAGCACCAACAAAGTGAACTTGTTCGATATAATTCAACTGCTCAAGATAATCAGCAGGGTTAAGTGAGTTCGATAATGGACTGATATTGTGGTGTGTTGTCCATACTTGATGATTTAGATTACCTGCCACGGTTATTAGTTTAGTTACATCATCACGTCGTGCAGCTATCAATGCTGCCACAGCTCCACCACCTGAATAGCCGACCAACTGCAGTCGTTCGGCTTTAAATTCGTCTTTAAGGCTGTTTATCGCTTCATTACTGGAGGTAATAACTTCTTCAGAAAAGCGACTACCTGTCCAATAGTTTTTATTACAGTTTCTAGCTGCTGTACCACCTGTGTACTGGCAAGGTCTAGCTAAATAAACAGCGTTACCCTGTGGATGCTTTAAGGCTAGCTTCAGTCCTGTTGAATTAATGGGCGTTGGATCTGTTGATACCTTCCTTTTAGTAAGCCATGCGAGGCCATCACCTTCAATATAGACAGTGAGTAGCTTTTGCTTTGTATGCTGCATTGGCTGATAACTAACTAAATCAAATTGTGATGTTTTAATGGTCTTAGACTGCCAATGGTGCTTAATAGCGAGGTGACTTGCTGAGCTCTGACGCTCTATAGATGACGGAACAGTCACACAGGCTGGAAGCAAAGCTAGCAAGGCGACCAAGCTAATAGTTATATATGTCATTGAATTAATCATTACCGCCACGTATGTATATGGACTATTTGACAACTAATTCTGGTTGGCTAACCTTGTTATGACGGATGAGGTAAGTAATGATCTGCTTAACACAGTGTTCAACATTAAACTCTGCCGCCTTGATAACAAGTTCTGCTGAGTGTGGTCGCTGATATTCCGAGTCAATACCCGTAACATGACTCACCTTCCCTGCTCGTGCTTTTTTATACAAGCCTTTTGGGTCACGTTGTTCACACTCAGCGAGCGGCGTATCAACAAACACTTCGATAAACTCACCGTCAGTCACCAACTCACGAACGAGCTGCCTATCTGATTCAAACGGTGAAATGAAAGCTGATAATACGATTAAACCAGCATCGGTAAATAGTTTTGCCATTTCGCCAATACGGCGAATATTCTCGATACGGTCTTTGTCAGAAAACCCTAAGTCTTGATTTAAGCCATGACGAACATTATCACCATCTAATAGATAAGTATGATGGCCCATTGCAACAAGCTGTTGTTCAACGGCATTAGCCAATGTTGATTTACCTGCACCACTTAAACCTGTAAACCATATAATGCATGGCTCTTGCTGCTTTTGTTGAGAGCGGGCTTGTTTGGTGACAGTGTGAGAATGCCAAACAAGATGGTCAGCCAACAAATTGATCACCTAAATTGGCTGCAGCATGAACAACTGACAAAAGCGGTAACAAACCAATACTAATAACCATTAAAAATCGAGTCACTTTATTCTCCCTATAGCTCAATGAAGCACAAGATGTCTGGTGGGCTCACAGGGCTTTAACCTTGGGAAAAGGGATTATGAGCACCAGTAATCTGAAAAAAATTATCTAGAAAAATATTCTTCATTAGATGGAAAATTAAAAGCAATCGTATATCCAACCTGAGTGTTCACCATCTAGTTCACTTTGTCATAAAGACAAAATGTGTAATCAATTTCCCAAAATGAACGGCTCACAAAAAAACCGAAACTAATACAGAATTTAATACCACCGCAATTATACGGGAAGATTAAAGTGGTGCATGTACTGGTGCAGGAGCAGGAGCAGGAGCAGGAGCAGGAGCAGGAGCAGGAGCAGGACTACTATTGTCATCTGTATCGGCCCAACCAATGCTACCTTGTATGCGATGCTGTAAAAAGTCCCAGCCAATGAGTGCTGCGGCATTATCAAATGCATAACCCGCACCTACATCTAAGCCAAACTTGTTTTGTGAAAAAGGATAGTACGAAGCGCCCACTGCAGCAACCACATTGTCTTCTTCATTTTCACTTAATACTTTTGCGCTAATGCCAATCTCACCACCAAATGTATAACTTAAACCGACATAAGCGGCTGGCTCTGCATGCGCGATTGTAATTGCAAACATGCCTGCAAGCGCTATGTAATGTAATTTCTTCATTGTTAATCCTTATTTTTTATTGTGACTTAGCGCTTAGAACAATAGTCTAAAATTAGCACTGACTGATTGGTCGGTATAATCTTGACGAGCATCAATATTGTAGCTCGCTGTGATTTCAGTACCATTTTCTAAGCTATATTTAGCACCAATACCTGCGTTATAAACAAGCTCATCAGGTTCAATGCCTTCTGTTGTGAAGTTGGCACCACCACCTGCAAATGAAGAGGTGAGGCTTGAACGGTCCGTCATGACGTCATAACCTACACCAGCATTCGCCATGAGTAACAAGCTATCTGATACAGCATGGTTGCCTTTAACACCTGCGCCGATGATTAAGCTATCAGCACTGTCATTAGCAACATTTAGGTTTAATGCATCAGCACCTGTTTCACTGTAGTCTTCGACATTCACATAGCTATAATCAGCATGCACATACGGTGTAATTACTGTTTTATCACTGACTTGGTAGCTACGCTCTAACTCTGCGCTTAACTGCATATTCCAGCTATCATAATCAGCATTGGCTACATCACCTGTAAAAATACGGCGCGTGCTGTCATAGTCAGAAATACCGGCACCAACTTGAAGGTTTAATGCAGTCACATCATCAAACATTTTAGTGGCATAGACTTTAGCAAGGTAACTGTCCATATCAATGGTATGAGACCCCGCAGCCAAATTACTTTCTACATCACTATTAATATAGGCTAAGGCAACGCCGACATTCCATGATGATGAGACATCGCCATCAAAACCGAGTGCTAAACCATAGCTATCAATATCATAACCACTTACACCTTGGCGGGTATCTTGCTCTGTCCAGCCACCAAAGGGTTTAAACCAAATATGACGGTCCGTCATAAAACCATCGCCTGATGATAAACCGCGTGTTAAGTCTTGCCGTGCAGACACGATACCGGTTACTGCATTGGTAGCGATGTTTGTCATTTGAGACACACCACCTGATGCGCCCGGCAAGGTTGATTCAACTGCGTTGGCAACCTGTTGCTCAGTAGCCAAGAGATTTAGCTCATCAACAACAGTCGCAAGACCTGCGGGCGAAGAGTCAAAAACAGCGGCGGCGCCAAGGGCTGCAGGCGTAGCGCCTAGACCTGTCGCCTCCACTATTGTTTGAGCTGAACCCTGCGTTAAATCAACGGTATTTCCATCAATAACAGCCTGAAAATCTAATAATGCACTATTATCGGTAATGGTGAACGTTGTAGCTTCTAGCGTTCCAGCAGTAATCACATTAAGTAATGAAGAGCTTGCCGTTAAGGTGTTACCTTCTGCGACATCAATATCAATAGTAGTGTCAGCAGCAAAGAATGCTGTATCGCGCACGTTCAACGAACCATGTTCTGTATCACTTGTTGCGCCGATACGGAGTGTGCCATCTACCTCCTGCCTAAAGTTGCCCGCGACGGTAATGGTGTCGTCTCTCACGTCATTTTGAGCATTGACAATACCACTGTTGTTAATGAGATTGGCGACTACTTCTGATGCGCTGAGTACATTAAGCGTGCCGCCATTCAAGGTAAGGCTACCAGCGCCTTTCCCCGTTAAGACTGAACCTGTGATTGAGGCACCACTATTAACAGTAATGTTGGCAGCCTGATTTGACCTTATCGCAATACCAGATGCCGCGCTGACGGCGGCACCTGAGTCAAGAGTGATGGTCGTGTTGATACTAGCTGCATCAATGGTTGCATAGTTAGCGTTAGGGTCAGTGGTAGTGACTACGCCGCTAACGGTAATGTTCACGCTGTCGCCGCTATAGGCTTTGATACCTCTATAAGCGCTGACATCGTTCATATCGATGATAACAATGCCGCTATTACTGGAGGCATTAACGGCATAGCCATATAAACTCGTTACTGTACCGGTGCTAGTAATGTTGATATTGCCGACGGCGCTTATAGCTTTAATACCGTAATATCCACCGTCGACATCGCTAGCGCTAATGACAATATTGCCATTAGCGCCAATATTGCCAGGCCCCATGGCTCTAGCATTAATACCAATACCATCCCCATGATTTGTAGCCGTAACTAAATCGGCACTAGTAATATTGATATTGCCATCATTACTTTCAGCATTAATACCGTAATATTCACTGGTAACGATATCTTCCGTGTTAATGGTAATGCTGCCAGAATCGGTGTCGGCCTGGATACCCTTATACGATCCCGTTACTTCGCCAGTGCTAGTAATATTAATGTCGCCGGTATCTGCTGAAACGTCAATACCTTTGTCTCCACCGCTAACATAGGCCGCGTTAACGGTTACATCCCCATTTAGTGCAAAGGCTGAAATCGCTGCCGGGCCTGTGCTTGTGGCAGAGACCGTGCTAGTAATGGTGATATCGCCCGCAACACCATTGTAAGCTCCGATAGCGTTACCACTACCGCCAATCGCCTCCGCGCTAGTAATGCTAATGTATCCTGGCAATGCCTTGAAGGTAGGAGGCTCAAGGAAAGGGATTCCATGCATAGCTAAAATTCCCGCACTACCACCTGTAGATGTAGTGCTAGTAATTATCGTATTACCAGTACCGAGGTTTTGAGTGTAAATACCATTAGTCGCTCCACTGGTGACATTACTGTAGATGGTGAGGTCGGTAGCAGAAGCATAGTTAATGGCATCAATCGCCGTACCCGTATTAGCGGTTACCGTGCCGGTGGTGGTGATGGTGGTGGCTCCAGAATCAAGACTGTACGTTTTAATCCCAAGTGTGTCAGCTGTTATGGAGGAGGCATTGCTGTCAGTAAAATTTATATCTCCAAATGAAGACAGCATGAGGCCATAAGAATCATCACCAGTAGTATCAAGTCCAAAGCCAGTGGTGGTTGTGATGGTTAAGAATTGGTCGCCGAACAAATTAATACTAGAATATGCCGCACCAGAACAGGTGTAGGTCCCGCTACCACCTGTACAGCTTCCTTCTACTGCATATGCCTGACGCGAACCATAGCCTGAAAGCAATGCAGTGGCTACCGCTGCGCTCAGTGCAAGACGGTTAGATAGTGTTTTTTTATTGCTAGTTGACGCCATGGTTGCAACCTTTAGTAGATGGTTTTATGTGATAATTGCGTAAACCATACCGATAAATGCACGTTTAAAACTCACAAAACCTTGCATTTGGCTAAAACCTTACGTTAACAGCTCAATTCCCCGCTGCTTAAACCAGCTATCGTTATCAGAGCTAGGCGCACCACCCCCTGCATTGTAATTAACGGTCAGCTCTTCATCTTTTTTGATATCGCGAACAGCAATATAATGTAAGGCTTCATTGTCAGGTACAGCTTCATACCGCAGATTGGCGGGGTTGTCGTGGTTGTATAGACTGCCATAACCTAGAGATAAGGCATTAGATGGGGCTGTATTAGTTAAACTTCCCCAACTAAATACGATTGTTTTTATTCTAGGAGGCAGTTCATCAAGGGGGCGCAAGAGAACAATGACGGGGCAGGCTTCTACCAACTCACCTGCTGAGAAAGCCTTGCCTGCAAATACGCCGCGACCTTTGATGGTGCCGGTATCTTTGACGTAAACATCGGCTGGAGAGATAGGGTTAATCATTGTTTAATTATTCGATAGCGCATCAGGTGAAGCAAAAGTCACTAGATTAGCTGCTTCTGCTGATTCGGGTGGCACTGCCATTGGGCAGATACTGTCAGGGATAACTTCTAAATCAAAGAGCTCGGCTACATTGCCATCGATTCTAAACCAATCAACACAGCTATTGGTGTTTAGATCGATAATTTGTACGCCACACCATGCTTCAGAATCTGCTTGTTTGAGCTTGTCGTCTAATGCAAGTCCTTCAAAGCGTTTGTATCTTGGTTTTGATAAGCCGACAAAGGCATAGTTGCCATGAAAAGCAAGTCCACGCGTAAAGCCGGGGCAAAATACTTTAGCTTCAAATTCGCCGGTGCCGTCGTCATTAAAATTAATCACGCCCAGTTCGCCTGTGCCTGAGTTTAGCAACCAAAGTTTACCGTTGTGCATTCTTGGTGAATGCGGCATGGATAAACCTTCACAGACGATTTGATTGGTCTTAACATCAATCACCACGCCACCATCGCCACGACGGTCACGCCAGCCATCGATGGTGTCTGATTTACTCACCGCAGTAACATAACGGGGCTCGCCATCTTGCATCGCCATACCGTTAAGGTGGCAACGGTCTTCATCAACCAATGCTGAAATAAACGGTGGTCGCCAAAGTTCGGTAAAGCTATGTCGTTCTGAGGTGGTCGCAATACAATTAAAGCGGGTATTGATAAAGACCGGTTCGTTGTTGCTATTAATACCCACATCATGCGCATCAAGATGGCCAGTAACATGAACGCGACGCGGTACAAAACAGGTATCAAAGGTGTTATTCACTTGCTGGTCGGGTTCAAGCACGTTTTCAAAGCGCATGATTTGATAGCCGCCGGTCATGGTCAGACTGCCTTTTTTATCTAAACACAGCCCCATTGGTTTGGGTAATGCAGTTTGATGTACGTTAATACCGCTACCTTTATTTCGACCAATCAAATACAGCAGACCAGATTGGTAGGATGTGAAGGCCATTGAGATATTAAGCGTATGTAGTCTTTTTAGTAGTCCGCCTGAGACTGAGTATTCTACTTTATTATTATTTGCCCGTTCATCTTCGGTATATGACGATTTACCCGATGTCGATTCAATGGCCATGTTTGATGGTTCACTGCTCATGAGACTTAATTCCTATTTTTTCGTTATTACGATTAATTATCTTCTAAAGACTGGGGAGGTGTTTTTATTGTAGAAATGAAAGCTGAATTTTCTCGCAATCTCTTGCGTAAACTTACTAATGATAAGATTCATGAGATGGTGACCGGTTGTGTAAAAACATAGCCCACATTTCTAACTGTTTTTAGCGGTAAGTCAATATCGCTGTCACTGTCAGTATTTAATACCATACTGTCGTGTAATTTTTGGCGAAGTCGACTGATGCATACTTCAATTCGACGAGGGTCAAATTCATTTATATCACCAATGGCAATAGCATCTACCAACCTCTGTCTACTTACCGCTTGAGATTGGTTCTGTGACAGAATTGTCATGAGTGAACCTTCCATGCCGGTAAGCCGAATTGACACCCCTTGTGGAGAAATGAGTTCACGTCCTGCTTGTTTAAGCTGCCATATCCGTGATACTGGGTTGATACGGCGGTACAAAGAATTGATTTGTGCTCGAAGTTCATGACAACTTACGGGTTTAACGAGGTAAATATCAGCGCCGCGATGTAAACCGTCAAGCCGTGAGTCTAAGCTAGCTTGTGCGGTGAGGAGGATAAGGCCTATTTCCGGGTGAGTTTGGTGTAATCGTTCAGCTATTGAAAGGCCATCCTCTCCAGGCAAGCCAATATCAATGATAGCAACATCACATGCCTCCTTGAGTAAGTGCTCATCAATATTTTTGCCATCTTCCATGCTAGTAACATGGATACTGTCGCTGCTTAATTGAAAGTGTAAATCATCACGAAGATCTGGATTATCTTCAATTATTACAAGATGTATGGGGTTTGTTTTCATTGGGGCATTATAAATACATCATGGTAATAGAAGCTTACAAAACCTTGCATTTAGTTTTTATTAGGCTTGTTGGGCAACCATAGGCAAAAACGCGAACCACCTGAAGGGCTACTTGCTATTGTTACATTACCATCATGACGCTCTACAATCCGAGCGACTAGGAATAAACCTAACCCCATGCCGGCGTTATTACTTCGCTCATCACCGCGCTGGTATTTATCGAATATTTTTTCTCGCAGTTCATCTGCAATGCCAGGGCCTGTATCATCAATAATCCAGCTTGTGCCTTTATTATTTTCAACGACAGATTGCTCAATAGCGATGTTGACAACACTCTCTTTGGGTGAATATTTCAAAGCGTTATTCAGCAGGTTTAGCAATGCAATGCGCAGTAGGCGTATATCAGCAGGTACCGACACCTTCGCTATTGGCATATCAAATACAATACGCTGCAATGTATTTCCACCACTAAGATTGATAACATCATTAGTTAATTCCACAAGGTTAATGGTTTCTATCTCAAACGAAAGATTATCATTGCCTTCTTGTGCTAAGGCCATTTCCATGACCATATTCATTCGCATAACTGCATTGTTGATGCGGTTATAGCGCAGCGTTCGTTCCTCATTTAAGGATGTTCTATCGTCAATTAATTGCAATGATTCATTCGCAGCATTGATGACAGCGATGGGGGTTCTAATTTCATGTGTAATCATTGCTAGTAGTTGGCTTTGTTCTTCACGATAGTTTTGTTCGAGTTCTATTTTGGTTTTCATGATGGTTGCTTGCTTTAGTGATTCTTTGTGCATATTTTCCAAGCGATGATAATGCAACATAATGGCAAAATGGATAATCAAAACATGAAAAATATTACTGACCATACCTGCATAGGTTATAGGCTCATTGTATGGAAGTACTGCAAGGGAGCTGAGTATATTTAAACTAACAAGAATGGTGAAAATCGAATAGGAGACGACCAATAAACGGTTCCAATTTTCTTGTGTGCGCCATAAGCGAATTATTATCCGTGGTGCGAAGGCAAGCGAGATAATAGCTATTAATAGTAACCACGGGGCAAAAAGTTGATAGTAACCTAGCGGTGTAGCGATCGCCGTGACTATGCCTAGCGTAGCTCCTACCTGATTGTAACGATAGAGAAAGGCATGATATTTTCGAAATTCGAACAACATGGAGAAAAATATGAATGCCATGGAAGCTGAAAGTGATAGCGACATGCCCAATGATAAATTAGCAAGTAGAGGTTGTTCAGGAAATATAAACTCAGCAATTAAACCGTTAATACCTAACCATTGCACACTATTGAGCACTAGATAGAGACTGTAGACGACAAAAATTACCCGTTTGGAAACAAACCAATTTGCTATATTTAAAATAAGTACGGTTAAAATTAGACTGAAATAGAGTCCCAACACAAAGTAACTATTACGTAGATGTGAATCAAAGGCACTGGGTTGCCATAATTTTAGGAGAGCAACCATCGTGCTAGATGTTTTAAGGCGAAGGTAGAGTTCATGTTGACCAGGTTCAAAATCTAATTTGAACACATGGCCTCGATAAATTTCTTCTTTAACTGATTGTGGCAGATAGTCACCGCCCTTACGGTGCTCAATTAGACCTTTTGGATTGATATGATATAAGTCGATACTATCTAGGTACGGCGGTATGACTTCTAACCAACGAGCTGATGATTGGGCGTCAAGGCGGTTCAATGAAATGTGTAACCAAAAAGTATCAGGTACATAGCCTGCACTAAGATTAGCTTCAAGCGGTTCAAATTGAGACTTTATTTTTTCTTGACGAATCTCATTGAATGTTAACTGGCTAGTTTTATCTCTATAAATGCTTATTTGACCTTTATCTAAGGTGATAAGGGGCTGGTCATCTAAGGTGACTGAATAAGCTAGCATCGGAAACAGTAGGCATGATAAAACTGGAAAATAGATAACAAACTTACATAAACTGGTGAGGTAATTAGCTATTCGATTGATTGCAAAATGTTGAGTAATATTCATTTTGCATATATTAACAGAGGCAAAGATAAAATATTTTACCGCACCTTCAAAGTAAGACAATTTATAGTTTAATTTTGGCTCTATGTGATTCACACTGTAATATGGCGTTTATTCTTAAGCTACTTTCACTTTAAGTAACGAAAAACAATACGCTGTGACTGAAATAAATATGAAAATAGTAATATGATGACTTTCCCGTCTCTTTCTAGACTCGCATTTTATACAAACTTTTTAATAGTAAATTTGTGCCTTGTAAGTGGTATCTGTCTGGCTGAGTCAAGCGAGCTAAATTTCTCAGCAATAACAGTCTACCCTCAAAGTAAAGCGTTAGTTCAGGGCCAGTCTTTTTTGTCGAGAGAGTCTTTGTCATCATCACAATATACTGATATTAATTCTTCGCTCGTTGGCGTTGAAAGCATCAACTTAATCCAAGCTAAATCATCTGCTCTCACAAGTATTACTTTACGTGGTGCCAGTGGAGGGCAAGGTTTAATTACATTCGATGGCGTGCCTTTATTTGCTAATTTAGCTGGTTTTTATTCCTTACGTCATTTTCCGACAGAAGTAGTGGAAAATTTAACTGTACAACGCGGCTTTCAACCCAACGTTAATAACAGTAACACCTTAGGTGGGAGTATCTCTTTAAATAGCCGCCGAGTTGATGATGGAAAAGTACATCTAAAAGTAGAGGCTGGGAGCAATCAAACATTAACGACAAGTATTGCTAGTGGTTGGGGAGGTGAAGACTTTAATGCCACCGTTGTACTCGGTCGAACCCATGTCTCAGATGGTGACACACAGTCTGGTACCGCTAGTGCTAGCGCTGATGCTGATGACTACCGGATGGAACGTGTGTTATTGCGAGTCGATAAGTCATTTGAACTCGGCTATATTGAAGCATCAGCCTATTACCTTAAAACTCATGAAGATTCTGATGGCCCAGGCTTGACGCCAGATTTTAAAGTGGCATGGTTAGAAGATTTGGAGGGTTGGTTCACTGATGAAGTATTGATAGCTCAGGTCAATTCATCTGTGGATATTACGAGTCACTGGCAAAGCAGTTTGCAACTAGCTTATACACAAGACAAGCAAAATGGGGCTGTCGGTATTTTTCCTGTTGGGCCACTTTCAATGGATTTAACCAGTAGATTGAGCCTTATTAATTGGCAAAACGATCACCTTTTTGCTGCCAAGAATAATCTTTTGACAACGATGCAATGGGGGCTTGATATACAGCATCAGTCAGGAGAAGCACAAAAAGACAATACTCATGAAGCTCAAACTTTAGTGAGCCCTAATATAGGTCTTAATTTGGCGGGTTCAGATTGGAATATAAAACTAAATAGTCAATGGAATAATTATGATGCTTATGATAATAACTTTATCTATTCGTTGGGGGCTGAGTGGCAATTTCTGGCCAACACATCAATATGGGCAAATGTAGGCAAGCATTATCGAGCACCAGGTGTTAATGAACGATTACACCCTATTTATGGTAACAGCACATTACAGGCTGAACAAAGTAGTGGTGCTGAGCTGGGTCTACGTTGGCAGATAGGGGCTAATTCACATATTAATGTAAGTGTTTTTAAACATGATATTAAAAACCTTATTGTATTAGCGTTAGATCCAAATACTGGAGTATCAAGCTCTAATAATATTGGGAAAGTAGAAACGATAGGGGCTGAACTAAGCGTAGTTAAGCAATTGTCACCAAGTTGGAAAACCACACTAAATTATAGTTATATGGATGCGGCGAATAAAACAACTGATGGTGTTGTTGCAGTTAGGCCTGACAATAGATTAAACCTGATTAATATGTGGAAAATTAACAATGCATTAGATTTTCGCATTGAAGTGAATGCTCATGATGGCTTTTGGTTTGATGCCGCTAATACCATTTCATCTGGTTCTGTAGTGAAGGTAAATACGTTACTAAATTATCAGTTATCAGAAAGTAGTCAGATCTACTTCCGTGTTGATAACCTCAGCAATGATGATACAGTTGAACTCTATGGTTTTAACTATTCTGGTCGTTCTATGTATATGGGGGTTAATGTAGGCTGGTAGTTTTTCACTTTATATCCTAGCTTATGTATTAGGTACAAGTCTGAGCCTAGGCAATATAATTGAAGGTGGTGCATTTGATGAAGAAAAGTATGTTGATGCTAATCTTTCTTTAGATGTGTTGTTTTAGTTAGTTAATGCCAGATTCATAAGCTTAAACAGCTAAACTCAATATGTCCGCTTCTGGCACTTTAGCGACGGTTTGAATCAAACGGCAGCTGCCGATCCCAAGCAGACAGTTGTATTTATGACTTCCAAGCATCGTCAGGCTTCCA
>Ga0209495_1002357_pt1 | contig 12360 bp, 10 predicted proteins | sample EN1Hudsemesocosm_FD_184629 | JGI IMG/M metagenome (GOLD analysis project Ga0209495, IMG submission 184629) | Methane-oxidizing microbial communities from mesocosms in the Hudson Canyon - EN1E Hudson Canyon (SPAdes) (version 2) | ecosystem: Environmental > Aquatic > Marine > Cold seeps | place... | reverse complement strand
CATAGCCGGCAGCAGGGAAGAGGCATTTTCGAATACGAGGTGTTGATGGCATTTAAGACATTCCTTGTCAAAGGTAGAGGATGATTTCTTATGAGTAACGTATTATAGAGCTATACTTACGAAAAATCCCCCCCCTTTAGTAGGGGGATGCTGATGAACAGTTAATTTGATATAGTTACGCGCCTGAACGTTACTCCAACTGGTTTATAAAGTGAAAGTAAAATATGCTTTTGTTGGTCGAACATAAGTAAAACCCAAATTCAAAAAGAGCAGTCACCTTTATGTTAGCTTAAGGATGAATTGGCACAAAGACCATCAAACAGGATGTAGAAAATAATATGAAAATTGCTATCGCGGGAACAGGCTACGTAGGCCTATCTAATGCAATGCTGCTTGCACAACATAATGAAGTTGTCGCATTAGACATTATCAAAGAAAAAATAGACTTATTAAATGACAAAAAATCACCAATTGTTGATACTGAAATTGAAGATTTCTTACAAAATAAAACGCTAAACTTTAGAGCGACACTTGATAAAGTCGATGCCTATACCAATGCGGATTTCATCATAATCGCAACACCAACAGATTATGATACCGAAACGAACTATTTCAATACGTCATCAGTAGAAGCTGTTATTAAAGACGTAATGGCTATTAATCCAAATGCAGTAATGGTGATTAAATCCACAGTGCCCGTTGGTTATACAGAACAAATAAAACAGGACTTAGGTTTGAACAACATCATGTTCTCGCCCGAGTTCTTACGAGAGGGTAAAGCTTTATACGATAATCTGTATCCATCACGTATTATTGTCGGCGAACAAACAGAACGAGCAAAAACCTTTGCTAATCTTTTGCAACAAGGCGCGATAAAACAAAATATAGATATTCTGTATACCAATTCAACAGAAGCAGAAGCTGTTAAATTATTTTCAAATACCTACCTTGCTATGCGAGTCTCTTATTTTAATGAACTTGATAGTTATGCCGAAGCACATGGCTTAGATTCACGACACATTATTGAAGGTGTTGGCTTAGACCCGAGGATAGGCAATCATTACAATAATCCATCCTTTGGTTACGGTGGTTATTGTCTGCCAAAAGATACCAAGCAACTCAGAGCTAATTATAAAGACGTACCAAACAGCTTAATTGGTGCCATTGTTGATGCAAACACCACACGAAAAGACTTTATTGCTGAATCAATTATCAAACGTAACCCAAAAGTGGTAGGTATTTATCGATTAGTGATGAAGGCCGGATCTGACAATTTCAGATCATCAGCCATTCAGGGCATCATGAAACGTATAAAAGCGAAAGGTATCGAAGTCATTATTTATGAACCAGCCTTAGGAGAAAGTGAATTTTTCCACTCAAAAGTGATTGCTAACCTAGTTGACTTTAAACAACAGGCCGATGTCATTATTGCCAATCGTTTAACAGATGATATCAATGATGTGATAGAAAAAGTGTATACACGAGACTTGTTTGGTAATGACTAAATTTTTTGTAAAAACCAGTCAATTCACTCTACTTTGTATTACTCATAAGCCTGTTTCTTTTAAACTTTCAATTAGTTTATAGGTATGAAAATTTAGTGAATAAAGTAGATAAGCTTAGCCAAGATGAAGGCCACTTTAAGGAATTGCTACATGGGGCGGCAACTGCTTTTATTTTAAAAGTATTTGCAGCTGGTATTGCATTTTTTTTAAATATTATTATTTCTCGTGGCTTAGGGGCTGAAGGAGCAGGAGTTTATTTTCTGGCCCTATCAATTGTGATATTTATTGCAGCAATTGGACGGCTCGGCATGGAATTGGTTTTAGTACGACAAATAGCCGAAAACGTAAAATCTAATAACCAGGGAAGGGTCTTAGGTGTTTATAGAATAGCAACGTTATACACAGTTACTATTTCTATACTTTTTTCAATTGCCCTCTATTACTTCACGCCTTGGATAAGTTTATCGTTATTTTCAAAGCCTGAATTAGAAAATCCACTTTCAATTATGGCATTATCAATAGTTCCAACCGTGTTATTAATACTTAATGCACATGCCTTGCAAGGGTTAAAGAAAATAGCTTCATCTACAATAGTTAGCAGTCTAATCGTTCCTTTATTAACCAGTATCTTTACGATAGCTTTTGTCAAGGAGTATGGAATTGACAGCGTGGTTTGGGGGTTCTTTACTAGTAGTGTAGTAGCAATGATAATTGGATGGTTAATATGGATTAAATCGTCTAAAAAATTCAGGAAATTTAAACCTGAAATGAATAAAGAAGTCGTATTTAAGAGTAGCTCACCTCTTTTAGGTATCGTTATCATGAATATGATTATCAATTTGTCACCAATGTTTTTATTAGGCATTTGGGAGAGCAGTGAAAATATTGGAATTTATGGGGCGGCTAGCAGAACAGCAATGTTAACCAGTTTTGTTTTAATGGCTGTAAATAGTATCTCAGCACCTAAATTTGCAGAGTTATATAAAATGAATAAAATTTACGAACTAGAAAATATTTGTAAAAAATCAACAAAATTAATGATTTACACGGCATCTCCCGTATTAGCTATATTTATAATCTTTCCGGAATTAATATTGTCAATTTTTGGTGAAGAGTTTAAAAATGGAGCTATTGTGCTAATTATTTTATCAATTGGACAGCTAATTAATGTTTCTACGGGCTCAGTTGGTTACTTATTAACCATGACAGGCCATGAAAGGACAATGCATAGAATTATGTTATTTAGTTCTTTAATTGGATTGTCATCAAGCGTAATTTTGATTTCACAATATGGGATTATTGGTGCATCGATTAGTGTTACTTTAGCATTATCAGTGCAAAATTTATTAGCCATGACATTTGTTTGGAAAAAACTTAAAATTATTACATTCCCTTGGTTAGAGCAATCAACTAAGCCATGTTCTAATAACTTTAAAGGAAAGAAATGAAACCTAAGTTATTTATTTTAGGAGCACCGAAGTGCGGTACAACATCATTAGCAGCTCACCTACAGCAACACCGTGAAATTCAGTTTTCAAATCCAAAAGAACCGGGGTATTTTTCAAAAGATATAACTTTAAAATCATGTAATATAAAGAGTGAAATCGAGTATTTGAACTTTTGTTTTGATCAGGGTGATAAAGATAGCTCTATTTTTTCAGAAGGCTCAACTACATACTTTTATTCTGAAAATGCAGTCACACGCATAGAAAAATTTTCACCAAACTCAAAATATATTGTTATGCTCAGAAATCCAGTAGATCTTGTTATTTCTCATTATTATCAACAGCTCAAAATTGGCTACGAAAATATTCCTAACTTTTCCCAAGCGTGGGCTATACAAGGTGAGCGGAAAAAGGGGAGACAAATTCCTTTAACATGTGAAATTCCATTCAATCTACAATATTCAGAAATAGGATTGCTAGGAAAATATCTTGAGAATATATATAGGCAGGTTAGCAGAGACAGAGTTAAAGTGATTTTTTTTGACGATTTTATTCTTGACGCGGAGAAATGCTATAAAGATGCGCTGTTATTTTTAGGGTTATCAGAAGACAAGGCAATTCAATTTTCAGTCAAAAATAAGGGAATGAAACCAAAATCAATTCAAATATCAATTTTCGTAAGATACCTCTCTATCATTAGAGTAAAACTTGGGTTAAATAATTTTTTTGGAATTGGTAATGTAATTAGGAAAGCAAATGGCACTAATATAGATAAACATCTTATTTCAAGAGGATTAAAAAATGAAATGATGCAATTATATAAAAATGATATTGATAAATTGTCTTATCTAACAAATAGAAATTTAGATCACTGGATTAAAACTTATTAAACTTTTACTAAATACTTATAGATAGACAATGAGCATGAATATTATTCAAACTAAACTTTTTAGTATATTTTTTTTAATTATTATTGTTTGTATAGAGCTAGTACTTACAAATAACTTTGAAGGAACAATATATTTCATATTTTCTTTGTTAGTGTCTTTAGTTATTACTTATACGCTTAAAAACAGTATTAGCGACATGTTTATTGCTGTTTACATACTTAAGCTATTTATATTTGCATGGATAATTAAGGTACTAAATTTTGAATCGGTTACTTATGGATTATTGTCAGAAAATACTACTCCATTGATTGTTTTATTTTCGGTTATTATTATTTTTTTATTACGCCTAGCATTGAGTTCATCAAGGAATAAATGTGGAATAATCAACATTAATTTTAATCAATATAATTTGAATTTAACCTCAAAAGTTTTTGTATTTTTAGGGGTGGCTTTTCAACTACTGCATATTGCTCTTAAGCCTGTAATTGTAGAAGGACATGATGGTGGTGGTTTCGGTGGCTTTGGTAACTTTACTAGTATCGGCTATTTAGGGATTATTTTATATTTATATAATCTAAAAATAGAAGGAAAAAAACATATTCAGTTTGATTATTATATTATTTCGGTCATTACTGTTTACTTGATCATAAGCTTGTTATCGAATACGAAACATCAAATTATTACTGTTTTTATTGCAATATTATTATCTTCATTTAGTTTTGGCCTTAAATTTAAACAAAAGCATGTTGTGCTTGGAGTTTTTTTTGTTTTATTTATATCTCAAATAGTTACACCAGTTATTCAGCAAACTAGGAGCTTAAATTTTAGACTAGCATCATTTTCAGATAAAGTTGAACTAGTTACCAGTGCTGTATTTACTTCCGGCGATGAGCGTTATATGAAGTCTTTTTATAGAGGGTATCTCCCTGTAGAGAGCTCACTCATAGACCGTCTTGATATTTTAAGCGAAACGGACCGAGTTGTTTCAGGTGTTGATTCTATTGGGTTTGTTGGAAGCTATCCTATTACAGATGGTCTAACTAAAGCCCTCCCTGGGTTTTTAGTGCCCGATCGAAGTCAAGCAGCCACAACTGATAAAATAATGTGGGATATTCGAGAAAAGTCATACCTCCTTATTTCCAGAATAACCATTGGGCTAGCATCTTCAGTTTATGCCGTTTCAGGATTTAGTTCTTTTTTTGTTTTCTTTCCGATTATGTTTTTCTTGTTTATATTTACATTAGCAAAGTTATTTGGAAATTCATTTGAAAACAATGTGTTGGGGGTTTTTTTCTTAACTAAATATCTGTTGTTTTTTACAGAAAAAACTTTTGAAGGATTAATGGTGACTTTGTTAAGAGATTTACCTATTACATTAATCTTAGTTTTTATGGTTCTGTTTTTTATGAAAAAAGCATGCAGTGAAAAGAAATCCTTATGAAAATAGTCATATTTACCCATCCAAACTTTTTAGCTAGCCAAAGCATGCCAAGATTCGCTTCAATGATTATTGAGGGAATGAAAGAAAGAGGACACGAAGTCAGTGTTTGGACGGCATGTCCTTTTTTTTACAATTTCCCAGTTCATCAGCGTTTTAAAAAATGGCTTGGTTACTTGGATCAATTTATTGTTTTTCCAATACAGATTAAATTAAGGATAAAACAGTTACCTGCGGACACGCTTTTTGTTTTTACTGATCAAGCCCTTGGGCCTTGGGTGCCATCGGTTTCACTTAGACCGCATGTGATCCATGTTCATGACTTCATGGCATTACGCTCAGCATTGGGCGAATATCCACAAAATAAAACGGGCTGGATGGGCAAGCAATACCAAGCGATGATTCGTCGAGGCTTTGCTTATGGTAAAAGTTTTATTTCAGTATCGCAAAAAACACAAAATGATTTGGAGCGCTTTCTGCCTCCTGAGCAGGCTACCTTAGAGGTTGTGTACAATGGTTTGAATTTTCCCTTCCGTGCAATGCCACAGGCTGAAAGTGTGGCATTGTTTCCTGATCGTCGAATAGAAGAGCTTACGGCTGGTTTTTTGATGCATATAGGTGGTAACCAGTGGTACAAAAATAGAGTAGGCGTGCTTGAGCTATATGAGGCTTATGCAAAGCATGTGAAAAAACCGTTGCCCCTATGGATGGTGGGTGCACCACCAACTAAAGAAATGAACGAGATAGTTCTGCGTATTGGTTCGGTTGGAACTGTGATTTTTTTATCCGAGTTATCCAACGACCAAGTATGTGCAGCGTATTCTTTAGCTAGTTTATTTATTTTCCCTAGCTTGGCAGAGGGTTTTGGCTGGCCGATTGCTGAGGCAATGGCCTGCGGCTGCTTGGTGATCACTACTGGCGAGGCACCAATGACCGAGGTGGGTGGGGAAGCAGCCTTTTATATAGCAAATGAGTCTGGAGAAAAGCCACTTGAATGGGAAAATAGGTCAGTTAAAGTTATTGAGCAAGTATTGGCCTTGACTCAGGATGAAAAACAAGGCCGACGTGAGAAAGGTTTTACACAAGCTGCCAAGTTTGATGCCGAGCAAACACTGAAGCAGTACGAACATATTTATCAACGAGTAATTGAAGGTGGCGAAAAATGAAAATCCTCCGTGTTATCTCATCGGTCAATCCAACCGGCGGAGGCCCAATTGAGGGTGTTTTACAAAGCTCTAAAATTCTAATGAGCCAAGGCCATTCAATTGAATTAGTCTCATTGGATTCACCTGATGAAAGTTATTTGAAACAGGTTCCTATCGAAACATATACATTGGGGCCAGCAAATGGAACGTATGCTTACACTGCCAATTTGCAACGCTGGCTTAATAAGCATGTGGCTGATTATGATGCTGTTTTAGTGCAAGGTTTATGGCAGTATTGTGGCTATGCCACCCGTAAAGCCTGTATTAAAAATAACATCCCTTATTATGTCTTTACACATGGCATGTTAGACCCTTGGTTTAAAAAGACTTACCCGTTAAAGCATTTAAAAAAATGGCTCTATTGGCCTTGGGGTGAATATCGGGTTTTACGCGATGCTAAAAAAGTATTTTTTACGACAGAAGAAGAAAAATTACTCGCTAGAGAATCCTTTTGGCTTTATCGATGTAATGAGCATGTACTTAGTTATGGCACAGCAGGCTGTCAAGGCGATAAAGTAGAGCAGCAGAAACTCTTCTTACAGCAACACCCGCATTTAAAAAATAAACCTTTCTTACTTTTTCTCAGCCGTATTCATCAAAAAAAAGGGATTGATACGCTCATCAAATCGTTTGCTGCACAGCAGGATACTTTAGGTGATACAGAATTGGTGATTGCAGGACCAGATCAAGTTGGTTTGCAGGCAGAATTGATGCGATTGGCTGATGGTTTGGGTGTGATAGATAAAATTACTTGGACAGGGATGTTATCAGGCGATTTAAAATGGGGTGCTTATCGTTGTGCCAATGCTTTTATTTTACCTTCTCACCAAGAAAATTTTGGTATTGTTGTGGCTGAAGCCTTGTCTTGTAGTCTGCCTGTTTTAATCTCGAATAAAGTTAATATTTGGCGCGAAATAGAAACAGAAAAAGCAGGTTTAGTGGCTAATGATACTTTAGAGGGCTGTAATGAGTTAATTCAGCAATGGCAACAGCAAACTGAATCAGAAAAAAATACGTTGAGAACAAATTCGAGACAGTGTTTTTTAAAGCACTTTGAGATTAATCAGGCGGCGCAGTCGCTGATAAAAGCACTTACTTTGAAATCGTGACTAAATTCACGATTTTATTTGAATCAATCTTTAGTAAAGATAAATAATGGATATTTTACAAGATAAAAAACGCCTATCTAGTGGTGCAAGTTTTAGTTTAAAAAACAGGTTGAAACGTGTCGCTTGGCAACTTGTGGTTTTTTTACTGTTTCGTTTTTCCCCTCGCCCATTTTATGCGTGGCGTAGTTTTTTATTGCGTCTGTTTGGGGCGAAAATAGGTAAACAGTGCCATGTGTACCCAAAAGTAACTATTTGGGCACCTTGGAATTTAGAAATGGCCGATCATTCCTGTTTGGCTGATGATGTTATTTGCTATTCACAAGATAAAATCAGTTTAGGGGAGCGAGCAATTATTTCTCAAGGCGCATATTTATGTACTGGTTCCCATGATTATAATGATCCTGAGTTTCAATTAATTACTGCGCCTATTAATATCGGGAAAGATGCTTGGGTTTGTGCACAAGCTTTTGTTGGTCCAGGGGTTGTTATTGAAGAGGGGGCTGTGCTTGGGGCGAGAGCTGTGGCAACTCGAAGCATCGAGGCATGGAAAGTCTATGCTGGTAATCCTGCCGTTTTCATTAAAGATCGTATTTTGAATAGGTAGCTTTACATTATGACTAATCCTTTAGACCTTTCCGTTATTATTCTTACTTATAACGAAGAATTACATATAGAGCGTTGTATAAAAAATGCGGCTTTATTTGCTAAACATATTTTTATTGTTGATTCATTGTCTACCGATAATACGGCTGCCATTGCTGAGCGGTTTGGTGTCAAGGTGTTCACAAATCCTTTTGTGAACCAAGCTATTCAGTTTCAATGGGGTTTAGATAATTGCCCTATTGATACTGAGTGGGTAATGCGGATAGATGCTGATGAATACATTGAGCCACCGTTGATTGATGAAGTTTTACAAAAATTACCATCGTTAGAACCCTCTATTACGGGCGTTTGTTTAAAGCGAAAACATCATTTCCTAGGGCGCTGGATCAAGCATGGTGATCGCTATCCTTTGGTTTTGTTGAGAATATGGAGATCAGGATCTGCACATATTGAGCAACGATGGATGGATGAGCATATTGTTCTAGATTCTGGTGTGAGTGTAACGTTTGACGGTGACTTTGTTGATGATAATTTGCATAACGTGGGGTGGTTTATTGATAAGCACAATAAATATGCGTCGCGTGAAATGATAGAGATTATTAATCAAAAATATAGGTTATTTAAAGGTGATGAAAGCATCGTTCATTCTGATGCTTTCCAAGCAAGGATAAAACGCTTTATCAAAGAGAAAATTTACAATCAACTGCCTATATTTGTTAGACCGGTTTTATATTTTATTTATCGCTATTTTTTACGTTTAGGTTTTTTGGATGGTAAAGAAGGCTTTGCTTATCATTTCATGCAGGGCTTTTGGTATCGCTGCTTAGTTGATTTAAAAGTGCTAGAGGCAGAGCGAGCTCTAAAAGGTGAAAAATCAAAGAAAGAGATAATCGACAGACTTTCAAAATTAACTGGCTTAAGTTTGTAGTTTATGAAAATTCTTCTTTATGGAGTCAACTACGCACCTGAGCTTACTGGTATAGGTAAGTATAGTGGTGAAATGGAAGCGTGGCTATCTGATAAAGGGCATCAGGTTGATGTCATTACTTCGCCCCCGTATTACCCTGAATGGAAAGTGCATTCTGGTTATAAACAATGGTGGTTTGAACAACGCTCACTTAAAAATGGAGCGCTGATTCGATGCCCGCTGTATGTCCCATCGAATCCATCCACTCTTAAACGTTTAATTCATTTGGTGTCTTTTAGTTTAAGTTCTGGTTTAGCACTTTTAACTAAGTTATTTGATAAGTCTGATGTGGTGGTCACTATCCAGCCTACGATGTTCTGTGCTCCAGTAACTCTGCTCTATGCACGCCTAACGGGTGCTAAGGCCGTGATGCATATTCAAGATTATGAAATTGATGCCATGTTTGGTCTGGGCATGATGAAACAGGGCTTATTGGCTCGAATAGTAAAAAAATGTGAACGTTGGTTGATGCGTCGGTTTGATATGGTTTCTACGATTTCTTACAGTATGATAGACAACGCCAAAAATAAGGGCGTTGATGAGGCTAAGCTGCGCTTGTTTCCAAACTGGGCGGATATTGGCTTTGTCACACCTGAAGTTAGTGGAGAACACCTTAAAGCCGAGTGGGGTTTTACTGCCGAGGATAAGGTTATCCTTTATGCTGGTAATATTGGCAAGAAACAAGGATTAGACATTGTTTTAGATGTCGCTCAGCAATTGCAAGCTGATAGTAATGTTCACTTTGTTTTGGTTGGAACTGGTGCTAACGTTCAGGTACTCAAGGCTGATGCACTGGCTCGAGGCTTATCTAATGTACATTTTAAGCCATTACAACCGTGGGAACGTGTTCCTCAGATGTTGGCGCTGGCAGATATTCATCTAGTGATACAAAAACGAGGTGCAGCGGATGTGGTATTACCCTCTAAATTGACCAATATTCTTTCAGCTGGTGGACATGCGATAGTCACAGCTGAAAAAGACACTGAGTTGGGCATGTTGGCAGAACGTTTTCCTGGTATTTATAATTGCATTGAGCCAGAGAACTCGAATCTATTGATTAATGCTTTACAGGTGTTATTACAAAAAGATCTGAGCAAGCACAATAAGGTAGCGCGTGATTACGCCATAGAATATTTATCTAGAGATAAAATATTGAGTCGATTCGAACGCGATCTAGATGAGTTGTGTGGTTGATGTAGTCTGTAGGCAATATAGGTAGAAGTAAATTTAGGCTGTAAAATGCCGAATATAAAAATTTTTAACGTATAGGGAAATTAGTTTTCATGGTAAATAAAGTTGCATTAATTACTGGCGTAACAGGGCAAGATGGTTCTTATCTAGCAGAGTTATTGTTAGAAAAAGGCTATGAAGTACATGGCATAAAACGCCGAGCGTCATCATTTAACACCGAGAGAGTGGATCATATTTATCAAGATCCACATGTTGATAATGCCATGTTTCATCTTCATTATGGCGATTTGACGGACACGTCTAATCTAACGCGTATTTTGAAACAGGTTCAGCCAGATGAAGTGTATAACTTGGGGGCTCAGTCTCATGTTGCTGTTTCATTTGAATCACCTGAATATACGGCTGATACGGATGCAATGGGTACATTACGCTTGTTAGAGGCGATACGAATTTTAGGGCTAGAGAAGAAGACGCGTTTTTATCAGGCCTCTACTTCTGAACTCTATGGTTTAGTGCAAGAAACACCACAAACAGAAAAAACACCGTTTTACCCACGGTCGCCTTATGCGGTGGCTAAAATGTATGCCTATTGGATCACTGTTAATTATCGTGAAGCTTATGGCATGTATGCGTGTAATGGTGTTTTATTTAACCATGAGTCGCCACGTCGTGGTGAGACATTTGTAACGCGTAAGATAACTCGTGCTTTATGCAATATTTCACAAGGATTAGAAAGCTGTTTGTTCCTAGGGAATATGGATGCCTTACGTGATTGGGGGCATGCTAAAGACTATGTGCGTATGCAATGGATGATGTTGCAGCAAGAAACGGCTGATGATTTTGTTATCGCGACAGGTAAACAAATTTCAGTACGTGAATTTGTCAGAATGTCGGCAGCAGAATTGGGTATTGAGCTTGAGTTTAGTGGTGACGGTGTTGATGAAGTTGCTACAGTTATATCCATCTCAGGCGATAAAGCATCTAGCGTTACGGTAGGTGATGTAATTGTTAAAGTTGATCCGCGTTATTTCCGTCCAACGGAAGTTGAAACGTTATTAGGTGATCCTGCTAAAGCAAAAGAAAAATTAGGCTGGGTTCCTGAAATTACAGTTGAAGAGATGTGTGCTGAAATGATTGATAATGATCTTGATATTGCGAAGCGTCATGCTTTATTAAAAGCACATGGTCATGATGTTAGCATCACAACGGAAAACTAAGAGTCAATGAATAAACAACGCATATTTGTAGCGGGTCACCGAGGTATGGTGGGTTCAGCTATTGTGAGGCAGTTTGAGTCTGATAGTGATGTAGAGATTGTCACTCGAAATCGTGATGAGCTAGATTTATTGTCACAAGTAGCCGTTACTGAATTTTTTCAGCAGGAAAAGATTGATCAGGTTTATTTGGCTGCAGCAAAGGTGGGTGGCATTCATGCTAACAATGAATACCCCGCTGAATTTATTTATCAAAACCTGATGATTGAAACGAATATCATTCATCAGGCTTATGTGGCTGGGGTTCAGAAATTATTATTTCTTGGTTCATCGTGTATCTACCCTAAAATGGCAACACAGCCAATGAAGGAAATAGAATTGCTACAAGGTACGTTAGAGCCGACAAATGAGCCTTATGCCATTGCTAAAATTGCAGGCATTAAGTTATGTGAGTCGTATAACCGCCAATATGCTGTTGATTACCGCTCAGTAATGCCGACGAATTTGTATGGTGATAATGATAACTTTCATCCAGAGAACTCACATGTTATTCCTGCTTTGATGCGTCGTATGCACGAAGCTAAATTGGCAGCTGATACAGAGATGACAGTGTGGGGTAGTGGCAAGCCTATGCGTGAATTTTTACATGTTAATGATATGGCTGAAGCCAGTATTCATGTAATGGATACGGATAAAGACGTCTATCAGTCTAATACGCAAACCATGCTGTCACATATCAATGTGGGCACGGGCGTCGATTGCACCATTAGAGAACTCGTTGAAACTATGGCAC
>Ga0209495_1002352_pt1 | contig 12379 bp, 9 predicted proteins | sample EN1Hudsemesocosm_FD_184629 | JGI IMG/M metagenome (GOLD analysis project Ga0209495, IMG submission 184629) | Methane-oxidizing microbial communities from mesocosms in the Hudson Canyon - EN1E Hudson Canyon (SPAdes) (version 2) | ecosystem: Environmental > Aquatic > Marine > Cold seeps | place... | reverse complement strand
ATTGTGAAAATACGTTCTTTAGAGAAAAAGCGACTGGCTACTAATAGCGCTGTTGGCAGGATAAAATAAAATTGTTCTTCAACACCTAGTGACCAAGTATGCAGTAAAGGCATTAAATCAGAAGCTTGGCTAAAGTAGCCACCAGATGATTGCCAGAAATACATATTTGACGAGAAAAAAGTGGCGGCCATCAGGCTTTTCCACAAATGAGACAGGTCGTGAGGCTGTAAAATAAACTGTCCAATGTATACCGTGATAAACCCTACGAGAAAAAAAACGGGTAAAATTCTTTTTACACGACGTTTATAAAAGACCACGTAACTAAATTGCTTTTCATTTATTTCCTTGTAAATGATATTGGTAAGCAGGTAGCCTGAGAGTACAAAGAAAATATCGACGCCGATGAAACCTCCCTGAATAAAAGGAAACCCAGCGTGGTAGAAGACTACAAGTAAAACTGCAATTGCTCTTAAGCTATCAATGTCAGCACGATACTGCATAAGTTCACCATACTCCGTATCTGTTTGTTTATTCATTTACGGTAATAATGCCATTCAAAATAGGAGCATTATTTACCTATAGCAACTCGCTCAGGTGTACACCTTCAATTAAGTCAATTCCCATGAGTGACTTCAATACATAAAGGGCTAGAAATCCCACAGGCAGTAACATGCATAGCATGACATATACACTAAGTAGCGCGCTGCCCAGAGCTGTCTTGTGTCTTCGGTGGGCTTCTTTGTCACGCGTGGGTTTTCGCTTGTCTCGACCCATCAATATAACGAAGTACATACGCATAAAAAATAAAGGTATAACACCACGAAAGTCGAATGGATGTTTTTGATAAGGCTTATTCGCGCGAATAGCGGTTTCAATGGCATGAACTTGGGTAGCGGTAAGCGTCGCACGGACATTGGCATCAATACTTTCATAAACATGATGTGTGAAGGCATCTGTGTGATGGTCAATTTTAATAGTCATATGGCTTGTACTCTTAATGACGCTGGGTAGCTTCGTTCTTTTGGCTTAATCAATAGGAACAAACACCAAAGCATGCTGCAAATAACAACCGTGATACCTGTTTCGAAGGTTGTTCTGGGTTGCATGAATAGGATGCCACTAATCAAAGACGCGGTGCAGGTCACAATGATTTTAGTTTCAAGTAAAGGGTTGTTTTGTGCTCGATGAATGAGCCCTTTGTGATCAATAAGCAGGGTTGGAATTGCGGCAATACACAGCAGAGAAACAAGATCGGTGGCTTCTTTCCAGCGTGTATCAAATAACCACTCTACATAAAATTGTGCAGCAAGGGCTTGCATGATGAATAGTGCGCAGACAAACAGTGAAAAAGGCCAAGCATGACGTTTAAATGTATTGACTCCTGTTTGTGAATTTGACCTGAATTGATGACATAAGAAGGGGTAAAGTGACGTGGTGTAGGCGATTGAAATTGACTGAGAAATGCCAAGCCCTGCGCTTTTCGCAAAGCTATATAAACCAAATAATTCTGGGCTAAGTAATCGTGCAGCGAATAGCGAGTCGGCCTGAAAGCGCAGTGTACGGCTTAACTCGCTCACAAATGTTTTGGACGAAAATGCAATGTTCTGTTTTAGAATTACCCATTGGCATCGGTAGGTGATGAGCTCACTGGGCAAGCGATAAAACAAACATACCCAAAGAACCGCAGCCGCTATTTTGGCATAGGCAATGGCAAAGATACTTGATTCAAAATAGACATACAGGGCAATAAACAGGTTTTCAAAAGCGATGCAGCAACCTGATGCGATGCCATAGAAGCGTAATTTATTTTGTCGTTGTTGTTCAAAAATACGCACGGTGACGATGGGGTAGAATATATGTGCGATGGCCATAAATTTTAATAAGTCGGCTAATAGAGGTTGTTGGTAATAGTGTGCGATCCAATCTGCGAGAACGATTTGGCTGAAGGCGATGACAAGAACGACAAACCATTGTAATGTCGCCGCATTTTGTAGGGTGTCGAGTAGTTCCTTGTTAGCACATTGAATGACTTTTGCGCCAGAACCCAGGCGAGCAAATACACGAAATAATTCATGAATGACAAGTGCCAGCATCACCAGCCCGTATTCGCTGTTAGTGAAATTAGCGGCCAATACAAATAAGGTGACGATGCGTGAGGCGCGTGAAAGCACCTCTGCGACCATCATCCATGAAAAATTATGGATGAATGGCATGTCTGATAGTCGCTTAAAAAATAGCGTCAGTTTGGTTATCACAGAATCACTGACCCAAGACCGTGTGAATAGCAGGTAGCCGATCATTGTAGGCTATCAGTGACTCTAAGGTATCAATACTTGAGGGGTTAAACATCTCGAATGCAAATAACATGGAGAATAGCAGCGCTAACCAAGGGGGAATTTTTCCAACGTAAGTGTTCATGTCTTTGCTCCTGTAAATTCAAAATATCATGTCGAAAATAGTGGCCGTGTATTGCTCTGTAATATGTAGTTCAATATTAGTGCCAATAATAAAGTTGATATAAAACAGTTTGTTATGGTTTTTTAGTTTTTGTCATATGCAAATTGCGAGGTAATATTTCTAATATGCATCGCGTTTTTTACGTGACCTTTATCGTTATGATCTTGTGTACTGGTGCTTAGTTTGAGGCGCTTGTTTAAATAAGGGGTAATGATGAAGTACTTTTTGGGTTAAGGTATTTAGCTGGTGATGAAATTGAAGTCTGCTTTGCGCTTCGTCGCTCCTTTTTTGAGCTTGGGTAAATCGATTGATTCTTTTTAATGCGGCTAAAACATAATGATAAGACCGTTCTAAGCAGTGGTGAATGAGAGGGGGCTTGAAGTCTTGATGTAATGGGCCTTGGCTATAATGTCGAACATAATCGTTAAGTGTTGGGCTATGGTTATTGTTCCAACGTTTATCGATAAATGCTAAAAAGTCGCAGTGTTTAGCGTAGTGAATAATGTGGCCATTTTCGCCCCAGCCTACGTTATCTTCTTCAGGAATAGAGCGAGTCGCATTGCTGATTATTTTTGAAAATAGTTGATAGGTACACTTGGTGTTTTCTATGATTAATACGCCTGAATTTAAACGGCCACTATAGCCTTTACAGGCATAAAGGTGTTTGTTTGAGTCAGCAATTTGATGAACGGGGGGCGTGTGTTCTGCTACGCGTGTATCGGCATCTAAGAACACAACCCAATCATAGCCGGCCTTCATCGCTTCCATTATTAATTTAACCTTGAGCCATGCGACTTCTTCTCCGAGTACAGACATAGCTGGTTGGGTGACTGCTATATAGTGGTAACCACGGCGTCGAGCGTAGTTCTTATGGCTGTCCAATAACGACTTATATCGCCATTGGTAGCCATTGAGTGCAATAGAAAAAACAATGATATTTTTCATGATGTTACGCTAGTCTGGCCTGGTGATGAGCTCGTATTGCTACACCTTCTATGAACTTGTAGGTTTTCTCAGGAAGTGCGCACAATACGGCACAAATGAGTGTAATGAGTGTGCGTTTTGGCTCTTCAATCAGAATTCTCGGGTTTTCGAAAATGGCTTGTCTTATTAATTTTAGAGCTGTTTTTGCGTTTCGGGATTGGATTGCCCTGCGTGAGAGGTAACGCTTCTGGTAAGCTGAGGCTAGCGAGAACCATTGTTTGATGAATGTTTCATTTAGCTGCTTATTTTGCTGGACTGAATAAAGCCATGATGCATATTGTTTGTCTAAATTCGCGGATAAACCAGACATATTTACACGGTATTTGGTGAGTGCCGTATCAATACCTTCAAACTTATATTTGGTCACTAACGCAACACGCAACCAGAATTCAACATCTTCTGATTGGCGCATATTTTCATCGAAATATTCAAAGCGCGTTAGTTTTCCAATTTGTCTGACGCGAGAAACGCTGTTCAGTAATGACTTCCTAATCACCGCTGCTGAGCCATTACCGATAGGGTTACGACAAAAAATTTCTTTTGGCGTGATATCAGTCAGTTTGGGCTGTTGTCCAATTCCCATTGATTTTCCATCTTCATCAATAAACTCAGACGCACAATAGCTGATGCCTATATGAGGGTCAGATTGTAAATGTTTAAAGTGCTCTTCAAGCTTAGTGGGTAGCCATAAGTCATCAGCGTCGAGTAATGCAATGAATATTCCACGAGAAACACTGATGCCTGTATTTCGGGCGCCAGATAACCCTCTATTCATTTGGTGAATGACGCGTATTCTATCATCGCTGTATTGACTAATAATTTCGGACGTATTATCCGGTGAGCCATCATCAACACAAATAATTTCAAAACTTTTGAAGGTTTGGGCAAGCACCGATTCCAGACAGTCACCGATATAATTAGCGACTTTGTAACAGGGAATCACGACAGAAAATAAGGGGGTAAATTGTGTATTCATTGGTTTTTCCTTATGTTAATAGAGTGCTTAAATTGCGCCAAGTGTGACGGAGGTACGTTCACTTTCAACGGGCACGAGCACTTTGTTTTCAAAACCCATCGCATTAATTTCGATGAGTAAAAGTGGAGTGGTTTGTGTGGATTTAGGGAACTCAATAACCCTTGTGAATTCACCCTGATTATTGCTAAGACCCCCTGCAATTAGATGTGCTCTGCTTGCATAAGTATCTGACCATTCAGTTAGGGCTTCTTCCATTTGATTGGTATCAATGAGATAAATGTTTAAGCGCGTATACGGAATAGGTTGACCATCAGAGTCTGTGGATAGAATATTTAATTGTGTTACTTGGTTTTGATCAAAACGAAAGTCAGCTTCTACATATAACTCATTTGAATTGGTCGCCTCTTCCAGCAAACGCTCAGCATTGGGCGAATAACTATTTGTGCCTGCACTGCTGGAAGAGGGCGTCTCGTTATCGCTACCACCACTACAGGCAAGTAGGGTGAATGCGGATAGACCCATCACGACATAACGCAAGCTCGTTTTTAATGGCGCTACTTTCAGAGGTGTCTGTTTTAATTGCTGTGTTTGTTCGGTTAATTGCTTCATAGCTAATACCTCGATCTGCCAAAATAATATTTTTAGTAATAGTGGTGCTCACGATCACTGGTGTTGAACCAGTTGATAGACTGCTCACCTGATGACTCTACCCAGGTTTCGTAGTCAGGGTAGGCCCAAACCACATCAATATATTCACGCGGATGACGCCATTGCTGAGGGATTTTTAGTGCCCAAGGTAAGTTGGCCTCGTTACGGAAGTAGCGGTTGGTTTCTGGCTCTGAAGTGTCGTCAATTCGCCCAAGCTGAGAGAAATCAAATAAATCTGTTGGCGGGTAGTCAGCAAAGTGAATTTCTCTGCCTCGATAGTTTTTCCTAAAAATAAAGAAGTCTAATGAACTGTGGGAAAGGCTATTCATTGGAGTAGAAAATTTCACATCTAGTTCAAAGGGGATTGGGTCGAACTCAGTACAGTCTTTAATGGTATTAAAGTGTTGGCATTGTCCACTTTCACCAGTTTCAGTAAATGCATGACTATCGCTCCAGAGCTTAAATACTAAATCAGTTTGATATAGCTCGGGGGTTTTATCGAACCCCCCACCATTAATGAACAGGCTGGCAGATTTGAAATTACTGGCACTTATCTCCATTAACCGCAATGCAAAGCCGTTATGGTAAGAGGCGCCGCGTGCATCAATATAACCGCTGATTTTGAAACCTGAAATCTCGTCATCGGCGTTATATATTGTTTGAAATCGTTCACGAATAACGAGGTCATTCATGTCATAGTCGCCTTTTGAAGGCCAGTTATCTTCATAGGCCAGAGTGACCCATTCATTGCTTGATGGGTAAAAAGAACTGGAGGCACGATCATAATCATTAGGGAATTCATCGCTCGCATCAGCGATCCCGTCAGCATCACTATCGTTTGATTGAGGGACTGCTGTGAGATTGCTTGTGTCGATAGCCGTTGATGGTGTAGTTTTAACTGAAAAGACGGCATCGTTAAAATCATTGTCTCCCCAGCTTCTAGGCAGGTCTTCAAACCCGATGATGACCTCATCAACTTCGTCGTCGAACAGTAATATGTTGTGCTGCCTAAGTTCATCTGTTGGGTCTGGGTTTAGGTCTTTCAGTGAATAATAAAAAGGCACCGCAGTATTTTTTACCCCTGTGTCATACCAAAAGCCATTTGCAGCGACAAAGAAACCTATGCTCGTACCTGCCGGGAAGGTACCTAAACTCAATCGATGACCGTTTGTCAGGTGAGGAAAAGAAAGGTTAGGAAATATAATCGTTTCTGAAATATCTGATGGACTGATGGGTGGGTTTTCTTTGTCAAAAGTAAAAAAACCAAATGAATTTTTGTAACCTGCCCCTTCATGAATAAAGGTGACAAAGACTTCTCCTTGTTCTTTAAGTGTGATGTTTGATCCGCTGTCATCAGTTAAAAAGGCTTCATTGACATGAGACTCTGGCAATGCATTGGAAATACGAGAAAAAAAGTCTGCTGGATACGAATCACGAGCATAGATTAAATTATCTGGTTTTCCTGTGTTCTGATCATAACCATTTGGCCAAGCTTGCCCACTTAAGAAATTCCAAACGTATTCTCCGTTTTGTAAATTAGTTGCATGCACGCTGTGAGATGAAATAATAAATATACCAATAGATAATAGATATCTTTTAAAATATTGAGTCAATTGATACGACATGAAAAACTCCTTAATCTTAATGAGAATAACGGTGTTTGTGGTTGTGTCAGATTAGCTGCTGCGGGAAACGTGCCACATGTTTCTATTCGATAAATTCTAATAAAAACAATTGGATAGTTTGAGTGTCTATGTCGGCGATGAAATTTTTTTTCGCTTTGCAAAAAACGATTAGCGGGGTGCGAATCAATTTGGGATTTGGATAATTTTAGCGGGTAAGCATTCGACAATTGAAATTCAATCCGGCAGACAGATCTGTACTTTTCCAAACCATATCATCAGAGTGAGCACATTTATAAGGTCGGCAGCTATAGTGCTCACTCGATTTAAGCTTCCTTGTGTTTCTTCTACTAGAAGGGGGGAGCTTTACCTAACCGGAGACCCGTTCATCATTAACTATTTGATAAAACTTGAGTGTGAATTCGGTTGGTGATTGATATAAAGTTGAAGTCAGTTTTACTAGGGGTTGTTCATTGACGTAGGACTCGCTCAAGGAAGTATTAAGCTAGCAGTACACAGAATGAAATATTTCGTCATGAGGTTTGTAAAAGTATTCTCCTTGGTTTGTTTATTCTGAAAAACGAATACTATTTAGGTATCGACAAAGATTATGCCAATGACGAAATAGCTTTGAGGTAGAGAGGCAGGGCGAATACTTATTATGAAGGCGGAGTTGATGCTTAATTTTGTCTTTACTAAGGCTGCTCCCAAGCTTGTATCTTCCTGTAAAGTGTTGAAGGGCTGACCTGAAGTAAACTTGCTGCACGTACGACATTGCCATCGCAAAAGTTAATGGCTTGTTTAATGGCTTGTTCTTCAATTTTGGATAATGGTTCAACTGGGCTTGAGTCGCCTACTTCGTTTAAACGTTCCGTTTGACGCCTGTCGAAGGTCGATAGGCTTGGCGTAGTGTCGGTTTCTGATGAAACCAGTCTGGGTTTGTTGGTTTGACTGGCTTTGTTAAGGTCATCTAGGCGAAGACTTAATGCACTGGCTAAACACTGATCGGTGATGAGTGGCCCACTCGACATGACGACAGTGCTATGTATTGCATTTTCTAATTGTCTAACGTTCCCAGGCCACTCGTATGACAAAATAAGTTTTTCCGCATCGGATGAGAATCCTACAACGATTTTATCTTCCATGTTGGTGAACTTGGTGAGGAATGCTTGGGCAAGCAGGAAAGGGTCGTTATCTCTCTGCCTAAGAGGTGGCAGATTCAAGGATATAACATTAAGTCGGTAATAAAGGTCTTCTCGAAGTTTTTTGTCATTGATCGCTGCTATTGGGTCTCGGTTCGTTGCACAGATAAAACGAATATCCACGGTTTCGGTGTGACTACTACCTACTCTCTGAAAAGTACCTGTTTGAATAAACCGCAAAAGTTTGGATTGCAGATTGATATCCATTTCTGAAAGTTCATCCAAAAATAATGTGCCGCCTTTCGCTAGTGTTGCCGCACCATCTCGTTGATTCAATGCCCCAGAAAATGCGCCTTTTATATGTCCGAAAACTTCAGACTCCATTAGTTCACTAGGTATGGCAGCGCAATTGATTGCGATAAACGGCCCTTCAGAGCGCTTACTGAGGTCATGAAGTGCTTTAGCTGCGACTTCTTTACCTGTACCGCTTTCACCGGTAATCAAGACTGATGCATTACTTGGAGCGGCTTTTTCGATTGAGTTGTAAATAAACTGCATGCACACAGAGTTACCGATGAAACCTTGAAATTGATCTTTCTGTTGATTTTGATATTGGCTAAGCGTGTGCTTTAGGAGCGCACGTTCGGCAATGACTTGTTGAGTGAATACTGCTTGGTCAATTGCCTGAGACAACTCGTTGTTGTTCCAGGGTTTATGAATGAACCCCCAGATATGTCCTTCGTTAATTGCTGCCATCACGAGTTCATCCTCAGAGAACCCGCTGAGTACGATACGAATTGTTTCAGGGTATGTTTTAGATATTTCGCGCAGGAGTTGTTCGCCAGTCATTTCTGGCATTTTCATATCTGAGACTACTACATCAATAATTTCTTGTTCCAAAATATCAAGGGCTTCCTTGCCACTATTTGCATAGAAACATTGATACTGGCTATTGCGCATAAAACGTTTGAGTGTTTCAAGAATGTTTTGTTCATCATCAACAAATAGAATGTTGGCAGTTTTAACGGATGATACTTGTCCCATAACGAATCCTTATGATTTAAATTTTAAGGGCAGTTTAATTGTCACGACAGTGCCTTTACCCTCAGTACTATCAATATGGATGCTACCTTGATGTTGCGTGATAATGCTTTGGGCAATACCTAAGCCTAGTCCATTATGTGCCGGCTTATTCGTAAAAAATGGCTGAAACACATTTGAAATATTATTCTTTGATATTCCAGTACCGTCATCCTGAATCGTAATGAGTATCGTGTCATCTACTTGTTTCGAGTGTATGGTGATTTGTTTCGAGGTGGGCTCTGATTCCATTGAGTTCTGGATTATATTAGCCAATGCTTGGCTAAGTAATATGGGGATTCCCGTTGTCTGGGGGAGTGGTTCTAATTCAAAACGAATATCTATAGCTTCTGGTTGTTGTTGATCGAAGGGCATTAATTGAAGTGTTTGGCGGATGCATTCATTAACGTCGAAGATCTTACGAGTAGAAACATCAGGGTTTGCGAAGCAGCGTAAGCCATTGGCTATATTCGTGATACGCTTACTGCCATTTAGTGATTCGTCAATAATTGAAGTCAGGTCATTCCGTATAAAGTCGAGGTCTGATTGTTGTCTGATGTGGTCAATCTTAGTTTCAATTTGTATGTGTTGATCTCGCTGAGTGGTCGCTTCTTTGAACTCATTCATTATCTCAAAGGATTGATCCATACCGCTGATTAATTGCAGTATATATTCATTCAAGGTGACCAGGTTATTTTGAATAAAGGCATTGGGGTTATTGAGTTCATGCGCTAAACCCGCACCAAGTTGCCCGATAGAGGCTAATTTTTCTTGGGCGACGAGTTGCATTTGTTGCTGGCCCAGCTTTTCGAGTGCTCGTTCTAATGACTGGTTTTTCAGGTATAGCTCACGTGACTTTTCTTCGAGCAATTTCTCAGCCTGTTCACGTGCTTTCTTTTGCATCTCAAAGGCGCGTTTGTAGTCGTCTGCACTAGTATTATGAGTTGAATTTGAATGCCCCATACTTATCTACTCACTTGATGAAGGTGTAAATGGCAACTATCAGCACCATGGTGCATACATTGAGCCTGGAATATGGAAATGGTTATACCATAGTGCTTTGCAGCCCCCATAAGCAATCCTTCAGCTAGGTGACAAAGCTTTCTGGGTGAATAATAATCTAGGAGTGCTTCATGGTCACTGGACTGTTCGACTTGAATACGTGGTGTTTGTGCATGTTCGTCTAGTTTGTGTACTTCAACATGAATAACACCGTCGATACTTTGTATAAACTCAAAAAAGCTAACGTTGCTATCAGCAAATATCGGGTGAGATTTATGAAGAAAGTGAAAAAGGTACTCACCAAACAATCGGAGTACCGATGACTGCTTTGCCTTCAGAGTAGTGCAAATAACCGATACGATTGCAAATAGCTGTTCGTCAGCATAGTTGTTAGTGCTGGTATAGATTCCATCAACCTTTGCCTGATCAATGATTTGTAGCCACGTGTGTAAACCATGCTGCTCTACAATCATTTCATTCAGTGCAATAAATATAGCGCCTTTCATTCTTCTCTCCTAATGTTCAAAACGAGTATTGCAAATGTTGTTCCGAAACATTAATACTTTAAAATCATTGTGTTATGACAGATTAATGATTATTGAATTACGTTGTTTTGCAAAATGCGAATGAAAACGAACATTTTTTGCAAAGTGCAATTTTTAGTTAATAATTGGGCATAACACTGAACTCTAACTGTGAATAATGGTTAAAACTGTACCTTTAGTTCATGTTTGAAATCGGTAGTGTAATAGCAAATGTAGTGCCTATTCCGACTTCGCTTTGTACTTTAATATCGCCCCCGTGTTTTTTAATGATGTCGTAGCAAATAGACATACCAAGCCCGGTGCCTTCGCCAACTGGCTTGGTGGTGAAAAATGGTTCAAAAATATGTTTTAAGTCATCAGTTCGAATGCCGCAACCGTTGTCTTTGACGGTGATTTGAACCGCGCCATCTAGAGGTAGTGTGTGTATAGTGAGCAGACCGTTGGTGTCAGCCATAGCATGGGCTGCATTGACAAATAAGTTCATTAATACTTGGTTGATTTGTCCGCCCATGCATTCTATTTTGGGAAGTTCCCCAAGCGATTTTTCAACAGTACAGTGGTACTTAAGTTCGTTCCAGACCATCTTCAAGGTTGACTCTACGCATTCATTTATATTAACGAGGGATGTCTTTTCACCAGAGTAAGAATACCCTTTTAAACCTTGAGTAATGTCTTTGACACGTTCAGTGCCTGAAATTGACTCACCTGTAATGCAATCAAGGTCATTAATAACGAAGTCTAAGTCTTCTTCTTGAAGGGTGCTGGCGATGGCATCTAGTTCAGACTGAAGCTTTGTTTTTTCTTCTTCGGATAACTTGTCTTTCATGGAAAGTAGTTGCGATATCAGTGTTTTTAAAAATGAGTGGTACTCTTGCAACATGCTCAGGTTATTCATGATAAACCCAATGGGGTTATTTATTTCATGAGCAACTCCTGCCGTAACTTGGCCTAGTCCTGCCATTTTCTCTGCATGCACTAGGGTATTCTGGTTACGTTTTAGTGCCTTATTGCTTTCAATAAGTGACTGTTCCCGGTGTTGAATTTTCTTGGCCATATCTGTGATTTGATCAGACAGTTGTTGGATCTCAATGGTGATTCGTTTGGTTGTTTCTAAATGAGGATCGGCGCCTTCACTCACTTCAGCGGCAAAAGAATGTAAACGTTCAATGGGCCGCACAAAAAACCATCTTCCAATAATGATGGCGAATCCAATAGCGAAAAATGCAATGACAATTGAACTCACTATTAAACGCATTTTAGCATTAGCAAAAGAGTTATTTAATGAAGATGTGTCGATACCGTAAGTGAGCTGAATACCACTTTGATTAGTTTTTAGTTCTTTCCATGAGTGCGTTTGTGTTGCCCCCCATTGTATTGAAACCCCATTTGCTGTTGTAGCCTGAAGTTTTATATCAATGATATTATTCAGATTTAATGCCTCGACCATTTCTCTCATCGGAATGTATGTGGATAAAATTCCCTCGATTGAATCACCATATTTAATAGGTAGAGAGATTTGCCAAAAATTAAGGTCTTCACTTAGGTTTATTTCGAAGTTCTTAGTACGTTCATATAATGCGTTAAAGTGTTCTCGAATATGGGCGTCGTCGCGTTTTTGAAGAGAAAATGACTGGTGCTGTTTATGAATGCTGGCACTGGTAAATATTTTTTCACCTTTAAAATCATAAAGTTGTTGGATGTATTGTTTGCCTATAATACTTTGGGATAGAAAATAGTCACTTATCAGACCTTTGTTAGAGTCTGGTTGCATAACGGTTTGTTTTACCACAGCACTGTGAGTTTGTGCTTCGAGTTGAATTCTTCTTGTGTCGAGAAAACGGTCAACTTGATGTGCCAGATTGATCGATTTTTGCTCATTTGAGTGCAGATAATGTTTCGTTAGGTCAGACTTTAAGCCTTGGG
>Ga0209495_1002349_pt1 | contig 12385 bp, 6 predicted proteins | sample EN1Hudsemesocosm_FD_184629 | JGI IMG/M metagenome (GOLD analysis project Ga0209495, IMG submission 184629) | Methane-oxidizing microbial communities from mesocosms in the Hudson Canyon - EN1E Hudson Canyon (SPAdes) (version 2) | ecosystem: Environmental > Aquatic > Marine > Cold seeps | place... | reverse complement strand
TATCACTTTTAATACACGGTTTGGCAGATTTAATTTTCAAATAACCATTTGCCCCCTATTGTATAGGCATGTCAAGGTTCCTTATAATACGTCACGAAACGACAGGCACAAAAAAACCCATATAAAAGGGGCCTTTAAGGTCTTCTTGGTACGTTGTGAAACGTATGAATGGTGGGACGGCGGGAACTGCTTTAAACCTATAATATATTGATTTTAAATCCATTAACTCGGGATAAAATGTCTTGACACTACTAACGGAACTACTAAAAACAAAAGTCAGACTATTTGATTCCTGCAGTCTCAATCGAATAACTTACCTAAGCGCAAATTATGTATGGCTATAGAGAGTTAACTATTTTTAGTTGCCCCCAAACTTTTTTATTACCAGTCTACCTCTCCAGCTTCAATTTTCACCCTTATATATTTTTGAAAATGAGCCGGCCCATGTACATGAGTGACAACCTCTCCTATAAATTCATCATTCACCATCTTATTATCAAAAAAGACTAATGGATGTCCATTTTTTTCAGCAAACTCTTTTACCCAAGCTAAAGTTTTAGGAGGTATAAATTCACCAACGGGGGCAGCAAGATAGATTGGCTCATTTGAAAAGTGGAACTTGTCAAAAATCAATATGACCTTTGATTCACATGGCTTCATCCATTCTGGTAACAAACTTCCCTGTTTAACCCAGACGCATTCAAAATTTCTACACGGATCAACAGGCCTATTATCGTAATCACCACATCCAGATTGTGTGGCGAATGGACAAGGTTTTCCTGGCGACGCCTCATAACCCTTGGCTTCAATTCGAACCCATCCTTCACAACACGCAGTACAACCCTGACAGGTTCTTATTTCATCCATACGCTCAATATTACCTAGTAAAGTCAGGAATCCCAACCATACTATTTGCGGCCCTTATAAAGTACCTACACAATAACGTCTAAATTTCCACTGGTAAGCAGATCATCAATAATTTGTGAATCTGATCTACCTGCAACCAAATCAACATTTGAAAATATAATCGTTTGCTCGGCCGGTGCTCCATCAGCATCAATATCTACCTCAAGAGTAGTGGTTGTACCTGAGAAAGAGAAGTCAAGATAATCATCTAGACTTGCACCATCTTCAGTAACAGAAATACCTGATAACAAATCTGTCAAATCCAAGATATCACCTCCAGCTACAGCCCAAAAGTCACTAATTGTGTCGGTACCTGTATCTCCATTTCCAAATATAAACGTGTCAGACCCACTGCTACCACTAAGAGAATCATCACCTGCACCACCATCTAAATGATCGTTCCCATAACCACCATTGAGAAAGTCATTACCATCCCCCCCGGATAGCGTGTCGTTACCTGCTCTAAAGGATCCATTAGAGTGGCTACTTTCACCATAGAGAATATCATTACCAGAACCACCAATTAGTATGTCATCATCATACCCACCCAAGAGAAAGTCATTACCGACACCACCATACAAACTGTCATTATCACCATCACCTTGAAGAACATCATTACCTGAACCACCAGTCAGAATATCATTACCTGAGCCACCACCTAGATAATCATCATCTAAACTACCCGTCAGACTGTCATTACCATTTTGACCTCGTAATTCTCCTTGGGCATCTTGACCACTAATATTTACAATGTCATCACCTAAACCACCTGAAAATTCCACTAGATGTTCAATACTATTCAGATCAAGTGCCGCACCACCAAACGTACCTTGTAAGACACCTCCAACTATACTTAACTCATAACTATCTAGGGTTGAGTAGACACCAGAAAGGCTAGCTGAATCATTGCCATCACCACCATCCAAGTGATCATCTATAGTCAAATCACCGACACGGAGTTCATCGTCACCTAAACCACCATTCAGGATATCATTACCAGTACCACCATCAAGGACGTCATTACCTAAACCGCCGCTCAGGATATCGTTACCATTGCCACCGATAAGATAGTCATCACCTGCTCCGCTAGTCAGGCTATCATTACCCTCATTACCATATAAATTTATTCTTTCTTGGGACGCTTGGTTAGATATATCAACGATATCGTTACCTGAACCACCAGAAAAATATGTAAGATTTTCAATACTGTTAATATTGAGTGCGGCACCGTCGAGTGTACCTCGCAAGCTGCCATTAACCATCTGAAAAGTATAAGAATAAAGGAGGTTGCTTTGAGATATATTCAAAACATCATTGCCAGCACCACCATCCAAGTGATCATCTGTAGTTAGATCATAAACAGACAGTTCATCATCGCCCTCACCACCGTTCAGGGTGTCGTTGCCAAAACCAGAAAAAAGGAAGTCATTACCCACACCACCAGTCAGACTGTCGTTACCATCGCCACCGGATAACGATGCGTCCCCTTGAGCAGAGAGGCCACTAATATCAACGATATCATTTCCACTACCACCGGAAAAAGATTTGAGATTTTCAATACTAGTAATATTCAATGCTACGCCACCGTATGTTCCCTGTAAGGCGCCGCTAACTGCATTCAGTTCATAATTATATAAGGTTGAAGAAGGACGAGAGAGAGTCACTGCATCATTGCCAGCACCACCATCCAAGTGATCATCCGTTGTGAAATCAGAAACAATCAGTTCATCATTACCTTCACCACCGTTCAGGGTGTCGTTACCCGTGCCAGCATCAAGGGTGTCATTACCACTACCGCCTGACAGGGTGTCATCTCCTGAGCCACCGCTAAGGTATGAACCATCTTGAATCAGCAGCCCGCTGACATCAACAATATCATTGAACGAACCACCAACAAACGCACCCAGTCCTTCAATGCTGGTGAAATTTAATAGCTCACCAGCCGATGTGCCTTGCAAAGTCCCATCTTCAGCCGCATTTAATTCATAGACTTCTCTGTTGTTACCCCTAACCGTATTTTTACCTGGAGACAATGCCCCATCAATTACAAGCGTTGTAGTGAACCAGGCTTTATCCATACCCGCTCCACCATCAAGTTGATCATCCGAGGTTAAATCGTATAGCTGTAAATTATCATCTCCCTCACCACCACTAAGAATATCGTTGCCATTGCCACCATTGAGGAGATCATTACCTGAACTACCAGTAAGACTGTCATCTCCTGAGCCACCGCTAAGGTTTGATCCATCTTGAATTAGCAGCCCGCTGACATCGACAATATCATTACGCGAACCACCAACAAACGCACCCAGTCCTTCAATGCTGGTGAAATTTAATAGCTCACCAGCCGATGTGCCTTGCAAAGTCCCATCTTCAGCCGCATTTAATTCATAGCCTTCTGTACTGCTACTTTTTGTCGCCGCTTGTTTAATAACACTTTTACCTGGGGATACACCATCGATTAAGAGTGTTGTGGTGAACCAGGCTGTATCCATGCCCGTTCCACCCTCTAGTTGGTCACCCGAAGTTAAATCATAGAGCTGTAAATCATCATCACCAGCACCACCGTTAAGATGGTCATCGCCTCCCCCTCCGTTTAGGTAATCATCGCCATCGCCCCCAGACAAGATGTCATTACCAGCATTACTGGCAAGAACGTCATTACCTGCACCGCCATTCAGGGTGTCGTTACCGGAGCCTGAGAATATGGCATCATTCAAAATTGTCCCATCAATCGTTTGATCTGTAGTCTCTTGAGAGACAGTTACATAAACTGTTGACAACTCACTTGTACCATTTGAACCAGTAACCTTGTACGAGAAACTATCCTCTCCTACATATCCAGAAGTAGCTTTATAGACATAACTTCCATCTTCATTAAGATGGATAGTGCCATGCTGAGGAGTATTGGCAAGGTCATCATCAAGTAGGAAAATCAAAGATTCAGGATCAGATGTTAAGTCTGTCGCAGACAAATAACCATAGGTATTATATCCACCACCCTCTGAACTGATAATATTCGCATCCTGAGAGATTGGCGCATCATTATCCAAACCAGTAACGCTAATGACTACAACATCAGAAGCACTAGTTGCTCCTTCAGTATCAGTCGCGAGCCAGGTAAAAGAAACATCGACTGTTTCATCCTGAGTCAATGGTTGGTAAGCCAATACGCTTGGATCGAAGCTATAGCTTCCATCAGAATTAAATATAAGACCGGCAGGAGCATCACCAACCAAACTATAGGCAAGTGTTACATCATCTTGATCAACGTCGGTAGCAACTACATTACCATTGACAATAGCCGCATCTTCTATCACATCAAAATCTGAGCTAAATGAAATAACAGGCGCATCGTTTGTGCCAGTAACAGTGAGTATCAGAGTGCTGTTATCGGAGCCACCATTGTTGTCACTCATGCCATAGGCAATCTCAACTATGGCTGTTTCATTAACAGCTAAATAGTCATAGTCAGTGCCTGGGTTCCATACAACTTGGTTGCCAACAATTGCTACAACACCAAGACCACTAGTAATGCTAACGCTATCAACTGTGTGAGTATCACTCAGATCAACATCTGTATCGTTGTTAAGAACATCAACAGTGATGCTGGCATTCTCATCTGTTGTGCCTGTATCAGCAACTGCGATTGGGCCGTCGTTAGAACCAGTGATGGTCAGAGTCACATCCTGCTGGGCAGTGGCACCTTCATCATCTGTGACAGTAATGGTAAAGACTGCTGTAACAACTTCACCTGCACCAAGGAAGTTGATGTCAGTCCCATTAGGTGCGTAATTCCAATTAATTGTACCACTGTTAGTATTGTCTGCTTCTGCGCTGATGCTGAATGCAGCTTCTAATGCAGCAATTTGTGCTGGTGTTAATGTTAATGAAGTCGTTCCATTTTGCCCTATAGCACTGATTGATTTCGCTTCTTCAGTTGCTGTTGGACGATCCATCAGGTCAGTATCAGTAAAAGTTAATGATCCGTTTGTCTCAATAACCATCATGGGCTCAAGGCCCGCGACTGATGAACCCTGCTGATCACCTAAAGATTGACCATTTACTTGGAACTCGTCGCCTATGGCCACGCCATCAAGATCATATCGTTGACTAAAAATACCTCTTCCAGAACCGTCCTGGTCAACAGAAGTCCATGTCACCACAAACCCTCCATCTGACAAAGCTGTTACAGAAGGTCCAAATTGGGTGCTACCAGTATCTGTGTCAATCCTAAACTCATTACCTATAGCAACACTATCGGCATTGTAACGTTGACCATAAATACCGCCAACCGTACCTGCTGGAACTGTATTAGACTCCGAGGTCCACCATGTTACAACAAAGCCACCATCGGCCAAATCAACTATAGACGAACCAATTTGATGACCAATCGTTTGAGTATTGACTAGAAATTCATTACCCACTGTTTGACCATTAATGTCATAACGTTGGCCTTTAATATCATAATCATTAGAGTTACTTGAATCCCAAGTCACAATGAAACCGCCATCTGATAAACTTGTTACTGAAGGATTCCATTGTGTCCCTGATTCTTGCGTATTAACTTGGAACTCTCCTCCTAGCATAATACCGTCATCATCATAACGCTGGGCATGAACATCGTACCCACCAATACCATCTGAAGACCAAGCCACGACAAAACCGCCACCAGATAAAACCGTTATTGAAGAATGTTGTTGTATACCTGTGTCAGTAGGATCTATATCAATCTGAAATTCATCACCCACCGATTGGCCATCAATGTCATAACGTTGACCTTTAATATCATGATGGGTCAAGTTTCCGGTGGAAGTCCATGTCACCATAAAACCACCATCTGACAACCCCGTTACCGAAGGCAGCCATTGTGTCCGAACAGATACGGTATTAACCTGAAACTCGTCATTTAACGCAACACCATTCATATCATAACGTTGGCCATAGACACCATAACCAGAGCCATCTTGAGCACTAGAAGTCCACACCACCACAAAACCACCATCAGATAAAGCCGAAATAGAAGGATCAAATTGATCATTCGATGTTTCTGTATTAATCAAAAACTCAGTGCCTTGGACGCTCCCTGTTTCGTCGTAACGCTGGCCATAAATATCACGTCCCAACCCTTCTTGGCTGTCTGAAAACCAAGTCACTACGAAACCAGCTGTTGCGTTAACTGCCTCAGTGATTGCTCCAGTTACATTGACTGCTTGTATCTCAGGGCCATCGTTAGACCCAGTGATGGTCAGCGTTATATCCTGCTGTGCAAAGTCACCTTCATCATCAGTGATTGTAACGGTGAAAACCGCTGTGACAACTTCACCTGCACCAAGAAAGTCGATGTCAGCTTCGTTAGGTGCATAATTCCAATTGATAGTGCCATTGTTGGTATTAGTAGCATCTGCGCTGATGCTGAATGCAGCTTCCAGTGTAGTAATTTGTGCTGCTGTTAATGTCAATGGAGTTGTTCCATCCTGGCCTATAGCACTGACAGATTTTGCTTCTTCAGTTGCTGTTGGGCGATCGGTTAGATCAATGTCTGTAAAGGTCAAAGAGCCGTTAACATCAGTACTCGTTGGATCAGCACTAATTGATGAGAACTGCAGATTGTCCATCACCATCTGCCAACCGAAGCTATGTGTAAATTCAACGGTGTCGATATTATTAAATGAGCCTGTAAGGCCCTCTATTGTATTGAGGTCAATAGTTAGAGGATTAATGCGATCAACTTGAACGGTAACTGATCCTTGTTCAACACCACCTAGATACCCTGTAATCGTCACTGTGTCGTAATCAGGGTTACTGCCTGTTGTTGGATCACCATCAGCGAATGCACTGGCGAGCACTAAACCATCAAAATCAAATGCACTGTCTCTAGAAATTACTGCTGCAATTCCACTCCATGGGTCTGTTGACGTATCCCATCCACCAGAAGTATATGCGATATTGTTACTATCGGTTTCAAGTGCTACGCCTCGATATCCATAATTTGCCAGTCCAAGGACCGTACCTTCATCTGTTTCACCAAAGGTAAAACCTTCCCATGTAAAGCCTTCGTATTCTGTCAATGCGCCGATTTGTCCACCGGGCGAGTCAAGATCTTCAAAATTAACGATTAAAGAAGATCCCGTGTCAGATTCGCCTGTGTGAACTACCTCAGTAACTGCCCCACTTATATTGACTGCTTGAATTTCAGGGCCATCATTAGAGCCAGTGATGGTGAGAGTCAGGGTGCTGGTGCTCGCAGCAAAATACTGGTCACTCATTGTGTAGTTGATAACAACTTCGGCTGTTTCACCAACAGCTAGGTAGTCATAATCAGTGCCAGGGTTCCATACCACTTCGTTATCAAGAATTGATACTGTGCCATCACCACTGCTGATGCTGACGCTATCTACGGTGTGGGTATCACTCAGATCTACATCGGTGTCATTCCCAAGAACATTAACGGTGATGCTGGCATTCTCGTCTGTTCTACCTGTATCTACGTTAGCGACAGGACCATCGTTGGCCCCCATTATATTTATAGTGACAGTACTGCTGGAAGATAGCCCATGGTTGTCAGACATGGTATAGCCGACAACTACAGTTTCTTCCTCTCCCACCGCAAGATAATCGTAGTTAGTGCCTGCCTTCCATTCGACACGGTTCTCAATAATATCAACTGTCCCTAGGCCAGTAACAATGTTGACACTATCAATTGTATGAATATCAGAAAGATCTACATCGGTATCGTTGGACAGGGCATCCACAAGAACTCGTGCATTCTCATGGACTCGGCTAATTGTATCTATGTTGGCGATTGGGCCATCGTTAGAGCCAGTGATGGTGAGAGTCAGGGTGCTGGTGCTCGCAGCAAAATACTGGTCACTCATTGTGTAGTTGATAACAACTTCGGCTGTTTCACCAACAGCTAGGTAGTCATAATCAGTGCCAGGGTTCCATACCACTTCGTTATCAAGAATTGATACTGTGCCATCACCACTGCTGATGCTGACGCTATCTACGGTGTGGGTATCACTCAGATCTACATCGGTGTCATTCCCAAGAACATTAACGGTGATGCTGGTGTTCTCATCTGTTGTATCTGTGTCAGCAACAGCAATAGGGCCGTCGTTTGAACCTGTAACAGTGAGTGTCAGGGTGCTGTTTGCAATGCCACCATTGTTGTCACTCATGCCATAGGCAATAACAACTTCTGCTGTTTCACCAACGGCCAGGTAGTCATAGTCTGTGCCTGGGGCCCAGACAACCTGGTTATCAGCATCGATCGATACCGCGCCAAGACCACCATTCGTGATGCTCACGCTATCAACGGTGTGGGTATCACTCAGATCAACATCGGTGTCGTTGTTAAGCACATTAACAGTGATGCTGGTGTTCTCATCTGTTGTATCTGTGTCAGCAACAGCAATAGGGCCGTCGTTAAAGCCTGTCACTGTCAGTGTTAATGTGTTTGTACTTATCCCTGCATTGACCATATTAGGGTCATATGCTGGATCCGTTACTTGGTAGGTAACCGTGATTGTTGCTGATTCTCCTACTGCCAAGTAGTCATAATCTGTTCCTGGATTCCATAGAATTTGATTATTAACAACTGATACGTTGCCTTCTCCTGAACCTGCAGTAGAAGTAACTTTTGTACTAGTAAAACTTAATGTATCAAGAAGTGTGAGAGGATCACCTTCAAAATCCCAGTCATTAGCTATTACATCAAATAATTGTGATGCGTTTTCATCTAGACTAGCAGTATCAGCTATAGCCAATGGGCCATTATTTGTGCCATCAAGCAGGATATTGATATTACTAAAGTTAAGTTGCTCAACACCATTTAGCGTATCAATCCCTGTCTCTGCATTGGTCACTGTCCATGTCTTTTTGGATAATGAAAATTCATAATCCCTAACGTCAAATTCTGAATAATCGACGATATCAAACTCACTGCCACCGTCAATTAGATCATGACCTTGACCACCATCAATGAAGTCATCACCTGCACCACCATCTAAAATGTCATTGCCAGCACCAGCGATTAATCTATCGTTACCAGCACCACCTAGCAACTCATCAGTTCCTCCGCCACCAATGAGAAGGTCGTTTCCATCCTTCCCTTTGATTAACTCATCAGCAGAAGTTCCAAGCAAGGTATTATCGCCAGCGTCACCTGAGATAGTTATGGCAGTATTTGTTCCACCGTTACCGTTACCGTTACCGTTATTTGGTTTCTTCGCCATGATACTACTCCTACAATGATTCTAAGTAATGTTGACTATAATACTAAGGTATTTTTTCGACTTCGTATATTGTACTTTGGTACACCATACTTTAGAGGGGGGAAGATAGAATTTGTACTTATTAAGATAATAAGTAATCATTTAGCTTTACTGCAGATTCCAATATAATTCTAAATTGTATCTAATAGGGAAACTAGAATGACTGACTCTTGGAAAAATGATAATTGCGCTGCTGTAAAGGCACGCTATGCTCTTTACTCAGTAGCTCATGCCGCAGCCTTATGGTGTGGTATCTCTGATGATCTTATTGAACAAGTATTAAAAGAGGCTAGTCCTGTTTCAGAAACTGGGCTTGGTCGATGTATTGTGTCACACCCTGACGCGACCTGTATTGAGCCACGATGCCAAGCAATAGCAGAAGCCATTGAATCAGGTTTATTGCCTCATTACCGTGAAAATGGAAAGCTAGTTGATACAGGTGAACATGCAGCTTATGAACGGTGGCATGTTTCAGGTCGAGCATTAAAAATTTGGATCGAAGAAGAGTTTCCTAATGATAAACCTGCATTCTTGTTTGATGATATAGAGCGTAATTCTCATTCGTCTATCAATGCTGATGCTTATCGTACATTAAAAGCAGATCACTACGCATTAAAAATCCGAGTTGATAATGCAGATGAAGACTTAAAGTCACTTCGACTAGAAAAAGAAACTATTGAATCTGATAGGAATGCATTGCAATTAATCATAGATAAAAGAGACGACTTAAATAAATCACTATCCACAAAAGCACGTCATACCATGCTTGTCATCATTGCTGCCCTCTGTAAGGAAGCTAATATTGACTACAGCCAAAGAGGCGTTGCCAATACCATTCAGTATCTAACCGAAAATATTGGTTCACCAGTAACTGACGATACTATCCGAAGTGTTTTAAAACAAATTAATGAAGCTGTTGATATTCGCAGTAAATAAACCGAATTAGGAATGATAAAAACCTAATTCGGTAAGGCTGACTAAGTTCTCAAATAAACTGCCTCTTACGTTTTCCAATAAACATTTAAGAGGTTCAAACATGTCATACAAAATTCTAAGACTTCCATCCGTCAAAGCACGTATCAAGTTGTCACGTAGCACAATCTACTTACTCATTTCTAAAGGTCAGTTTCCATCCCCAATTTCTTTAGGTGAGCGTGCGGTTGGCTGGCTTGAAGAGGATATTGAGAATTGGATAGCAGAAAAGGTTAAAGCTAGTCGTACTTCTAACTAATGTCTAAGCGTATCAACCCAAACTTAGTAAAGATCCACCGTAGTTATACTGTGGAAGAAATTGCTAGTTTATTATCTGTTCACAAGAATACGGTGCGTATATGGATTAAAGGCGGATTAAGTGTTAATGACAATAAAAGGCCGACTCTGATTCTTGGGGCTGAACTTAAATCATATCTGCAGTCTAAACGCAGTAAAAACAAGCGAAAATGTAAGCCGTTTGAAATCTATTGTGTTCGTTGTAGATCGCCACAGTCACCAGCAAGCAATATGGTTGATTATGAGCCTCTGACAGACAGTACTGGTCGCTTAGTTGGGCTATGTCCTACATGTGATGGGATCATTAATAAATACTTCAGTATCGCTAATATTGAGCAGGTTAGTGACAAATTAGACATCACATTACCGAAGGCACTGAAACACATAAACGAGAGTATCAACCCCCTCGTAAACAGTGACTTTAATAAGTGAGGTAAAACAATGATAAAACACAATGCAAATAATGAACGTATCAAGCGGCAATATTTTATATTTCTTAAAGAAGCCAAACGACAAGATGAGGCTTCTGTAGATGCTGCGGCTAAATCAATTAGTCGCTTTGAGTCTTATACCAAATTTAAAGATTTTAAGTCTTTTCACTTTGAACAGGCGGTAGGTTTTAAGAAACATTTAGCAAAGCAAGATAATCAGCAAACTGGCCATAAATTGAGCAAGGCTACGCTTAATTCGACACTTAGACAGTTGAAGGCTTTTTTTGAATGGTTAGCGATGCAATCTGGCTACAAGTCTCGGCTTAACTATACCGATATGGAGTATTTCAACTTGTCGGCTAAAGATGCGCGAGTAGCGACTGCAAAACGACAAAAACCTGTGCCAACGTTAGAGCAGGTAAAGCATGTTATTGGTTCTATGCCCTGCTCTACCGATATTGAACAACGTAACCGTGCTTTGATAGCATTTACGCTTTTAACAGGGGCAAGAGATGCTGCTACAGCTTCTATGAAGATCAAACATATTGATTTATTGGCTAAGTGTGTTTTTCAGGATGCTCGGGATGTTAATACTAAATTCAGTAAAACCTTCACAACTTACTTTTTCCCCGTGGGTGATAGTATTGAGAAGGTTGTTATTGAGTGGATAACCTATCTAAAGGAAGAACTGTTGTATGGTAATGATGATCCTTTATTTCCTCAAACTGAGGTAACTCAAGGTAAAAATCGTACTTTTGAAGCATCAGGGCTTAAAAGGGAGCATTGGTCTACTGCTTCACCTATACGTGATATTTTCAAAAAGGCATTTGAAGCAGCTGGACTACCCTATTTTAACCCACACAGTTTCCGTAATACGCTGGTGGTTTTTAGCCAAACAATTTGCCAATCACCAGAAGAGGTAAAGGCTTGGAGTCAGAACTTAGGGCATGAAGGTGTTATGACAACATTTTATAGTTATGGTGAGGTTCAAGAATCACGACAAGGTGAAATAATTCTGCAATTAAATCAACCTCGTTCAGTTGTTAATCAGGATGTATCAGAATTGGCTAAAGCACTTGCTTTTGAAATGGCTAATCAAGGGTGAATTTTAACCATTCTTAACAAGGTTAAGTCCTTTTGTACTAGCCAAGCCTATATTACCTGTTGCTGCCTTTTCAATGTATTCACTCCACCAAATCATAATAGGTTTTCTACGCTCGAGATAATCAGTGCGGTTATAGGCGTTGCGTACTTCGTTTTTGCCTACATGGGCTAGTGCTGCTTCAATCACATCGCCATCAAAGCCTTGTTCATTTAGTGCTGTACTCGCGATTGAACGCATTCCATGAGCCACCAGCTTTTTGTCGAAGCCCATTCGCTTTAATGCAGTATTTGCTGTTTGTTCATGGGTATGAGATCTAAGGTTTCTATCCGATGGAAAAACGAACTCACTTTTAGAGCTAATAGACTTCATCATTTCAAGTAGTGCTAATGATTGAGGTG
>Ga0209495_1002346_pt1 | contig 12392 bp, 9 predicted proteins | sample EN1Hudsemesocosm_FD_184629 | JGI IMG/M metagenome (GOLD analysis project Ga0209495, IMG submission 184629) | Methane-oxidizing microbial communities from mesocosms in the Hudson Canyon - EN1E Hudson Canyon (SPAdes) (version 2) | ecosystem: Environmental > Aquatic > Marine > Cold seeps | place... | reverse complement strand
ACTCACATCAAGGTTTGTTAGTTGATTACCAGCACAATCCAGATAAGTTAAAGCAGTATTATTACTCACATCAAGGCTTGTAAGTTGATTATATTGACAATACAAAGTACCTAAAGAAGTATTATTACTTACATCAAGGCTGATGAGGTCATTACTCTGACATGTTAAAAGAAGTAAGTCAATATTATTAGTTACATCAAGGTTAGTTAGTGAATTACCAGAAGAATACAGAAAAGTTAAAGAAGTATTATTACTTATATCAAGGCTGGTGAGTTGATTATTTTGACATTGGACTACATTTAAAGCCGTAGCAGCACTTACATCAAGGATGGTGAGTTGATTATTTGCACACCTCAAAGTAGTTAAAGCAGTATTAGCGCTAACATCAAGGCTGGTGAGTTGATTATTTGTACACTCTAATTCAGTTAAAGCAGTAAAATCTGCTATTCCTGTTAAATCAGAGATGTTTAAATTATTACAGTCAATAGTACCATTAAATACTATAGCTTCACTTACTTGTATTTCGGCATCTCCATTGGTGTTGATAGCGGTGTTCCCAACTAAATATGCTTTAAAGTTAGCGTCAGGTATGTTTACATTTTGTCCAAGCCCAATGATAGGTAAGCAAAGTAATATAAGTAGTAGTTTTTTCATTTATTCTATAACTATTCTGTTCTCTACTGTTCCATCATTATAGATGTAAAAGAGGGGTTGATTAGTTTGTTTTGTTTCTCTTCCTAAGATGTCTGTTATTCTAAGAAGCTCTTTGCTTGTAGTGTTTTCTATGATTGATGTAGGTGTGCCACACTGAAAAAGATACAAACCAGTTTGCATGTCAGATACAATAATATTTCCAGACGGAAGGTTAGGATATACTCCCCAAGCCCCGCTTCCCATGCTTGAATAATTGGTAGAGCTATAAGTGTCGTACTGGCAACTTTGAATCGGATTGTAAGGATCAGAAATATCAAAAACCCTTAGGCCGTCATGGAGATACGAGATAAATAGCAAATCACCCTTTATAATCCCATTATGAGCTGTTGATAGAGAGTCAACCCCTGAATTAAAAGTAGATAAAACAGAAATATTGGTAAGGTCAGAAACATCTAAAAGCTTTACATCATACCCATGATTTTCATCAAACATAGCGTAAATAGTCTGATCTTCATTTAACCATCCAGAATGGTTAAATCCAGCATCTGGATAAGAAGTAAAAGATGTTAAATGAGTAGGCTGATCTCCTATTGTGTTTACCATTGTAAAATCTTCAACCCTTAGTCCGTTCCCACCACAATTAAGATACGCTATATCGTTTATTATGTATGCATCATGTACATTTACTCCTGTGGATGAGTAAATTAATATTGGATTTTGAGGAGAGTCTAGACTATATACTTGTATAGAGAAATTTGCGTATCCACAAGAATACATCTTAGCAGATGTTTTGTCAATATAAATATTATGTGATGTTGTAAGTAATGCATTGGAATCATAAACCGTACTTACTGAGTTAGGTAAATTAGAAATATCAATAATCTGTAAAGTAGAAGTATTTCCCTCATAACAAACTGCATACAAGTAGCCTTCAAAATCATGAAAATCCCTATGAATTACTCCGCTTCCTATATAAGCTCCCGCTACAAACGCTACTTCAGTAGCAGTTGCTGGATCAGTGACATCAAAAAAGTGAGTCCCTGCAGTAGATCCAATTACTGCAATTTCACTTCCATTTACTTCAAAACCCCAACATTCATTATATCGGCTGTTATATGATGTTGATGGCACTAATGTGCTGTCTTGCCAATGGTATAAGAGAGTTGCTGTTTGTTGTGACAAAGTGAATAAAGGCAAACACAGTAATATAATTAGTAGTTTTTTCACTTCCCCCTCTTTTTAATTCCAAGAACTCCAAGTGATAAAACAACTGCAACAAATACATCTGCAATAGGAGGCACTTCAGGCCAAACAAAATTCCAAATACATACTAATGCTAACCATCCAAACCACAAGAAGTCAAAATCTTTAATTTTCATTTTATACATGTAATAGACTAGCAAACTTACAAATAGTCCCCAAAACATCCCTCCTAAAATATCAAAAGGATAGTGAACTCCCAAATAAATACGGCTAAAGCCGATAACCACAGCCCAAGAAAATAGCCAGGCAAATCCCCAAAAATTACGGAACAACAAAGCCATAAAAAAGGCAATAGCAAAGGAGTTAGATGCGTGTGAGGAGATAAATCCGAAAGGACCTCCACAACCATCAACAACTCTTATTCCTTCTAACAAATGACAAGGTCTCGCTCTTTCAAATACTTCCTTGAAAAGATGAACACTTCCGAAATCTGCTAGAAAAATTAATAAACCTAACCCTAATAATATTTTAATGAATTGATCTGAGAATCGTTTGTAAATTAAATAAAGAATATAAATATAAAGTGGAATCCAAAACCATTTTGAAGATATAAGAATCATTAGCTGATCCATTTGTTCCCAACCTGCAGAGTTGATTATTCTGAAAAAATATTCATCTATTTTCTGCAGATTTTCCATTACTCATTCAGTTTTTTCCAGATTAAATCTTTCAATTCAGTCAACCCTTGTTGGGCAACAGAAGAAATAAATAAAGAAGGTAAATCAGTTGGTAATTCTTCTTTCATTTCAGCTATTAGTTCTTCATCTAACATATCAGATTTACTAATGGCAAGTATCCTGTCTTTATCCAAAAGTTCAGGATTATATTTTTGTAATTCCCCTAATAATATTTCGTATTCTTTAGCAATATCATCTGAATCGGCAGGCACCATAAATAGTAGGGTAGAATTTCTTTCAATATGTCGCAAGAATCGTAATCCCAGTCCTTTTCCTTCAGATGCTCCTTCAATAATTCCAGGAATATCTGCCATAATAAACGATTGATGATCACGATAAGAAACAATTCCTAAGTTTGGAACAAGAGTTGTAAACGGATAATTTGCAATTTGTGGTTTTGCAGCAGAAACTACAGATAATAAAGTTGATTTTCCTGCATTAGGAAACCCTACCAACCCAATGTCAGCCAATACTTTTAGCTCTAAAACAAACCAATCTTCAATTACATCACCACCAGGCTGAGAATATCTTGGAGCTTGATTGGTTGGGGATTTAAAGTGAGAATTTCCTCTTCCACCCATCCCACCTTTTACGAGCGTAATTTCTTCTGCATCATCTGTTATTTCAAATAAGACTTCTCCACTTTCAGCATGCTTAATAATTGTACCTAAAGGAACTTCAATATAGCTACTCTCTCCATCTTTACCAAAGCTATTACTTCCAGTTCCATCACCGCCATGGTCCGCAAAAATGTGTTTTTGATAACGCAAATGAAGTAGAGTCCACATTTGTTTATTCCCTCTGATAATTACACTTCCTCCATGCCCTCCATCTCCACCATCAGGACCCCCTTTTGCTGTGGTTTTATCTCTCCTAAAGTGAGAGGATCCAGCACCTCCTTTACCAGAACGGCAAAAGATTTTTACATAATCAACAAAGTTGGAATTTTTAACTCTCATTTACAATGTATCAATCACATTATTAAGTTTACTTGCAATGTCTTCTACAGTACCATTGCCTTTAATTTCAGATAGTTTATTTTGTGTAGAATAATAGTCTTTAAGTGGTGCTGTTTTATTATTATATTCGTTAATTCTGTTTGCAATAATGCTTTTATTTTGGTCGTCCGCTCTTCCTGAGCTTTCTCCCCTTGCTAGTAATCTTCTTATTAATTCTTCATCTTCAACTATTAAAGAAAGCATAGCAGAAATTGAAGTTCCTTTCTCATCTAATAAATTATCCAGAGCTTCAGCTTGTGCTGTTGTTCTTGGGAAGCCATCAAAAATAAATCCATTTGCTTTTGGGTTGTTATCTAATTTGGAAGATATCATTCCAATAACAACTTCATCAGGTACTAAATCACCTCTATCCATTAATGTTTTTGCCTCTAATCCTAAAACAGTTCCTGCAGCTATTTCTCCTCTTAAAATATCGCCAGTTGAAAGGTGTACTAGGTCATATTTGTCAATTAATAAGTTAGATTGCGTTCCTTTCCCTGCACCAGGAGGGCCAAATAATACTAAGTTTAACATTGGTTTTTAGTTTAGTTTTTTAATTTAAAAATATGTGGCAAATTACGCCCAATTTCGTCATAATCCAAACCATATCCTACAACAAAATCATTTGGGATAGATTTCCCAATAAAATCAATAGGAATTTCTTTTGTATAGGCCTCTGGCTTAAAGAGTAATGTAGCAACTTTTATATCTGCCACCTCTTCTTTTTCAAGTAATGATATTATTTTTTCTAAGGTAATACCGGTATCAATTATATCTTCAAGGATTATGATATTTCTATTTCTAATATCTTGTCCTAGACCAATTAGTTCGCTTACTTCTCCAGTTGTTTGAGTTCCTGAGTAAGATGAAAGCTTAACAAAAGAAATTTCGGTATTTGGTAGAGTTATCTTCTTCATTATATCTGAAGAAAACATGAAAGAACCATTCAATACAGAAATAAATAAAGGATCTTTTATTCTTACTTCATTTATATTATGAGCCATAGAATGTACTATAGCAGCAATTTCTGTTTCAGGAATAAAAACTTCAAATGTTTTATTATGTAAAGTAATTGGTTTCATTTAACAATGATTCTTTTCTCTACCGCACCATCATCATAAAGGTAAAAAAGTATAGAGTTATTTTTTACTTCAGTTTCTCTTCCCAGCATATCTTTGATAGTTAAAAGTTTTCTTTCTGGATTTTGCTCACTTATATTAATAGATGAGGTAGAAGTGACACCATTAAGCTGATCAACCACAGCTAATCCATCACCTAATTCATAATAATCTACTGTTACAAAATTAGGGAATTTATTAGTTTGGGTTTGACAATTTAGAGCTCTATTAATAAAAAATGGATTTGCATTTACATCATTTGATTCATTGTAGAGGCCATATCCTAAGGTAGCATCAGTAACAAAATGATTGAATATAAATAAATCATTTAAAGGATCCCCTCTGTTAAAATCACATGTAAAATCATTGATATTGCCAACACTATAATGCGTTTCTACTGCATAGTCCCACACATAATGATACCATGACTGTGAGCTACTTGCATCATCAACATCAGAAAAGATAACTAGTCTATTATCATTGTCAATCATACTCTGTAATGTAGGCCATGTTGAATTATGTGTGTATAAATAATTAGATAATCCAGATTGGTTAATTTCATCCTCTATGTCATTAGCTGTCACATAACATTCTAGTATGATTGTTACAATTTCATTTGAGTTGTTATCTAAAAATGTTTTGATATCATTAAATATATCAGATAATGGAATTGTGCCAAGAAGAAATGTAGAATGATATGCCGTTGGAGTACCAAAATAATCATAAACATCAATCATCAAACCTCTAGCTCCATCATTTAGTTGAGATGCGATATTATAGGTTTGATTAGGAAATGACAATCCATCTTCATCTGAGTTGAAAGCATTATGTGTTGTTAGATAGGCCACTTCATTGTATTGCTTTGAACATAAATCTATAGAGCCATTACATTGCGCATAACTAATCTGTAGCGAAACTACTAGCAGTGATAATATGTATATAGTTCTTTTCATTTTAATTATTACACCATACTTTTCTTAGAATTAGCTGTTCTTCTGTCGCTTTCTCTATTCTTACAAATTCCAAAAGTTTGTAATGATTCCCAACAGCTAAAGATATTGCTTTTTCTGAGAACTTCTTTTTTACCGTAAAGGTTACCTGCTTGTTACACCCTTTCAGAATGTCAGAAAGCTTTCCTTCTATTTTTTCCCCGTTTACTTTGGTGATTTCATCTTCTGGAGTTATTCCGTTTTTATCAGTAACCGAATTAGGCTCTACCTTTTTAATAATTACTTTACCATCCTCTTTTACAGCAATAAAGCCAAAATATTGTGCAGAAATATTAGGGTTTTCTTTTTCTGTTAATTCCAAACCAGCTACTTCCAAAGCCGTTTTTAAAGTAGGAATATAATCTTCAGTTCCATAAATATGATTTTCAAAAATTTCAACAACTTTCAATCCTCCAAATTTCACGCAAATATTCCTAAAATCATCTTCAGAATATCCTTTTCCTTTTAAAGCAAAATCTTCATAGAGTTCTTTCATTACAGAATGTAAACTGTTCTTTCCTTCCGTATTTTGGATAATCTCTAAATCTATCATCAACATGCAAAGTGCTGCATCTGGGTAGATAGAAGTTTTCCTGTCGGGAGCCCCCAATTTATAACCATCTAACCAATTATCAAAACCACTATCAGCTACCGAAAGATTGAATCTTCCATAGTTTGTTAAGTGTCTTTCCAAGTTCTGATTTTGAGTTTTTGCAAATTCCTTCCAATTAAACACTCCAGAATTATATAACATCATATCTCCCATATAAGTAGTAACTCCCTCTGCAACAAAACCAGTCCTAAAGTAATTTTCTTGGGTATAATCGTAAGGATACATTTCTACTGGCCGGATGGACTTTATGTTCCAAGTATGGTACAATTCATGAGAACAAACTCCCAATAGATCTTCATACCTTTTATCCATTATTTCGTTTCCAGGACCTAAAAGCAAGACAGTATTTTTGGTGTGTTCTACTCCATGATAACTTCTGTAAGGAGTGATTTGAAAAAAGTAATGATACTCATCAACAGGAAATCCGCCAAAGTGTTTTATCTGGCTTTTTGTAAAAGCTACAAAATCTTTATTAAGTTTCTCCCAGTCTGGGTTACACTCTCCTTGAAACCACAAATGAAATGCAATTCCATCTATCTCATATGTGCCGTGTTGTAAACTGTCCGAGCAAATAATTGGAGATTCAGCAAGTAAATCATATCCTTTTACGGTAAGTGTATTGCCATCTTTTTTCATGGAAGATGCAATCTTATAATTTTCTGGGATTTCCAAATTTAGAGTATACTCTTCCTCAATTCTGTCAACAATGTAAAACATACAATGTACAGGATTTACATACAATTGGTGTTCATCCAAATAACAAGCGCCTGCATCCAATTGGTTGGCATAAAAGTTATAAGTAACGGTAATTTCCATTGTTCCATTTGTATCTACTTCCCATAAATCTTTAGTGATTTTCTTAAATGGAAGAGGATTGTTATTCTCATCAAAAGCAGCCCATTTTTGTATGTTTTGCGAGAAATTTGCTAACTCATATCTTCCAGGACGCCATGCAGAGAGTTGAAATTGCATCTTATCTAATCCGTTAGTAGATGTAGTTAGGTCAAAATCAACATAGTGCCTGTGCGGATTGTTATATGAAATGGAATAACTTATCATTGTTAAAATTTAAGATGCAAACGTACAAATTTTAGGAAGGATAAGCTTTCCTTAAATGAAGTTACATTTTTGTTATATTTGCCTTAACGAAAAGTATAGAAATGAAGAAAGAACAAGTGAAGTATGATTGCAGGCATTTTGAAGGGCACATTCCGTGTAAGCCCAATAAGTTACATGATGTGCAATGTGATGATTGTAGTTATTACGACAAAGCAACACCAAGGATATTATTTATAAAATTAGGGGCAATTGGGGATGTGATAAGAACAACTCCGCTACTTACCAAATACAAGGAAAAATACCCTAATTGCCATTTTACATGGATTACTCATTCTCCACAAGTATTGCCAAAGGATAAGGTGGATGTCGTTTATAAATGGGATGCAACCTCACTTTATACGATTGCAAATGAGCAATTTGATATTGCAATTAATTTAGATAAAGACAAAGAGGCTTGTATGTTGCTTGCTAATGTCTGTGCTAAGAAAAAATATGGGTTTACTTGGAAAGATAACCATATTGATATTGCAACTGAAAAAGCAGAACACAAACTGATAACTGGGCTTTTTGACCATATTTCAAAAACAAATACCCTTAATTATTTGGAGGAGATTTTTGAAATCTGCCATTTTGAGTTCAATAAGGAAGAGTACATGATTAACTTAAATGAAGAGTTAAGTATTCAATGGAAAGAGAAATTCAAAACTTTGGCGAATGGTAAAACCATTATAGGGCTAAATACTGGTTGTGGATTGAGGTGGAAAACACGCCTTTGGCCAAAGGATTATTGGGTGGAACTCATTAAGGATTTGGAAAAGCAAGGGTATTTCTGTTTGCTAATGGGAGGGCCTGATGAAGATGAAACAAATCGCTATTATCAACAAGAAACAGGTGCAACTTATTTGGGGACTTTTAGTTTAGAGGAATTTATTGCAATAACAGATAATACTGATATTATCGTAACACCAGTGAGCATGATGATGCACATTGCCTTGGCACTTAAAAAGCAATTGATGTTGTTTCATAACATATTTAATGTGCACGAATTTGAACTTTACGGAAGAGGAATAATTATTGAACCTACTAGTGGTTGCGATTGCTATTTTGGGAACTCCTGTAGCCGTGAAAAAAGATGTATGATTGACATCTCAGTGCAAGATGTTTTGAGTAATATTGCAGCATTAAATAAAAATTTAAAAAAATAAAAATATGAATTTTGATGTTATCGTATTAGGAAGTGGTCCTGGAGGTTATGTAACGGCTATCCGTGCGTCACAATTAGGATTGAAAGTAGCAGTTGTTGAAAAAGAACACTTAGGTGGAATTTGCTTAAACTGGGGATGTATCCCAACAAAAGCACTTTTAAAATCTGCACAAGTATTTGAATACATTAACCATTCTGAGGATTACGGAATTACTGTGAAGGATTCAAATGCTGATTTTCCTGCAATCATCAAAAGAAGTAGAGATGTTGCTGAAGGAATGAGTAGCGGAATTGCTTACCTACTTAAAAAGAATAAAGTTGAGGTTATCAATGGTTTCGGAAAAGTAAAGACAGGAAATAAAGTTAGCGTTACTGCTGATGGGAAATCGACTGATTATTCAGCAAAACATATTATTATAGCAACAGGAGCAAGAAGTCGAGAATTACCTAATTTGCCACAAGATGGTAAAAAAGTAATTGGTTACCGTGAAGCACTTTCACTTTCAACTGCCCCTAAAAAAATGGTGATTGTTGGTTCAGGAGCGATTGGTGTTGAGTTTGCTTATTTCTACAATGCAATGGGTGTTGATGTTACTGTGGTTGAATTTATGCCAAACATTGTCCCTGTTGAGGATATTGATGTTTCTAAGCAATTACAGAGATCATTCAAAAAATCAGGAATTAAGGTGATGACTAAATCATCAGTGGAGAAAGTGGATACTTCAGGTACGGGTTGTAAAGTACTTGTCAAAACGAAAAAAGGAGAAGAAACAATTGAATGTGATGTGGTACTATCAGCTGTTGGTATTGCTGCTAATATCGAGAATATCGGTTTGGAAGAAGTAGGAATTAAAACGGATAGAGGTAGAATTTTAGTAGATGATTACTACAATACTAATGTGAAGGGATACTATGCAATTGGGGATGTATTACCAACTCAGGCATTGGCACATGTTGCTTCTGCTGAAGGAATTACTTGTGTGGAAAAAATTGCAGGACAGAACCCTGAGCCAATTGATTACGGTAATATTCCTGGGTGTACTTATGCTAGCCCAGAGATTGCATCAGTAGGGATGACAGAGGCTGCTGCAAAAGAAGCAGGATATGAAATTAAAGTAGGGAAATTCCCTTTTACAGCATCAGGAAAAGCATCTGCAGCAGGACACAAGGATGGTTTTGTAAAAGTTATTTTTGATGCTAAATATGGAGAATGGTTAGGTTGCCATATGATAGGATACAATGTTACGGAATTGATTGCTGAGGCAGTTGTTGCTCGTAAATTAGAAACTACAGGACATGAAGTATTAAAAGCTGTTCATCCTCACCCAACAATGAGTGAAGCAGTTATGGAAGCAGTAGCTGATGCTTATGATGAGGTTATTCATATATAGTTTGAGTATTTAAATATAAAATAAAAGCCCTCCAATTTGGAGGGCTTTTTTATTTATTGAAATTTTGAGTTTATAACAAATAACTAATCTTACTGCACAACCAACTTCCTTTGCTCAGTTATCCCCTTATGCATTAACTTTACAAAATAGATGCCTTTTGCTTGTTTGCTGAGGTCAATTTGCTGCACGCCACCATGAATAATTTCATTAGCAACCAATCGTCCAAGAGTAGAATATACTTCAACTTTCATGTTATTGGCATCTGTACGAATGTTAAATATTCCTTTAGTAGGGTTCGGGTAAATTAAGGTATTAGTATTGATACTCTCACCTTCTTCAATAGCTAAAATATTTTGGCCATTAATATTGATATTGTCCATATAAAAATGATTACCATAATCATTAATAGCAACAAAACGCACCATAATTGTATCTCCATTCAGTCCCCAAGTACTTAAATTGATACTATCACTTGCCCAGCTGCCACAAGTAGGAGACCAAGCACTTCCTTCATAAGGTACAGTTTGCAAATCTGGACCGATAGCTCCATAAATAGAATCCCAAGTGCTACCGCAATCAGTAGAGATATCAATTCTTAATCCATCATCATAACCACTTGCATATCCGGAATATGCATAATCATAAGTTAACCAATTTTGAGCACTTACGCCATTACCTAAGGACACCTTGTTACTAATTAAATAGGCCTCTTCACCAGGATATTGAATCCAGTAATGATTAACATAAGCAGTAGTTGTCGGAAGACAATCTATTCCAAAATCCACAATAGTAGAGAGCCAACTAAAAGATGGGGATTCTAATTCCCAAGAGGCAGGAGGGAAGTTGCTATTCTCAAAATCTTGAGCAAAATTTATTGAATTTGTTATTAATGATATTGAATCAGCATAAGTAATGAAATCAGTATAAGATTGTGAGCTTGTTCCAAAAGCATCAGTTACGGCTAAAGTAACATCATAAGTTCCAGGTTGAGGATAAACAACAACTGGGTCTTCTAAAGTAGAAGAACTTGGATTCCCTCCTGGGAAACTCCATTGCCAAGAAGCACTTGCTAATCTTACAGCTGAATGATCAACAAACTTTACCGTATCATTCATACAATTAATTTCTAATCTATCTGCTGCTATTTGTGCAGATGGAGGTGTGTTTTCATAAAAATCAATTTCATAAGCGCTTCTATTGGTTCCATTTTGTAAAAGCCCCTCACGATAATAAGGGATTAACTGTGTTGAATAGGTGTTTTTAGGCAAATTAACGTCATAAATATCCCAATCAGCCATAGAATTATTTCTGTAGTAAACAGACTCCCTTGTTCCTATATACACCCCATTTCCTCCTCTTTGATGTTCAATATTAGTAACATTAATATTATCAAGAGTTGGTGTACTCCAATTTATCCAGTTTTGTCCACCATCTAACGATTTAAAAACTTCATACCCTATTGCGTCTTGTACTCCACCATACATAGATGTTCTGGCAATCCAAAGCGTATTTTCATCATAGCTGCTGATTGTAATATCGTAAGGAATCCAAGCTTGTCCGTTTATGTTTGTAGGAGTTATTTCCGTCCAATTTTGCCCAGAATCAGCTGTTCTCCATATCTTTTTTGTTCCCCACCAGCTTTCCCATGTGGCTACATAAATAACATCCGGATTACTCCATGCTACTTCAACAGAAGTTACTTTATCATCAAAATGATGAATAGATTCAAAAGAGGATCCATTATTTTTACTTAACCAAAGTGTAGTGTCATTTCCAATATAATGCCAATTAAAACATCTGGGATCAAATTCCATTTGGGAAGATTCTCCTGTTATATAGGATGCATTTGGTTTTTTAGCTAAAGAAAATGTTGAAATTCCAATTGTTCTATCTCCTGAAAGCACCTTTCCACCATAGTCACTATAAGCAACTCTTGGATTTCCAAAATTCACAAAGCCTCTTATCCCATCACCACCATCAGTACATAGCCAATCATTTATGTAAGTATTCCCATCTTTAAGCATTGTTCCGTTATGGTAAGTTCCTCCTAGCATCACTTCTCCATCCTTAAAGCCTGCACCAAAACCCCAAAAATCAGCTCCCGCAATTCCGTATTGTTTTTTATAGATACTATCTCCTGCATTATCAGAATAAAATACACCACCATCACATGCAAACCACAGATCATTCCCAAAGTAGTTGATGTCATGAATATCAGCATGAACATACCCTTTTTTATGAGGTTCGCTCCATTTGGCAGGGCACGAAAAGCTGACTCCATTGTCAAAAGATATCCAATGCTGAACTCCTCCAACATGAATAATGTCAGCATTTGTTGGGTTTACTGCCAATCCTAAATCATAATAATATTGTCCTCCATCATCTGATCCATCCGGTTGCCAGCCCATCATATTTATATTTACTGA
>Ga0209495_1002345_pt1 | contig 12393 bp, 5 predicted proteins | sample EN1Hudsemesocosm_FD_184629 | JGI IMG/M metagenome (GOLD analysis project Ga0209495, IMG submission 184629) | Methane-oxidizing microbial communities from mesocosms in the Hudson Canyon - EN1E Hudson Canyon (SPAdes) (version 2) | ecosystem: Environmental > Aquatic > Marine > Cold seeps | place... | reverse complement strand
TCTATTTCTATTTCCATAAAGTACACTCCACTGGCTTTAGTGTTTCTTTTTATGATGTAAGTGTCTTGACTCTCTAACTTGTGGGTTTCTATTAGCTTACCATAAACATCAACTACTGTTATTGTTGCTTCTTTAATTACTCTTCCAAAATCAACTGTTGTTGCATCCTTAAATGGATTAGGGTAAATGTTTAATTCTATGTTAGTAGCTGATGCATTAACCAAACCTGTAGTCCCCTCATTATAAGTAGTAACTTGTGAAGTTTCCTCACACCCATTATCATCTGTCACCACTACATAATAAGTTCCATTTGAACCTACAGTATAAGTAGCCTGACTGCCTAATGACGTGTTTGAATTTGACTGTTCTCTCCATGAATATGAATAAGGAGGTGTTCCGCCACTTGCATTTGCATTTAAAATATAAGTCTGTGTAGCAGTTACATTTACAACTACTGCTGATGGCTCATTTACCGTATAACTAAAATCTTGTGTACAACCATTAATATCAGTCATTGTTAAGATATGAGTTCCTACATGTAGATTTGATGCTGTACTTGTATTTGAACCATTACTCCAACTGTAAGTCGGATTCACCACATCTACTGATGGCACAACCATTACCTCTCCCGTACTCCCTCCATTACACAACACATCACTTACTGTATGATAAGTAATCTCCAACATAGCTAAGGAAGTAATTGTAAAGGTAGCTTCAGAAGTACATCCTAAAGTATTGTTATAATCAGCCAATAGCACATAAGTACCTGCTGATAAACTAGCGACTGTAGTTGTTGTTGCTATCGATTGCCCTGGGTTATTTGCATTCTCCCAGCTGTAAGTATAGCCTGTATTCATATTAGGATTTAAAACTGCTAACTCCCCTGTTGATGCTCCATAACAAACCTCTCCATTTACCACACCTATATTCGACTCAGTAACCTCAGGTGTTCCTACTAACTGCTGATCAATTCCTCCCGCTATAACAACTGAAGGACATGAATTAACATCTATCAATGCAACCGTATAATCTCCTGAACATACAGCCGTAATACTATTGCCTATTATTGCATGTGCTGTCGTGATAGCCGTAACATTATCAGTAAGTTGTGCGCTATAATCCGCTACTCCTCCAGCTATACTATCAACAACTATCTCACCATCACAAGCTCCATAACAACTCTCATCAATTACTACTGAAGTATTAAAAGTAAGCATGTCTGGTTGTATCAATTCCACTCCCCTATTAATCATACAATCATTCGTATCTCTAATCGTTACCGAATAAACTCCTGCATATAAATTAGATATAGTAGCCGTATTTGCAGTGAAATTAGGAGGATTAATTCCTGACCAAGCATAAGTATAAGGCCCATGTCCTCCCCAAACGCTAACAGAAACCTCTCCATCATTATATCCAAAACAACTCACCTCATTAGCATCAGTTGTCCCACTATAATACTGAGATATTAAAATCGTATCTGCATCCATAGTCTCTACAAAAGTCTGCAGAGTATCTGTAGTAACTGATGCGGTACAACCCTTATCATCCGTTACTGTAATCGTATAAGAACTATCAACTGTATTGTAATAATTATCTGCTAGCAAAGCAGATGCTGTAGTAGTCGTTTGAGCAAGTACTGGATTGTCATTCCAAACATAAGAATATGAACCCGTACCTCCTGTAGCTACTGCTGATAAACTAGCCGTATTAACTCCAACACAATAAGGCAATACCGTCTGAGACTCATCTATAACAATATACAAAGAATCAGGATTATGTATCGTAAGAGTATCAGATGCTGTACATCCTCTAGCATCTGTAACGACTACCGTATGTAACCCTTTTGTTAAAGTAGCAAGCGTATCTCCTTGATTACTTGTCCAAGTTCCATTATCCCAAGAAAATGAATAAGGTGCCGTCCCCCCTACTGCTACAGCAACTCCCTCTCCTGTAGCATCATTGTAACAATCTATCCAATCTACCTCCATAGCCTCCATACTCAAAGGTTCTGGCTCAGATATAAATACAGTATCAACTACCTCACAACCTAAATCATCCCTAGTAGTAACATAATAACTACCATATGATAAACCACTCGCTACATCTACATTAGCATTTAATGTCGTCTGTGAAGTACTCCAATAATAAGTATACAAAAAGGAAGAACCTCCTACTGTAGAAATACTCGCCTGACCATCTGAAAAACCATAACAGCTCACTGTAGTGTCTACAACTAAATCAGACACTATCAATGTGTTCTCAGGAATAAAGACACTATCAACCAGCTTACATCCCCAATCATCTGTCAATAAAACACTATGCCAACCTGAAGTCAACTCCTCTGCTACCAAAGTAGTCTCACCATTATCCCACTCATAATAATAGTTAGGTTGACCACCACTAACTGACAACATAGCTCTACCAACACTATCACCATAACAAGCAATGTCATCTATCAATATCATACTATCAATTGCCAAAGCAACTGAAGGCTCAGGTACATTCAACACATACTCCACCTCACACCCTTGAGCATCAAAAATCTTTAAAACATAATCGCCAGCTAACAAATCAAACAAAGTATCTCGCTCTAATATCATACCAGAAATCTGCAACAAATTACCCGACATGTCAAACCACTCATAACGATAAGGAGCCCAACTTCCTGTAGCATCTCCTACCAACATACCACTAGCATCACCCTTACAAGAAACACCAAATATCTGTGGACTACCTCCCAATGCTGTCTGGGGCTCGATAACATTTACTGACGCAAAAGTATCACAACCATTAGCATCCATTACCTCTAAAAAATAACTCCCAGCTCCCAAACCAAAGGCAGTATCATTAGTACTAAAACTAACAGGATTACCAAACTCAAACCACTCATAACTATAACCAGGAGTCCCTCCTGCTGAAGAACCTATCGCAATAGCGGTTGTATCATCAAAACACAAATTCAAAGTCTGAGAACTAATCAAGGCCTGCAATGGAAATCCTGGAGCTGAAATCTCAACTGGAATATCTATGACACAACCACTAGTAACATCATCAACTGTAATAACATGACTACCAGCCGAAACGCCACTAAATACAGTGTCCAATGGAAAAGAATTAGTATTAACAACCCCATCAATCGCAAAATTATACTGCAATACATTAATGTAATCATCAACTCCAATACTAATAATCCCATCTGTATCATCCCAACAGTTTACATCCAAACTACTTACACTAAAACGAATAGGTGATATCGTGTCAGAAGGGACTGAATTATCCGCACAAGTTGACTCACTAGTTAAGAAAAAATATTTTGATCCTGAAGGTAATGAAGATACTGCTGTAGTAAAATCATTACTAGGATAAAAAACATCAGCAACTACAGAGTATGGTCCACCAATATTTGAAGCTGCATGAATATGATATTCAGTTGAAGAACTTGATCCTGCTGCATGATTCCAGTTAAAAACTATATCTCCATTCTCATCTTCCCAAGCGCAATCAAAATCAGGGGCTGGCAATGAATCTGCAGCAGTAACCTCAATAGTAATTGTTGCAATTGTAATTGCATTTGCAGGGCAAAAATCATCAAAAGCTTTTACAGCAAAAGTGTAAATATTTGATGTTATACCACAACCAGCATCAGTAGCAACATGACTACAAGCTGTTTGCCACTCAAAAACACCCTCTACCATTTGCAATCCAGTAATAGGTGGAGCCATACCAGAAGTATTTACAAAAGTGGCACAAGGAGGGTTATCACATAAAGTACTAGTTACATAATCATCAGCAATCTGACCACCAGTAATCTGTAAAGTAACATCTTGAGAAACCGTCCCTCCATAAAGATCATTATCAGTAGCAGTAATATTGAACGAAACAATATCACCAGCTGAGACTATTGCATAATAAGGAGTTGGAGCTGAAAATGGTGGAGTAACAACTGGCGGTAAATTAATTGTATTTGATGGTTGTAAAGTAGGACAAGAAATTAAAACTGCCTGAATTTCTCTAAAAATTGAAGCAACTAATTGTCCGCACTTAAAAGCATCAACACGAATAACAGAAGCAAAGTTTCCTGAAATATTTGAGTTATAAGAAATCTCTCCTGTCTGTGCATCTAAAACAACACCTCCAGGCAGAGGATTGTTAAATGAATATCCAGCCACAAATGCTAAAGGAACAGGATTTACTGGAGGATTGTATGGCTGTCCAAATGCCATATCATCCATAGGAACATCCCAATCATAAACAATACTATCTAACTCAATATCAGAAGCATTATGAGTATACGCAAATGGATAACCTGTACATATAATGGTTTGTGGACTCTCATTAAATTTTGGAGAGCTATCAAAACAAGGAAGCGCAGGGATTGCATTACCACTTGCATCTAGATATGGGAACATTGAAGCTCTTAAAGTAAAGCCTTCACTGGGAGAAGTTGGACTAGAAAGAACCAAGTTAGATATTGCTCCATTTCTACAACACGAATCCCAAGTAAAATGCCATCCATTTGCAGGTGGAATACCAGGCAATGCTATTGGTTGAGATTCATAAATATATTCCTCAACAGCTCCTACAGGATTACTAATACAATCTAAAGCCGCATTTCCACTATTTGTAACATCACAATTTGGTGAAATATCAGTACTTATCACCCAATCAACAGGAATTTGAGTTACAGAAGGATGATTCCAGACATCTAGGGTTTGAGAAAAAGTTGACAAGGTTGTACCATCACAATCACGATAAATCTTCATTTTAAAAATATACAATCCTACATTAGGGTCAGTAGGATCTTTAATACATTCCCAAGTAATTTCACCACCCATAATATGAGTTGCATTTGCATTAAAAAAAGTTAAAATTAAGGCGAAAAAAAATATAAGTTTCTTCATTGTATTCGTATTTTCTACAAAAATACAAAAATATCAGAGAAAATAAGAGGCTTTCAAAAACAATCTTATCTGTTCAAAAAAACACCACTAAAGTTAAGTTAACATCTGATAATTATTACTTTTGAACTCCCAAAAATAACTATGGAAGATTATTTGCAAAAACTAAACCCTGAACAAAGGAATGCTGTAACGCATTCAACCGGACCATTAATGGTAATTGCTGGAGCAGGATCAGGAAAAACAAGAGTATTAACCTACAGGATTGTACACCTACTAAAATCAGGAGTATCTCCACATAATATTTTATCTTTAACTTTTACCAACAAAGCATCAAAAGAGATGCGAAACAGAATAGAACTGATGGTAGGGGAATCAGATGCTAGAAGCCTTTGGATGGGAACTTTTCACTCAGTTTTTTCTAAGATTTTACGATTTGAAGCCGAAAAATTAAATTATCCAAGCAACTTTACAATTTACGATACGGACGACTCTAAAAGTTTAGTAAGAAGTATCATTAAAGAGCTAAACTTAGATAAAGATATTTATAAAGTTGGCATGATAAGGAACAGAATATCATCATTAAAAAACAACTTTATTACTCCTGCTGGATACAACAATAAATCCGAACTTAACCAACAAGATAAAATCGCAAAAAGAACTGAATTTGGGAGGATTTATCAAATGTATGTTCAAAGATGTGAAAAAGCATCAGCAATGGATTTTGATGATTTACTTTTAAAAACATACCAATTATTAGAAAATCATCCTGATGTATTATTAAAATATCAAGAAAAATTTAAATATCTTTTAATTGATGAGTACCAAGACACTAACCATGTTCAGTATTTGATAATCAAAAAATTAGCAGCACTGAATGAAAATATCTGTATAGTTGGAGATGATGCTCAAAGTATCTATGCATTTAGAGGAGCAAATATTCAGAATATCCTCAATTTTAAAGTTGATTATCCTAACTATAAAACTTACAAATTAGAACAGAATTACCGCTCCACCTCTACTATTGTTGAGGCTGCAAATAGCATTATCAAACAAAATGAGAAACAAATTGAAAAAAATGTTTGGACAAGTAATACAAAAGGAGATAAAATAATTGTTGTAAAAACGGGCTCTGACAATGATGAAGGTAGGCTAGTTGCAAACACAATTTCTGATGTACAAATGAGAAATCAAGCTCATCATAAAGATTTTGCAATATTGTATCGAACAAATGCACAATCTCGATCACTAGAAGAATCACTAAGAAAAAGGAATATTCCTTATAAAATCTATGGAGGATTGTCATTCTATCAAAGAAAAGAAATTAAAGATTTATTAGCTTATTACCGACTAGCAATCAACCCAAATGATGAAGAAGCTTTTAAGCGAGTTATCAACTACCCTACAAGAGGAATTGGATCTACAACCATCCAAAGGTTAAACGTATTTGCAAATGAACATAATAAAACTATCTGGGAAATAATCAACCATTTAGAAGAAGCAGAAATTAACATCAATAAAGGAACACAGAAGAAGCTAAAAGAGTTTGCATTAATGATAAATAATTTCATTATAAATTCTAAGCAGAAAGATGCCCATGCAATTGCTGAAGAAATAGCAAAACAAACGGGTTTATTTAATAATTTATATACAGATAAATCACCGGAGGGTGTTAGTCGGTTTGAAAATATTCAAGAGCTCTTAAACGGGATAAAAGATTTTAGCGAAACTGCTGTACAAGGTGTAAATAAACTCCCTGATTTTATGGCAGATGTAGCACTTTTAACCGATCAAGACAAAGAGACTGATGATGATTTTAACAAAGTAACTTTAATGACGGTTCATGCCGCAAAAGGATTGGAATTTCCTTATGTATTTGTTGTTGGATTGGAAGAAAATCTTTTTCCAAGCATGATGAGTGGTGAAAGTCAAGAAAATTTGGAAGAAGAAAGAAGACTTTTTTATGTTGCAATTACTAGAGCTAAAAAAAGACTCTTTCTATCCTTTGCATCAATAAGGTTTAAATGGGGCCAATTGACCGATTGTCAACCAAGTAGATTCATTAGCGAATTAGATGATAAATTTTTAGAAAAACACGAACACACACCAAAAAAGAAGAAAGAATACAATCCGTATAAAATTTATGCCAAAACAAAATACAAAAAAAAGGAGTACTCCCCTCCTACCAAAAAATTTGTGTCTCCAAAAAATTTAACAAATATTAATAGAGCAAGAAACATTTCGATTAACGAAAGTGATTTGAGTAAAATTAAAACTGGAATGCAGGTAAAACACGGAAGGTTTGGTGAAGGAAAAGTTATTGCAATTTCTGGAGAAGGAAGCAATAAAAAAGCTACAGTATTTTTCACAGGAATAGGACAAAAAGAATTACTGTTAAAATTTGCAAAATTGGAAATTAGAAATTAATTGTACCTTTGTTTAAATTATGTATAAATTTATTCTAACTATTTTCTTATTAATTCCTGCATTTCTTCTAGGGGAGGATTACAATATTGATATTGACTCGCTTAACAAGAAGGCAGAAAAATATATTAATATTGATCTAGATTCTGCATATTATTTTGCTAATAGATCGGTAGTTTTATCTCAACATCATCAATACAAGCAAGGAGAAATGGATGGAACATTTCAATTAGGACGAATCTATTTAGATCAAGCAAGAAGAGTACTCGCACTAGAATCTGGGATAGAATCCTTAAAAATTGCAGATGAAATTAACAGCTATAAAGGGAGGAAAAATGCGTATAATTTGTTAATTAAAATTTATAATCATTCTAATAAGCTAGATGAAGGAGTTAAAATATCAAATCTCATTCTTAATTTGGCAAAAGAGAAACAAGATTCAATACAAATAGCTAAAGCATATAATTTTCTCGGAATTTTCAAAAGGAAAATGGGTGAACCAGACTCTTCTATCTATTATAAAATAGAGTCAATGAAAATAAATAGATTATTAAATGATCATAAGGCGCTTGCTTATAATTACACTTCATTAGGAATCTACCATTATGATAATGGAAATTTGGATACAGCATTTTCTTATTTAAGAAAATCCTTAAAAATAAGAAAAAAATTAAATCTTATACCTCAATTAATTGAAGCTAATAATAATATAGGTTATCTTTTCTTAATGTTGAGGACTGCAGATTCTGCAGCTCATTATTTCCAGAAAAGTATTGATCTATGTTTAACTCATGAAAAGCATGCTAATTTGGCAGTTTTATATGGTAATTTATCGGAATCATTTAAGATTTCTGGAGATCATGAATTGGCATTAAATGCCATAGAAAAATCTATACCTATAAAAGATAGTTTGATGGGCATCAAACAGCAGGAGCAAATTGTAAAAAGAGAAAAGGACCTGTCAACAATACTTGCAAACGAGATAGAAAGAGAATCAGCATTTAAAAAGAAGCAATACATACTGATATTTGCATTAATATTAGCTCTACTACTCTCTGTTATTTTATCAAGGATTTCAAAAAAGAAAACTATTAAATTTATAATTGAAAGGCAAAAAACAAATGCTGCAAAAGCAATTATTGATGAATATGAAAAAATTGACAATTGGATTGCTAAAGAATTACATGATGACATTGGAGGGTCGATAGCGGCTATTAGATTAAATATGTTAAATGTCTCCAAAGATGTTGCAGAGCAATATGAGGTGGGAGTAAAACAAGGAAAACAAAAATTTGAAATGGATATTGTGAAATTTGCAGAATGCAATGGCTCTTTACATAAAGAAATAGAAAATCTTAGAGATTTAAATAAACATGTTCGTGATTTATCTCATACTCTTGTACCTGTTTCTTTTGATGGTAATAATTTTATTCATTTAATTGAAAACAAAATATCAAGTAGATTTCCTAATGACATCAATTGTAAGATTCAAATCCATCCAGAAGATGAAATAAATAACATTAATAGTGATTTAAAATTTAATGTGTATAGAATTTTACAAAATCTAGCCGCAAATATAATAACACATTCTAAGGCAAAAAATGCTAGTCTCCAAGTTATTGGGCATGAAGATCATCTTACAATAATAGTTGAAGATGATGGAGTCGGCTTTAATCCGAAAAATACAACTGAGGGATTAGGATTGAACTTAATTCAGAAAAGAGCTCTTCTTTTTGATGGGAAAGTAGAAATTGACTCTAAGGAAGGGTCTGGATCAACAATTATAATAGATTTACCATACAAAGTAATTTAGATGAAATCAGAAATAATAAATGGTAAATCTGCTATAATTATTGATGACCATCTTCTTTTTACAAACGGATTAACTGGGATTTTAGAAGATATTGGTTTAAAAGTTCATTCAACATTCAGCAATGCTAAAGATGCTATTACTTATTTAAAAAATCAAAATGTTGATATTATTTTCTCTGATATTAATATGCCAATAATGGATGGCATACAGTTCTGTAAAAGGCTAAAAAAATTACAAATTGAAACTCCTGTAATTATGCTAAGCATGTATGAAGATGCTAATATTATTAAAGAATCATTCAATCATGGTGCAGTAGGATATTTGAGCAAGAACTCTGATAGAGATGAAATAATTAAAGCTTTAACAAACTGCTTAAACGGAAAAGAATTTGTCAATAAAAATTTATTAAAAGAAGACAAAATAAGTTCAGTCAATAAAGATAAATATCAAACAAAATACTCGCTATCAACTAGAGAGAGGGAGGTTTTGGAACACATATTAAATGATGAGAAGAATTCTATGATTGCATACCTATTAAACATAAGCAAAAGGACTGTTGAAACACACAGAAAAAACATAATGGTAAAACTTGATGTAAAAACTCCAGTAGCTTTAGCTCAGCTTGCAATAAAATACAAGTTAACCACTACCTTAAAAGGTTAAAGATTTTCTTGCATTTACTTTCATCAATTTGCAATTGTTTTTTCAAAGCATAAAGATTTTTAAATTTCTTTTCACCTCTAATTCTTTCTGAAAATTCAATTTTAATATTTTGATTGTATATATCTTTATTAAAATCAAAAATATGCACCTCTATGATGTGTGAATCATCTTTAATAGTTGGACGAACTCCAATATTTAACATACCATAAAACTGCAGATGCTCAATAAAAACTTTAACAGCATACACCCCATCTTTTGGTAATAGTTTCCAGTTATTTACTACCTTAATATTTGCAGTTGGAAACCCAATACTGTTTCCAATTTTATTTCCTTTTTCTACCTTTCCATTTATAGCAAAATCACAACATAAATAAGAATTTGCTTTTTCAATATCACCTTCAGCAATCGCATTTCTTATTTTAGTAGAACTAATAGTTACATCTTCAACATTTTGAGGCTCAATTTTATGTAACTTAAAGTCATATAATTCTGATAAAGCTAAAAGGTTTTCAAAAGTTCCCTCTCTATTTTTACCAAAATGATGATCATATCCAACTACCATATGTTTCATATTCAACTTATTCACTAAAAAATCTCTAATAAAATTAACTGATTTTAAACGGGAGAAAGCAACAGTAAACTCATGTACAATAAGGTTTTGCAGTCCAGTTTTTTCAAGTGCCTGAGTTTTCTCTTCAATTGTACTAATTAATTTTAACTTTTGATCATCAGGAAATAGAACATGCCTTGGATGAGGATAAAAAGTAAGCAAAACACTTTGCAAACCTTCTTTTTTTGCTGTTGCATTTAGCTTATCAATTATTGTTTGATGCCCCTTATGTACTCCATCAAAAGTACCAATGGTAATAATTGTATTAATATCTGAGGGAAACTCCTCAATTGAATGGTAAACTTTCACTTATTTATTATTTGTATTTTTTTGTTGAAAAAGTGTTCAAAATTAACAATTAATTTTATCCAATATATATAAGTGAGATACAATTTAAAAATAGTAAGTTTGCAGCCGATTTAAACAAAGATTTTAACGACTTTAAAAAGAAATAAAAAATGTCAAAAAACACTGGAAAAGTATCACAAATTATTGGACCTGTAGTTGATGTAACATTCGACAACAATGAGGCAGGATTACCAGACATCTATGATTCTTTAGAAATTACTAGAGAAAATGGAGCTAAATTAATTTTAGAATGCCAACAGCATATTGGAGAAGATACAGTAAGAGCTATTTCAATGGAAACTACTGATGGAGTAAGTAGAGGGACTGAAGTAGTAGCAACTGGGTCGCCAATTAAAATGCCAATTGGAGACCATATTAAAGGAAGAGTTTTTAATGTAATTGGAGATGCTATTGACGGGATGGAAAATCTTGATAAATCAAACGGAATGTCCATTCATAGAGACGCTCCTAGATTTGAAGATTTATCTACTTCTACTGAAATTTTATTTACAGGGATTAAAGTGATTGACTTAATTGAGCCATATGCAAAAGGTGGTAAAATTGGTTTATTTGGTGGTGCTGGTGTAGGGAAAACAGTACTTATTCAAGAGTTGATTAACAATATTGCAAAAGGACATGGTGGTTTATCAGTATTTGCTGGTGTAGGTGAAAGAACTAGAGAGGGAAATGACCTTATGAGAGAAATGTTAGAGTCTGGAATTATCAATTATGGTGAGGACTTTAATCATTCAATGGAAGAAGGAGGTTGGGATTTATCTAAAGTAGACCATTCAAAAATGGGTGATTCAAAAGCAACATTTGTTTTCGGACAAATGAATGAGCCACCTGGAGCAAGAGCAAGAGTTGCACTGTCAGGATTAACAATTGCTGAATATTTTAGAGATGGAGATGGTGAAGGAAAAGGGAAAGATGTACTTTTCTTTGTGGATAACATTTTCCGTTTTACTCAAGCAGGATCTGAAGTATCTGCACTACTTGGAAGAATGCCATCAGCAGTAGGATACCAACCAACATTAGCAACTGAGATGGGAACTATGCAAGAGCGTATTACTTCTACTAAAAACGGATCAATTACATCTGTACAAGCAGTATATGTACCTGCTGATGATTTAACTGACCCTGCTCCTGCTACAACATTTGCTCACTTAGATGCAACAACTGTACTTTCAAGAAAAATTGCTGAGCTTGGTATTTACCCGGCAGTAGATCCTTTAGATTCTACATCAAGAATTTTAACTGAAGATGTTGTAGGAACTGAGCATTACAAATGCGCACAAGATGTAAAAGAGCTTTTACAGAGATATAAAGAATTACAAGATATTATTGCAATTTTAGGTATGGATGAATTATCTGATGAAGATAAATTAGCTGTACATAGAGCAAGAAGAGTGCAAAGATTCTTATCTCAACCTTTCCATGTTGCTGAGCAATTTACAGGACTTAAAGGTTGTTTAGTTGATATTGCTGACACAATTAAAGGATTCAACATGATTATGGATGGAAAAGTTGACCAATATCCTGAAGCAGCATTTAACTTAGTCGGTTCTATTGAAGAAGCAATTGAGAAAGGAGAAAAAATGTTAGCTGACGCTAAATAATCAAGTAATGATATT
>Ga0209495_1002344_pt1 | contig 12393 bp, 9 predicted proteins | sample EN1Hudsemesocosm_FD_184629 | JGI IMG/M metagenome (GOLD analysis project Ga0209495, IMG submission 184629) | Methane-oxidizing microbial communities from mesocosms in the Hudson Canyon - EN1E Hudson Canyon (SPAdes) (version 2) | ecosystem: Environmental > Aquatic > Marine > Cold seeps | place... | reverse complement strand
TTCAAGTTATTACAGAAGCTGAGAGTGTCGACCAGACAAAGTTGATTGGAAAAAGTATCTGTTGTTCCCTTACGAGTAATGATGGTACTGAACGGTACTTTTCAGGCATTGTAAGTAGCCTTGCTGTGGGGAGTGTTGTTGAGAAGAAATACCGTCAATATTATATAGAAATGGTGCCCTGGATTAACTTATTGGCATTTCGTTCAGATTGTAGAGTTTTTCAGGAAACTTCAGTACCAGATATTATTGATGACGTGTTTAAAGGACTTGGTTTTAATGATTTTTCCTGGAAGCTACAGGGAACCTATAGCCCCCGAGAGTATTGCGTACAGTATCGTGAAACCGACCTGGCTTTCGTCACTCGATTGATGGAAGAAGAAGGTATTTACTACTTTTTCAAGCATGAAAAAGACAAGCACACCTTAATGCTATCTGATTATGCTAAGGCCTATGAGAAAGTGGGTCTTGATTCAATTGACGTGATTGATGGTACTCATACTGACCATAAGATAAGTCATTGGAGGCACAGCTATAATTTTTGTAGTGGTGCTGTGAGCCATACTGATTATGACTTTCAGGTGCCCGCAACGTCACTTATGGCAGAGCAGCAGACTATTGTTGATTTACCCAATATAGAACAATTTGAACAGTATGATTACCCTGGTACCTATAGCGATAAAACGACTGGAGATAGCATTGCTAGAAAACGCATGGAGTCGATTGAAGCGACTCACAGCTTAGTCGGAGCAAACAGTGATTATCCGGGCTTGGCTCCGGGTTATAGCTTTAAGGTGGGGACCCATACAGACTCTATTGAAGAGAAGAAAAAATATGTTGTTTCTTCTATTACACATAATGCCAATGAAGGAAGCTACCGGTCAGGAGATGCGGGGACGTTTAATTACAGTAACCAATTTCAGTGTGTACCTGAAGAAATTGTATTGCGACCTCAGGTTACCCGTTCAAAACCGTATATCAGTGGCTCACAGACTGCAGTAGTAGTGGGGCCTTCATCTGAAGAGATCTATACTGATAAGTTTGGAAGAATCAAGGTTCAGTTTTTCTGGGATCGTCTAGGCAAAAAAGATGAAAACAGTTCTTGCTGGATACGAGTGGCACAAGTGTGGAGTGGGAAGAAATGGGGGGCACAGTTTCTTCCCCGTGTTGGCCAGGAAGTGCTTATTTCCTTTATGGAAGGAGATCCTGATCGGCCGATAGTGGTTGGTAGCGTCTATAACGCAGAGCAGATGCCAGCCTATGATTTACCTGCCAACAAAGCTGTAAGCGGTATTAAAACGCGTTCAACCAAAAGTGGTGGTACCGAAAACTACAATGAATTGCGTTTTGAAGATGAGAAGGGCAAGGAGCTCTTCTATATACACGCAGAGATGGATGAGCAGGAAGTCATTGAGAATGACCAAACGGCGAGCGTTGGTAATGATCAAAAGATTACTATCGGTAATGATGTTACTGAAGAAATAGGTAATGACCTCACCCAAACTATAAAAAATAATAAGACATTATCAACGGATGGTGATCATGCGGAAACAATTGGTAAAGGTCTTACATTAAGTGTTGGGGAAGACCATACTGCTGATATTGGTGGTAATCAAAATGTGACTGTTGGTGAAGACCTTACAGAATCTATTGGTAGTGGGCGAAGTGTTGATGTAGGTGAAGATTTAACCGAATCAATTGGAGGCAGTCATACAGAAACCGTTAGTAAAGATTATACCGTGACGGCAAAATCAATTACTTTGGATGCATCAAGCAGTATTACTATTAAAACGGGTAGTGCGAAAATTACGATGAGCAGCAGTGGAGATATTAGTATTAGTGGCGGTAGTATTAGTGTGAAAGGTTCCAGTGCAGTGACGGTGAAAGGTAGTACGGTTGGAATTAACTAAGATGATTGATTTTGACGCGAGTGAGTCGATTCAGGGTGAATCATCTTCATCAGCTGCCACAATACCAGCTTCATCTGGTTTATTGGTTGGGCGCATTATTGCATTACAGGAAAACGGCAACCCTTTAGTTGCTTTTGATAGTGTAACCAAAAGCAAACCCATAGAGGCTTTAACTGTTGTGCCTCTTGCCTCCTCAAGTGTAGGTAAAGATGTCGCTATTTCTTTTGCACAGAATCAAGGTGGAATGCCTATTGTGATGGGAGTTATTCGACGAATGCTAGATGACGTTCTGGATGATGAGCCTCACAACCTAGAGCAAAAAGTACTCAATACAGAAACAGCGAAACCAGAAGTGATTGTTGATGGTAATAAGCTGGAGTTATCAGCACCTGAAGAAGTGACAATTCGCTGCGGTGAAGCCAGCATTACCTTGAATAAGAGTGGCAAAATTCTGATTAAAGGTGAGCATATGCTTAACCGTATTTCAGGCGCTTATAAAGTAAAAAGTGGTTCAATAGAACTTAATTAAGATTGTTTAACTAAGACAGACTAAGACAGGGATTTGAATGCTCCAGCTGGAAAATAATACGCCATTTGATAGCCAGTTTATGATGACGTCTGATAGTAATGGGGCAGATATTCTGGTGCTCGGCGTAAAAGGTACTTTTACTTTGTTGCCTCAAACCGTTCTTGCCGAGGAACAGGTTCCATTGAAAGCGGTTGATGAATATCTAGGTGACCCTGGAGTGTCCAGCTTAATGTATGCTTCTGAGATGCTGCCGCCAAAGCCAGGTTCAGACATTATTTTGAATGGCCACGCTTATGCACCGGCAGGGCAGCTCACTAGAGTGATTGATACTCGTCTGTCGATAGGTGATGTTGCTAAAACTGTTCGTGTATTTGGTGATCGCCTGTGGGTCAACGGGGGTATCTCAGAACCTCAACCCTTTGAAAAAATACCGTTGGTTTATGAAAATGCGTATGGCGGTACTCACCATTTTGCCGTGGACAAACCATTAGGCCCGGATTCTTCCACCGCTATTCCGACAAACCCGGTTGGAAAGGGATTTATTGGTAAAAGAACGAATCATGAAATGATTGGACAGATGTTACCAAATCTTGAAGACCCACGGTATTTAATTAGGGTGCCTACCGATAAACCTGACCCTATGAGTTATGGGTATAGCCTACCTGGCTGGCAGCCTCGAAGTGCTTTTTGCGGAAGTTATGATGAACAGTGGGCTAAAACACGAGCGCCTTTTTTGCCCCTCGACTTTAGTGAGCGTTTTTACCTGAACGGCTCCGCCGGTTTAAGCTTTGAGCGCACAAAGTTTGCAGGTGGAGAGCCCGTTAGATTGATAAATTTAGCCACTCAGGCAGACATACAATTTAATGTACCTTGTTACGAAATGAAGAGTTTTTTTAGATTAGATGGCCATTGGTACGAAATGGTTATGGCAATAGAAACAATTTTGATTGAACCTGATTTGAACCGGTTTAGTCTTATTTGGAAAACGCAATTTAACTGCGATAAAAAAGTACGTCGAGTAAGTGATATTCGTGTTGACGCAAGGAGTGTTCAGCATGAGTATTAATGTAAACGTTATTAGTCAGGGAATGGTAACACCCATTGGTATTGGTGCCTTGGCAACCGCTGCAGCAGCACGTGCTGGTATTAATCGATATACGAATTCTCCTGCTGAAGGTGTGTCTGGTGAGCCAATTAAAATAGCTGTGGTGCCAGATGAATGTTTGCCAGAAATAGAATTTAAAGATAACAGTACCCAGTTAGCCCTTTATCAAAGGCTGATAAAGCTGGGGGTAGCTGCTTTGACTGAGGCTGTCGGGTCTTTGCCTCCAGAAAAGCAACTTAATGAAGCTATTCCTGTCTTTTTGGCCTTGCCAGAGCGACGATGTGGGCAGCCTTTTCCTGCTTTAGAACCTATATTAAAAGACCTGAATAATGCCGTTGAATGTAACATTGATTTGCTCACAAGCAGGGTTTTCCCTGTAGGTAGGGCCGCCGGATTTAGGGCTTTAGCAGAAGCCTATCAGTTACTAGCTAATACTCATCTGGAGCGGGTAATTGTTGGGGGAATAGATTCGTATTTTGATCTGGACCTTCTAAAGCTTTTGGACGCCGAAAAGCGAATGTTAGGTGATAATAGTGTTGACGGCTTTGTTCCTGGAGAAGGTGCTGCTTTTCTTGTTTTAGAAAAGGCAACGCTGGATCAGCCTTTTCAAGCTAATTTATCTATTCAAGCGCCTTGCGTTAGTGAGGAAAGTGGTCATTACTATAGCGATGAGCCTTGCTTAGGGAATGGTTTAACTAGTGCAATATCTGGTGTTATTGAGAGTGCACAGCTTTCATACCCTATACAAACCGTTTTATGCAGTGTGAATGGAGAGTCTTTACAGGTAAAGGAGTGGAGTATTGCTCTAACACGTAATACCCAAGCTTTTACTCAAGGTTTTAAAGTTGAGCATCCCGCCGAATGTTATGGCGATTTAGGTGCGGCAACTGTTCCAACTTTACTTGGCCTATCGTTCACAGGCCTTTCAAAAGGTTATTTATCTTCACCACTGCTGGTTTGGAGCGCTTCTGATAATGAATGTCGTGGAGCCGTCGTAATTAAAAATAATCAAATGGCTGGATAAGGAGTTAAATCATGGCGGGTACTGTAAGTGTTACGTTTATGCCTGTGGTACATAAGGGCAGCAACTCTACGGCTATGGCCTTTCCGGATGTATGCAATACACCAAGCCCCGCAGGGCCGGTGCCTATCCCTTACCCTAATATTGGCATGTCTTCAGATATCTCGGGTGGTACTGAAAAGGTAAAAGTTGAAGGCGAAATGGCCATGGTGAAAGGTGCAACTTATACTAAGTCTACGGGAGATGAAGCAGGCTCAAATAATGGTTTAGTGAGTGGCTGCATTAAAGGTGAAGTAGAGTTTATGCTGTATTCATTTAATGTGAAGTTTGAAGGTAATAATGCTTGCCGCATGAGTGATATGACCTTACAGAATAAAAAGAATGGAATAGGCTGTAGTCTCTAATATGCAAACATTTATTCCTGAGGTTATCCAAGCGCATTTTGATGAAGCAAGTTACTTGTTTAGCGAATTTATGGTTGAAGTAAACTCAGCTAATCCCAATAAGCAATATTTGAAAAATGTAAATGCTCGTTTGGCTGCTCATTTAGATGGCTTAGTAGTTAACCTCCAAGCGGCTTGGTCTATTTGCGAAGGTACTCTTTCTAATGAAGACTTAGGAGAAGGTGAGGCGAGTGAATTTTTTGTTGCTTCGTACCTAGCCTTTCTGAGTAATGAGCTAGAAAAGGTTAAGCCTGTTGTAGAAACAGCAGAGACTCATGCGTCTTTACTGAACGCAGTATCCTATGGTTTGGCTTGGCACCCCTGGCAACAAAGTGGCTTTTGGGCAACAAAGTTTGTGGCTTCAGGCAGACCAGCCATTGCCACGATAGGTTTGTTTTGCCACCAAACCTACAAACAACCGGCTCCTATCACAACAGCCAGTTTATTAGGGCAGTCTTTAGAAAAAGATATTGAGTCTGTTATACCTTCTACGTTGTTAATGGCAGAAAAAACACAAGATGTATCTGTACTTCCCCTGCTGCATAGTTATCAGTCAGAGGAATTAAGCCTAACGCACCTTCAGGTGCTGGAAACGCGAATAAAGCTGGGTGATTCAGGTGCCTTAGAGAAGTTAAAGCTATTTGTGATGAGTGATAATGACTTTCGCGAACGTGCGCTTAGCGTCGCTTTCTCTCTACTTGAACCAGAAGAGTCAAAGTTGTGGATAGCTGAATTAAAAAATACAGAACAGGCAGATCGTTTAATACTGTTGGCCATAGGGGCTATGAAGGAAAAAACATTGCTTCCCTGGGTTGTTAAACAAATGCATATTCCTGAAACGGCTCGTATTGCAGGTAAAGTATTTAGCCAAATAACAGGATATGAATTAAGGAAACATGGTTGGGTTATTACTGACGGTTCAATGGATAAATTCTGGTTAGAGCTTGATGGGGATGAAGACCTAGACTGGCCGGATGTTCATAAAATAGAACAAGCAGCAAAACAAATTATAAACTAGACGTCAAAAGGATTACCGTATGTCACGCGCCACTATTTCAACAGGAAGCGTTCCTTTCGAAACAAAGACAGATGCCAAGCGTCCTTCACCCTTAGCAAGTGACAATAATAACTGCCATATTGTTATTCTCGCTGATTTTAGTGGTAGAGATCACCGTAACCTCAATGATGTTGCAACACTTAAACAAAGAAAGGTTATTGAAGTAGACCGAGACAATTTTGATGATGTATTTGCACAGCTAAATGTTCAGTGTGATTTACCTTTGGCTGAAGAACCAATGGTTTTCTCTGAGCTGGACGACATGCATCCTGATTTTATTTATGAACATGTCCCACTTTTTAATAAATTTAAACAACTTAAGAAAAAACTAAAAAATTCATCCACGTTTTCTGCTGCTGTGGCAGAAATCAAACAGGGGGGTGATGTTGAAACGGCGGCAACTACTGAACAAACGAGTAAGCCTCAGGAAATAAACATCCCTTCTGGTTCATTACTGGATGATATTTTATCGGGTGAAAGTTCATCACAGGCCTCAGAAGGTTTTGACGTTCAGGCTTTAGTGAAAGATATTGTTTCGCCTTATATTACGGCTAAACCAAACCCTGACCTGAAAGACTATATTCAAACGGTTGATGATGCTTCAAGTAGTCTAATGCGTAAACTCATGCATCATCGTCAATTTCAAACCATTGAGTCAGCCTGGCGTAGTTTATATTTATTGGTGCGCAGAGTTGAAACAGACCGTAAGTTAAAGATTTTTATTGCCGACGTCAGTGCTCAAGAGTTAATTGATGATGCGCTAAATGTAGATAATTATGAGCAAAGTAATGCTTATAAATTATTAGTTGAAAATCGTCAGATTGCAGGGTCGTCAGCCTTTAACATCATCATGGCTGATGCGGTATTTGGTCAGAGTGAAGGTGGTTTGGGTGCCTTAAGTCGTTTAGGTGAAGTAGCCGGCTCTATAAATGCCTTGTTTATCTCAGGTGGCTCTGAGCAGCTTGCAGGTTGTGAGAGCCTCGCACAAACGCCTGATAAAGATGATTGGAGGTTTTCTCAAGATTCAGCTCTCAAAGACAAGTGGCATCAACTAAGATCCACACCTCAATCGCAACATATTACACTTGTAGCGCCTCGGTATTTATCCAGAATGCCATACGGTAAAAAAACCTCACCTATAGATAACTTTTCATTTGAAGAACTTCCTAAGGAGACCCCACACCCCTATTATTTATGGAGTTGTGGTGCTTGGTTAGTAACACTAGTAATGGCTCAAAATTACTCACAAACAGGTGACCCTATGCAAATGAGCATACAAGAAGTTGATAGACTGCCTTTGCATGTATATTACGAAGATGATGAACCAAAAGTTACTCCGTGTGCTGAAATTAATATGTTAGATTCTGCATCAGTATTAATGCGTGAAGCTGGCCTATTAACGATAAGGTCAATACTCAATAAAGATAGTGTATTGATACCTGAGTTTGGTTCAATTTCATTCCGCAATAAATAAATTAAGTCAAAGTATCGGAACCACTATGGTAAATGCCCCGCTGAGTTTTTCGTTAAAAAGTGTTGAAGACGGAACAGAAATTAAGGTCAATAAAACAGTATGTACTGTCGGTCGAGACTCAGGTTGCGATATTGTATTAAGCCAAGGTTACCCCTCCCGCCAGCATGCGCAAATTTTTGAGCAGGGAGGTTCGCTATTTATAAAAGATCTCAACTCTACAAACGGCACTTTTGTGAATGGCCAAAGAGCTTATAACGCAATGATGATTCGTTCGGGTGATGTGATTAAGTTTGGGGCCGCTGCTTTCTATCTTAATTTTGATAATCCAGGAGAGGAAACTGTTATTACGAAAAAACCATCTATATCGAAGCCTGATCATTCATTTATTGTGATGGACGAAGAAAAGACAGACCCAAACGAAACGGTTATTCAACAAGAATATCGCCTACCGTTTGGCTGGCCTGCCGATGATACTATTACTAAAAAATTGTTTCAGGAAAAGCCAAGTAAAAAACGTTTAGATAAAATTGACCAGCAGATTCAAAGAAGCCTGTCTGGTGACGGACTTGTATATACTGCCGCGCTTATATTTAACCCTAATGATAAAACACCAATAGTCTTTGGAATATCTTTAGAATCACAGCATAAAACATTAAGTATCGGCCGCAGTCACAAATGTGATTTTACTATTAACTCCCTTAGTGTTTCTGAACATCATGCTAACCTTTCATTTGAAAAAGGCGAATGGATACTGAAGGACCGTAACTCAACAAATGGTATTCATGTAGAGAGGGAGCTTCAAACAGAAATAAGACTTAAGCATGGCTCTTCTGTATTATTGGGCCAGGTAGAAATGATCTTTAGAGAAATACCTTGGGCGCTTTAAACGTTCTTCCTTATTTTTCCTTTTTTCCTACTAAATTCTTACACAATTTCCTCGCAATATAATAGTTGTTCAAAGCAGTGAAGCAATGGAACTCCATGAATATGCAAATTATGAGGCGTTATAGAGCGTCAAGTGAACCTTTCAATAACTCCTACTTGGTATGGCGTTTATGGGGGGGATTTATTTTATTGATTTTTTCTGGTTCGGTATCAGCAGCATTATCGATTTCTAGTCCCACAAGTGGCTCTAATGTGACAGTGGGGTCTACGGTCAACTTTGTGGCCAGTAGTGGTGGGGCTATGTGTTCCGATTATTTATGGGGGTTTGGGGGCGCCGCAACAGATGAAGCGTTTGCTACTGGTAGTACTGACCTGAGTACATCAGCAACTCTGAGTGTAACAGGTACTTATACTATCACTCTCAGCGCTACCTCATGTGAGACATTTCCATCACCTGTATCCATTGTTTTGAATGTGAATGCTAACGTCGCACCAGTGGCCACAATTGATGCCCCGAGTACCGCAGTTTCGATTCTAGCCGGACAAAACGTCAGCTTCACAGGTTCAGGCAGTGATTCAGATGGTAATACGCCATTGACGTACAACTGGGACTTTGCAGGCGGGGCATCTAATTCAAGTATTGAAGACCCCGGTGCGGTTACCTTTTCAACAGCCGGTACTTATGTGGTGACCCTTACGGTAACTGATAGCATGGGTGCTACGGGCTCGGATACGCAAACGGTGACGGTGAGTGACAATGTTGCACCTGTGGCCACAATCGATACCCCGAGTGCAGATGTTTCGATTCAGGCCGGGGAAAGTGTCAGCTTTACCGGTTCGGGTAGTGATTCAGATGGCAATACGTCACTCACGTATGAATGGGATTTTGCAGGTGGGGCGTCTAATTCAAGTCTCGAAGACCCGGGTGAGGTCTCCTTTTCAACATCGGGTACTTATGTGGTGACCTTTACGGTAACCGATACTATGGGGGCAACAGGATCGGATACGCAAACGGTATTTGTTGATGAGGAAGTCAGTGTAACTGAAGTTATAGAAGTAATAGAGTCAATTGCATCTACACCTAATGAATCATCAGTCTCACAAGCCTTAGTGCCGCTTTGCCTTGGAAGTGAGCTTGATTCTAGTACGCAGGCAGATTGTGACGATTTGGTAGATGCTGCAGAGGCAGGAGATCCAGAGGCGTCTAATGCCCTAGCGCAAATAACAATGGATGAAGTTGCGGCACCTTTGGATGCAATGCACAGTAGTACTGGCGTAACAAATAACAATATTAATATGCGACTAAAAGCCTTGCGCCAAGGCGCTAGTGGGCCAAGTTTTAGTGGATTAACTGTCAATGTCAAAGAACAAGGTCTGCTTCAGGTTGGTTCTTTGTTAGATAACCATGCCATACAATCTGGTGGGGCTGCGGGTGATGAAATGGATTTTGGCCGTTGGGGCGTTTTTCTAAATGGATCCATATCTGTTGGAGAAAAGGATGATACTGACAATGAGGCCGGTTATGATTTTAGTACTAAGGGACTTACGTTTGGGGTTGATTATCATTTAACAGATAACCGTGTGTTAGGTGCAGCATTTAGCTATGGCATAATGGATAATGACCTAAATGCTGATGGAGGTAATATCGAAGGCAATAATTATACCCTGCTTATGTATGGTACCCAATACTCAGGTAATTCATATATTGATGCCAGTCTCAGCTATGGTTGGAGTGATTTCGATCAAAACAGAAATATCAATTATACCCTAGGAGATAGTCAGGTTAATCAGAGCTTATCTTCTACTTATGACGGGAGTGAGTTGGCTTTCACTGTTGGAGGTGGTTACCAGCTTAACTATGGGGCCCTATCATTTGGTCCTGTTGCAAGATTAGAATATATGAAATATGAGATTGATGCGTTTCAGGAGCACGGAGTTGATGCGAATACCTCTGGTTGGGCAATGGCCATTGAAGAACAATCTCAAGAGGTTTTTAATACAAGAATTAGCGGGCAGATGGATTATGCTTTAGGTTTTTCGTGGGGGGTTTTAATACCGACAATCCAGCTCGATTGGATACATGAATTCAAGGGAGATGACCGTATTGTGAACGGTCGCTTTGTTGGAGATACAACCGGCTCCAGTTTTGCGTTGGAGACCGATGTTCAAGACTCAGATTATTTTACTTTGGGAGCAGGGCTTTCAACCCAGCTTTCTCATAACCGATCAGCCTTCATCTACTATCAGACTCTACTGGGTAAGTCGGACACAGAGCAGTATGATGTAACACTCGGGCTTCGCTGGGCTTTTTAATTAAAAGCTCAGGATCAGACTTGATTGCTATTTCACGGAAGCATGGTTCTTAAGAGAAATATCTTGGGCGCTTTAAAACGTTACTCGATTCTCAATTGTGAATAAGGTCGAGATTGATCAATAAATAATCCATTCGTCACCTTTTGTCCTCCTCAAGCTGTAAATGCTATGCATTTGACCCATTTGGGTTATTCAGTATTTCTGAGTTTTTTGCGATCTTAGCTCTGGTATCAAAATAATAATTTTAGAGCTGGAGAGCATTTCTATGAAAGGATTTAATTGTGGCTTGCTTATGATGAGTGTATTGCTAGCCATGAGTGCTAGTGTTAGTGCTTCTCGTTACACAGGTTGTATCGTGAATGATTTTGAACCCTCATATAAACTGAAAAGTAGTTTGGCTATTGGGGCTTATGGAGAATGGAACGATACGTTTGAGGAATCGATAATTACTGTTTATGACCATAAACAGGAGCCGATGGAATATTATAGTATTAGTAAAAAACCAACACATACCGACCCACGTCAGTTGGTGGTTTTTCTGCATGGGTTTCCTGAATTTGCTTGGGCATGGGAAGAGCAATTGGAGTATTTTGGTGATGAATACCATACGGTCTCGCTCGACTTGAAGGGGCATCATTATTCTGCAAAACCTGAAGAAATCACGGAATATGATTTCATAAAGCTGGCTCGTGAGTTGAAAGAAGTTGTTAAGTGCTTAGGATACGAATCACTAATTCTAGTAGGGCATGATTTCGGTGGTGTTCTAGCGTACACCTTTGGCATGCTATACCCAGAAATGTTGAACAGCATGGTGGTATTAAATGCGCCCCATCCTTATATCTTTGGTCGTGAATATAATAACCCGGAAGGTGATCAAAAAGAGAAGTCAAAATATATGGAGTATGCCCAAGGGGATGGTATTATTGATCAGGCAAAATTCTTTAAAGTCATGTTTTCAGATGATGCACTGCTTGGGTCTGAATTTTATCAAGGAAACCGTAAGTTTCGCTTAATGGGAGAAGGTTGGTCTAGTTTGTCTGACTGGAATCGCATGAAGTCTTATTATCGTGCTATGCCGTTTCCACCAAACCCTGAAGAATTTAAACCAACTCCAACCTCGATGCAGAGATCTATGATGAGCATATATGCTCCCACGCTCGTGCTTTGGGGGCAGAATGATCCTTACATGTCGAACAAATTATTGGACGGTTTGGAAGAGTTTGTACCTGATTTAGAAATTAAAACATTTTCAGAGCATACTCATTGGATTACCCACGAGCTAACCGATTTGAATGCTCACCTTGAAGCGTTTTTTAATCATAATTCTCCGCAGAGGTGACCGATAAAAATTTGTAAGTTTTAATTAAATTGACGGTAGAAATATTAAGGATTGTATAAGATGGAAGTGAATTGTGTTTAGTATTTTACTTCAAAGATTTTGATATGATGCCAAAATATTTTTATCGTCGATTATCACTGGTAGCAAGCTTTGGTATTGTTTGTCTAGTCAGTGTGTTTTTACATCTTCTACTTGATGTTGCTTTTAGCGATTACCTTCTCTTCTTGATGGCTATTTACCTGCTATTTTTTATCTCTGCCCCCCTATTTTTTAAAAGATTATATCCTCTAGTTGTGCAGAGTAAGGTAACTGAAAATATC
>Ga0209495_1002343_pt1 | contig 12393 bp, 8 predicted proteins | sample EN1Hudsemesocosm_FD_184629 | JGI IMG/M metagenome (GOLD analysis project Ga0209495, IMG submission 184629) | Methane-oxidizing microbial communities from mesocosms in the Hudson Canyon - EN1E Hudson Canyon (SPAdes) (version 2) | ecosystem: Environmental > Aquatic > Marine > Cold seeps | place... | reverse complement strand
GTACGGCTAATAACCGTGGGACTAATAAGGTGTCGACTAAATCGCGTAATTGCATTAAATCCTTATGCTCAGAATTTAGCCCAATAGTTAATACTGTTGCGGAAGAGGAGGTGAGTGGAACGGGAATCGGTGCTTGCACGCCTAGCGGTAATTGCGCTTCTAAACTCGACAATCGCTCGGTGACTAATTGGCGATTACGGTAGATATCACTATTTTCGTCGAAAATAGCGGTAATAATAGAAAGCCCTTGGATTGATTCGGAACGGATAGATTGGATGCCGATAAGACCACGTAAAGACGACTCAATAGGTTGCGTAACTAGAATTTCCACTTGTTCCGTAGAGTAACCAGGGGACTCAGTTTGAATAACAATTTGTTTGGGGGAAAACTCAGGGAAAATATCTAAGCCAGTCGTAGCAAAACGATAGCTACCATAAATTAAAATAAGCACGGCGAGTGCAATCACTATGCCGTAAAAACGTATGGAAAAACGTACTAAATAAGCGAGCATGGTTTAGTTCCTCAACTTAATAATCATCATCTTCCGCAGGAATTTTCCCACGAAATTCCTCTGATAATAAAGCTTGTGCGTCAGAAATAACCAGTCGATCATTTTCTTGTAAACCGTGTGGTATAAAATAATGCCCCGAATCGAAGCGAGTTTTTTGATTGATTTTTACTCGCTTAAACTCATCCTCGTCTCTTTGCACATAAACAAAACTTTGCCCTAAATGCCAAATTAAAGCGGCTTGAGGGATGATGATACCTTGCTGAGTCTGTATGCCGATTAAATCTTGAGTCTCTTTATTTAAAGATAGGAAGTCACTTTCTTCTGGTGCTTCAGCAAGCGCAGTAAAACTACTGAGCAGTAATAAAAAGATGCAATTAATAAGAGGGGAGAAAAGTTTCATGGGGGCAGCTAATAATAGAGAATTGTTTCTATTATAAGGTGCTTAATAGTGTGCACGAAATAAAGTTAACAGCGATCAACTTAAAGTAGGAACAATGGCTATGTAAAAAAGTAGGGTGGGCAATCTTCTCTTCCCACCATCAATGTATCACCACGGTGGGCAGAAAAGATTGCCCCCCTACAATTTACTCACCCCCTAAATTGAGAATTACTGGATATTTACATGCAGCGTCATAATTGCACCAGGGCAATCGCATTAAAACAATAAATAAAATCAACCACTTATAAATCTAAGTCATTTTAGAGTATTTAATTTATCAAGTGATGCTGTTTTTGCACTTTTAACTATATGTTTTTAATAGGGTAATGAAATAACTTGTTTTGAACAAAAAATCTCATAAACTCAGCTTTTATAGTTAATTGATTTTTAACATGATTTTAATGCGCTTGCCCTGATAATTGCACGCTAAACAAAGCACGCACCAAGCGTCGATTACCTTGTGCCACCGTATCATCATAAATAGCTGAACTGGCGTAGCGTTTATCTAATAAATTTTCCACATTAACTTGTAGGCTGAACCACTCAATTTGATAGCGGGCAAACAAATCAGCGCGAATATACCCAGGTAGGGTAAAGCTATTCGCATCATCACCTTGACGTTTTCCAACGAAAATCATACCCCCGCCAAAAGATAAATTGTCATTAGAAAATAACTCTTCTAGTTGATACTTACTCCATAATGCACCGCTGTGTGTCGGTGTACTGCGCATTTGATTACCTTGATAACTGGCGTGTTTGGAGAAGTGAGCATCAATTAAACTGTAATTTGCACTAATAGACAGTTGCTTAGTGATTTGACCAGATAACTGCATTTCAAAACCTTCGCTAATCATCTCGCCATTAGTGATTAGATAGTCAGGGTCAGTTGGATCGCGCGCCGTTAAATTATTCTGTGCAAGATGATAAATCGCGCTAGACACTTCTAGCTTATGTTGTAAGAAATGTGCTTTAAAACCCAGTTCGTAGAGTTGTCCACGTTTTGCTGGTAAATATTCTTGCATTTTACTCATGCCATAATTTGGTTGGAATGACTCACTATAGCCAAAATACGTGCTTAGAAAATCAAAGGGCGTAAAAGATAAGCCCGCGTTATAGCTGAGAGCATCACTATCGGTTAATTGCGTATTACTCTCATTTTGTACGCGTCCAGCTGAAAATTGACTATAACGAAGACCCGTAAAAATATGCCACATCTCCGATAAATCAATTTGGTCATGCACATAATAACCGTACTCGGTAATATCGGTGTCCCGATCTAAAGGTGTCGTCGCTGGAATAGGGTGGTTAAAATCTGGCTGATAAACATCTAAAGTAAAGCCGCCAATATTTCGATCACTGGTTAATCGCGCATCGGAATCATTACGTTCAAAACCAACAATGAGTTGGTGCTGAGTATTCCATAAGGAAAATGCGCCATGTACTTCAGCGCGTAAATTAAACTGATCATAATCATCGTGAATATTGCGGTAATAACCGCTCAATGTGCTGTCATCAATAAAAGTAAAAAAACCAAATAAGACATCATGACGCTGGGTGTGAAAGTAATTAGTCGATAATTGCACCGACCAATGGTCATTAATCTCTTGGCTTAGTGAGCTGCTAAGACGAAAATGTTCGCGGTCAGATTGCGCGCGCGGATCAACATAAGATTGATCAAAAACAATCTGGCCTTGGGTGTAAACAGTATCAAAGCGATATGGCTGATTTTCATTACTGTATTCAAACTCAATATTAAACACACCAGAATCCGCATAATGCCACGTTAATGAGGGTGCAATCGTGGCACGGTCATTAGTGATATTAGCGCGAAAATCATCCGATAATTGGCCAGCAACAATCACTCGATAGAGTAAATCTTTATTACCATTAACAGGCCCCGTACTATCAGCCACTAAGCGATAAAAATCATAATTACCGACTTCAAAACTTAACTGATGCTTGCTTTCAGTAAGCGGTTTTTTACTAATATAATTAACCGAACCACCGGGCGAACCTGATCCATATAAAACTGAAGAATGGCCTTTTAGAATTTCAATACGTTCGATTAAAGCCTTATCGCGTACCTGAAAACGTTGATTATCCATCACGCCATTTAAAAAGGTAGCGCCTTGAGTGGAAAAGCCCCGAATGACTAAGTCAGTATCAAACCCTGAATTATTGGAACTTTGTTCTACACCGCTGATAAATAGGGCGCTATCTTCTAGGCGATTAAAATTGCTGTCTTGTAATAAACCCTGACTCACCACAGAGACTGAATAGGGGGCGATGAAAGAATCGCTACTTGATCGTGTCGCTGTTGAGGAGTTTAGCGTTAAATAATCGGCCGTATCTTGGCTAGTTTTAACCACAATAGGCGTTAACTCAAGTGGCACTAATTCTTTGGCAGGTAGGCAAGTGCTAAACAGTAAGCTCAGGTAAAAGTAACGTTTCATAGGGTAATCATTGGGATTAAATAATAATTCTCGCTATAAGGGCAATAAGTGAGAAAGCGGGAGGTATTTATGTGAAAAAGTAGGGTGGGCAGTTTTTTTGCCCACCATCAAGGCTTGCATCACGGTGGGCAGAAAAAGATTGCCTACCCTACGGTTTATAAACTGCCCTGTCTTAAAATGGTAGCCAGAAAGCTAAATATAAAGGACTTGTACTAGACAAGACAAGCCTTCAATTTTAGGAAAAAACAGATTACCTTCTTGATCTGACATCTTCCAATAGGAAATGCAACTTCCCGGTAGATTAGGCGCGGTGAACTCAACACTGACTTGCCCACTTTCACCAGGTTTTAAATCAGCAATAGCCACTTTATCTTCTGTTGGGATAAGGCAACGTTGGATCATTGGTGGCTCAAAGTCAGGGTTACAACTGGTCAACTCAACATGTTCATCTAAACAACGCAGAAATCGATTTGACCACGGGATTTTCCCTGTATTTTGCACTTCCCAAGTTTTAATAAAACGCTGCCCCGCTTTAATAATCGTATTATCAGGAATGGTAACATCACGAATAAATCCACTTGCATCATTGGGCTCTAAGGGAAGGCAGTTGCTATAAAGAGGAAAATCAGTTTGCTCAAACATATGGCGTATCAATATCATAGGGTGAGATTGTAGCGCATGAGCGAGTTTAACTAAGGTTGAAATACGCGCATTCTCCGCATTGCCAGAGAGTAATTTATATAAATTAGGCCGACTCATACCGCTCTGCTTAGCAATAAAAGAAAGTGAAACATCTAATTGCTGACAGCGTTGCCTTACATATGTCTCAAAGTCGTTAGTTTTCATAGGGACATCTTGTTTTTAATAAAGGACATATTTAATGGGTGTTAGAGATCGTTATGCAAAATAGGTTGTGTGGAATTTATTTTGAGAGGTATTTATGTGACCTATATCGTAATAATGCTGATTTTTGGCAAGGTTGTCAACCAAAGTATACAAGCGGTGTGCTACGCTATGAAAAATTTGTAGTCATTGATAAGTGGTCGTTTTTAAACTTGTTTTTTCGATGTTCAAGTTTTTGTAACTAATTGATTCTATTTAATATTATTCGGTTAGGATAAGTATTTCCTTCCTTAATAATCAATGGCTTACAAAAAAATATAATAAAACCGGTTATTTTTTAGCCCAGTTATAGTTGAAAACTTGAGCACCGAGTTTAAGGAATAAAGTAAGTTAGCCTAAGTTTTATCTCTTTCATATTTTCTTTTGGAGTCATAATGAAAAACAGTTTTTCTTTGTCTATTATCATTCGCTGAAAATCAGGGAAACGGAGCGCTAGCGAAGTGATGATTTTTAGTCCGTGGTAGGCGACAGGGCAATTCGCCGAACCGAAGTGTGTAGCGTTAGCTGCACGCGAGGGAGGCAAGAATTGCATTCCGAATAGCCGTCAAGCCATTTGAGGTAGCTTTAACGTAGCGGCTTTTGTGCGAAGTTGAAGCGGACGCAGGGCGAACCAGGGCATTACCCAGTCGCTCCGTAAGCGAATTAATGAGGGCGACAGGAGTCCCAGAATTACATGAGGTAGGATGGCGCGCAAGTTTATTGTCTTTGTATTAAGCGGGTGTGGTGGGAATGAAAGCACTTTACAAACAGCATATTTTGTCGATAGTCGCGTACAAGGTTTAGCTTATATTTCAGACTCTCAAAAGGGTGTAACAGAGGTAGATGGTAAGCTTCAATATTCAACGGCTGATCAATCCATTGAATTTAAGGTTGGAGCGGTTTCACTAGGGACTATCGCCGTTGCTAATATAAATCCTGATGGTCGTATTTTTATTCAAGACTTAGTAGGAGTTGACCGTCTATTAATTGATGATCCTAGGGTGCTGAAAATTGCAACGCTATTACAATCATTAAATTCCGGAAGTAACCCAGAAGGCATTACCTTAGATCAGGATGATTTAGACCAACTTACAGAAGAAATAGAGATTACTACAGCTGACTTGTCTACCTTGTTGGACGCACTTCAAAAAGCTCAAAAGACAGAGGAGCAGGTTAAGCAACATTTAAAAGAAACATTAAGCTCTGAAGGCCTTTCCTTCAATAATTATGCCCCTCAAGCATTTGATAGCAACATAACGACATTAAAAAATGTATCTACGCAAGGCAATGTACATGCAACGGATAAAAATGATAAGTTTTTAACTTATAGTATTGAATCAAATGTAACACATGGTAAGTTGGAGTTTATTGTTGACTCAAATAGCTTTAAATATACACCCGACCAAGATTATGTAGGGTCTGATGAATTTATTTACAAAGCTTATGATGGCGAAAAGTATTCCGTAGCTGCAACGGTAAGTATTAGTGTACAAGAATTAGTCGTGATAAACCCTGTTGATGTGACCGCACCCACTCAAGCTATCACTGTTTCACTTGATGCACAGCAAAAAAACATTACACTTTTTTGGCTAGGCTCTACGGATGATTTAACGCCAAAAAGTGAAATACGCTATGAAATATACTTGTCCCAAGATGAAGGTTTCAATATTGATTCCTTAACGCCGCAAAAAACAGTAGTTAACACGTTAGAGGCTGACATAGACGCGTTGAATAGTGACACACTGTATTACATCAAAATAAAAGCATTAGATTTATCTGGAAACAGCAGCATTAGTGAGCAAAGCAGTATAAAAACGCCTTTAGAGGTTTTTAGTGCAGTCGCTAATGTAGTGGTTAAAAAGGCAATAGACTTACACTTAGAAAATGCACAAGCAATTGATGATACGATTATTTTTAGTGACTCAAGTCATGCCACCTTACCGAATGTGAGTGATGTTTTAATCGGTAATAGTGATGATGCATACCTTAAAAAAGTGCTTGCAGTAAACAGAATTAATGATGCCGTTGAGCTAACTGTCGAAGATATTGCTATTACAGATATTATTGATACCGTTGAATTAAGTTCTAAAACTATTCTTTTTAGGGCAAATGATGCGGATATAACAAGTCGGCCTATTACTCGTGGGGTTGTTTATCGATCTAATAACACAAAAGAGGCGGTAACAAGTTGGGGGTCAGGAAGGTTTAGTGTTTCAGAAACGAAAAATATACCAGTAAGTGTGATTAATAAAAGGTCTACAACAAAAAGCAATAGCGAATTTGAGGTGACGATTGTAAAAGATAATATTACAGTTATAAAAAATCAGACCTTACAAATAGATATTAATGCAGTGATGAAGCAAGCAGGTATTGATGACGAGTGGAAGTTTAAGTATGGAGCTATAGAGCTTATATCCGTGACTCACCCAGATAAATCAAGCAGCAATAATTTTGGCGCGTGGTATTCAACCACTAAATTAACCCAAACAGAAGCAAGCGGGTATTTAAAATGGACACCAAATTCAAAAAAGATCAGCACGGAACCTTATATAGCAAAGTTTCAAGTTTTTGCAAAAGATGAAAACTGTACTGAGACATGGGATTTGTGTGATTCTGATACAGAAATTATAGAAGCTAGAATAATAGTGATTGGCGATGGAAAAGTAGAGACAGGAGGGGAAACAACAACCAGTTTTGGTACTAATTCTGAGTTTAGTAATGACATTACCCTTGATTTTACTCCGACATTAGTCATAGACCATAAAATTGAAGGTCGTAAAGTTAAACATGTAAAAGTAGAAGTTTCTGGGGAATTAGATTTTAATGTATTAAGCAAATTCAAATATTCAGCAACGGCAAGCAAAGAGTATAAAACAGCGATAATTACGCCTATTACTTACAAGAGCGTTTATATGGCCGGCCCCGTTCCTATATACCAAGAAATTACCTTTACAATTGATGCTGAACTATCAGCAGTTGCTGAGGGTAGCATTGAAGCAACCAGTGATTTAACCAGTAATTTTATGCTTGCTGCAGGCATTGAGTATAACGGAACAAGTTGGACTCCAATTAAAAGAGATAGCATCACGAAGGACTATACTGCCACGATAGAAGCAGCTGGTGGTGTTAAGGTAGACGTGAGACTGATACCCAATGTAGAAGTGAAATTTTATAAAGTGGCTTCTGCAGGAATTAGTGTTGAACCTTGGCTTGATGGAAGCCTAAAAGCAAGTGCGACGGCTATTTATAATACCGATTTTCAAGAGAGTGATGCACTAGGCTTGCACCGTGTTGAAGAGCTTTTATTGGATGTTGGTGTAGAAGGTAAAGTGTATGCTGACTTAACTATTTGGAAGTTGAATCTAGCGCATTATCCAAGTGAAGGAGGTAAAAAAACTATTTTTAATGCCACAGCCCATATTTTTTCAATTCCCTCTATTAGTTTGCAAGATAACAGTGTTGATCTATGTAGCTCATCTCCCTATATAGTAAAAGCGACGATTAATAACCCAGAGACATTAGTAAAAAATGATTTTGATCTAAACAGTATTCGATGGGTGATATTTCCTGAATCAGGTGCTAGCATTGTAGCGCAAGCAGGGAGCTCCTTAGAAGCAAGCTTTACCTTTAGTAAACAAGATGAATATACAGTTTACATGATGGGGAACAGTGAAAAACTAGGGAATGTTTTTGGATCGCAATATGAGAGTTTTAATATTGATACCAGAAATTGCGAACTTGATAGCACAGTGCCTGTTATTACACTAAACGGAAGTGCTAGTATCAGCTTAAAAGTAGGAGATACCTATACAGAGTTAGGTGCGACTGCAACAGATAATGTCGATGGTACATTAACAGTGTCTACAGTAGGCAGTGTGGATACCAATAATGCAGGTAATTATACCATTACGTACACAGCAACAGATGCCGCAGGCAATGTTGCAAACGTAACAAGAATAGTTACTGTAGGTGTGGTTACGGATACTACATTCCCTGTTATTACACTAAACGGAAGTGCTAGTATCAGCTTAAAAGTAGGAGATACCTATACAGAGTTAGGTGCGACTGCAACAGATAATGTCGATGGTACATTAACAGTGTCTACAGTAGGCACTGTGTATACCAATAATGCAGGTAATTATACCATTACGTACACAGCAACAGATGCTGCAGGCAATGTCGCAAGCGTAACAAGAGGTATTACAGTAACAATAGGCGCAGTAAGCAGCATATCAATAAGCAGTAGCAGTATTACAGAAGGTAATACGGGGGCAAGTACGCTAACCTTTACACTGACTTTAAATCAATTTAACACCGCAGCAAGTGTAGATTATGCAACCAGTGATGGCACGGCAACGGCGGGTACTGACTACATAGCAAAAACGGGCACGGTGAATTTTACCGGTGGAAGCACCTCAGAAACGATCAGCATTACCATTAATGGCGATACGGATGTTGAGGCGAATGAAACCTTTACTCTAACGCTCAGTAATTCAGCTAACCTAAATATTAGTGCCACAACAGCAATTGGTACCATTAGTAATGATGATAGCAGCGCGGCAAGCGGTAAACTCAACGACACCGGTATCACATGGAGTGGAAACTACCTTGATGGTAATAACACAACGTGCGTAGGAACAGAGGTTTATAAACAAGACTGCTCTTACGGTCGTGATTCACTAGGGCAAGCACTTAGTAAAATAGGGTCGGGCGCGGTAGGTTTTGATTTTACCAAACTTGATGGCAACGGTAACACCATGCCTGCAACGGGAGACGGTATTTGGTCTTGCGTCAAAGATAACCACACAGGATTAATCTGGGAAGTGAAAACTACCGATGGTGGTATTCATGATGCGGGTAATACTTATCGTTGGGGGGGATTAACCGCACAAGGTAGGGATCATGTTAGTAAAGAAGGTATTTATTACGATGATTGGAATGCACTGGTAGACGATAGTAACAATAATAGCCTGTGTGGGTTTAATAGTGGATGGAGAGTTCCTAGTCGTCATGAATTGCGCTCAATTGTGCATTTAGGTCGTTATAATCCAACAATAGAAACTGGTTATTTTCCTAACATAAGTACTTACACTGTGTGGTCATCTTCACCGTATACTAATAATCTAGTTAACGCATGGACTATCAGCTTCTCTAGTGGTGGTACTTATGCTAAATTTCGTGGTATTAATGGAAGTGTACGGTTAGTGCATTCTTCACAGTGACTTTCATTAGTTTCGCTACTTTAATTATTAAGGATAATAGAATGACAAGTACCCTCATAAAATCAATTTTTATTAGTATTCCTCTACTGTTTTTTACTTTGCCAAGTATGGCTGTACAGAACTGTAAAGACTATATTTTCGATAATAACCCTAATAGTCGGTATACCAACCATAATGATGGAACTGTTATGGACAATGAAACGGGGTTAATGTGGAAACAATGCGTAAATGGTTTTTCAGGAGTTAATTCTTGCTCGACAGGCTCTTTATTTTCGTATACTTGGCAAGAAGCATTACAGCTTCCAGCGACGGTAAGCTTTGCAACGTATAGTGACTGGCGTTTACCTAATTTTACTGAGCTTGAATCGCTAGTCACGCAAAACTGTGAAATTCCATCTATTAACATAAGTTTATTTCCTAATGCTCCTTCAGTTCCTATGTGGTCGTCTTCACCATCTTCTAGTGGTTTGAATTTATCATGGAGCGTTAATTTTGATATAGGTTATACGGGAGCACATACTCGTGATAGTTTTTATTCTGTTAGGCTAGTACGTTCGGTATTAAGTGGAACTACTACTTCGGGTTCAATTGTTGCTGAAGGCTTAGGGAACGATCATGATGGATTAATCTCCCCTAATGGAGGAGAGGATTGGGTGTATGGGATAAATGAAACCATTTCATGGAGAAATACATTAATTTTGGGTAGTACGGTGGATTTGTATGTTATACATGATGATTGGTCTGGATTATTGGATAACACTAGCGAAAATGTTGGATTGGTTATTAATTCAAAAAATTGGTACAAGTTTGCTGCGGGCATAGAAAATACAGGTAATTATTCAGTCAATCCTGCTGACCTAATGGGCAGTGGAAGCTACCTAATATTGGTAGTATCAGTTGAAGATAAGAGTAAATTTGATATAAGTAATCAGTTGTTTTCTCTTAATTCAGGGCTGTAAATCATTCTACATAACTAAAGGGAGCCCTGTAGGGTGGGCAATTTTTTCTGCCCACCAAAACACTGACACGCTAAAAATCCAATAATACGGGTATTGGTCGAATGATCTGGTGGGCAAAAAACACCTGCCCACCCTACGTAAATATAAGGGTGCATTGATATGTCGAATTACCGCCGTTCGGATACACCGGGAGCTTGTTATTTCTTTACCGTGGTGACATTTCGACGATGGCCTATTTTAGCCGATGATGATTGTCGCATCTGGCTGCACAATGCAATTATTAATACGCAAAAACACTATCCATTTACGATTGATGCTTGGGTATTATTACCTGATCATTTGCACTGTATTTGGACATTGCCGGAAGATGATAATGATTTTTCGGTGCGTTGGAATGGAATTAAAAGTCGCCTACTGCGGACTAAAAATCATCACTTCGCTGCGCTCCGTTTCCCTAGTTTTCAGCGGATGCGTAAACTGAGGTTACAGCCAATTTTCCAGGTGTCGGCATACAGCGGGGGAAACTTCTTCGATAAGTTAGAGTGAATGACGGCGATTTCATTTTTGTTGGCAGCGGAAACAACGTTCATAGGCGGGAGTTTTTAAGTAACAGTGTGGTTATTTATAGTAATACTGTTACTTAGGGTTGGATGTACACAAAATAAATCACATTCTATTTTTAATACTGATTTAAGGGATAGATTTATCAGCAGCAGAGCATATAGAAATTAACGGATCTAAAAATAACGCTTCATGCCCCCCCTCTTTTTCAGCTAACAAACCCATCATTTCATCATGGTATTTTTCTAAATTTGGATTTTCAATCACTAATCGAGCCATCCAAGAGGCAGAGGGGAGCTCTTGTGTAAGATAAGGTCAGAAGCCGAATAAACAAAAGCAGCGTTATTTTGATATATTAATCACCTTTATTAATTAGGTTTTAGGGTAGCAAATATTTGCGACAAGTTAAGTCGTATAATTAAATTTAAGTAGTTACCCAATTATCTAACCGTAATGCCTCAACACGCTCGAATTCTTTTAGATTATTAGTCACTAAAATCAAACTTTCACTACGGGCATGGCCAGCTATATGTAGATCATTAACCCCAATAGTTTTACCTTGTTTTTCAAGATTAGCACGGATATTACCATAGTGTTCAGCCGCTTTATTGCCATAATCTAAAACATCTAAACGCGATACAAAATCTTCAACTTGTTTTAAGTTATGTTCAGGCCGTTCGCTTTTTTCGACACCGTGTAATAACTCTGCAAGGGTAATACTAGAAATACATAAATGCCCCGCGTGCAAGTTAAACATGGTTAAGACTTCAATAGGGCGACGTTTAATCACATAAATAACAATATTGGTATCGAGCATGTATTTCAGCATTAGAAGTCCTCGCGGATAGACTCAGTTTGTGCTGCTCGCTTGGTTAAAAAATCATCGCTTACTTTATCTTCACTTAAAAAGAAGCTGTCCCATGAGTTCTCTAGCGGACTAAGTATGCGTTCTTTGCCAACTTTACGGATGACGACACGTTTAATGCTTTTATCAAAGCGCGCTTCTATGGGTAAACGTACTGCTTGGGTTTTGTTATTAACAAAAATTGAGCCTTGTAACATTGGCTATTCCTTTTTAAGGGTATAAACCTCAAGTATATACCTAGTGATTTTTGTTATCCAGTGGTTCTTTTTGGAGTTTTAATAAGTAGCAAGTTACCTTTTGTTTTTAGCCCCGTAGGGGAGGCAAAAAAACTGCCAACCCTACAAGACTAAATAAGCAAGCATAAAATTAGAGTATGTATTTAATCGTCATCGTCGTCATCTTCCGCAGGAATTTGTCCGCGAAATTCTTCCGATAATAAAGTTTGTGCGCCTAAGCTAACTAAACGGTCGTTTGTCTGTAGCGCGTGTTGAATAAAATAGT
>Ga0209495_1002340_pt1 | contig 12416 bp, 12 predicted proteins | sample EN1Hudsemesocosm_FD_184629 | JGI IMG/M metagenome (GOLD analysis project Ga0209495, IMG submission 184629) | Methane-oxidizing microbial communities from mesocosms in the Hudson Canyon - EN1E Hudson Canyon (SPAdes) (version 2) | ecosystem: Environmental > Aquatic > Marine > Cold seeps | place... | reverse complement strand
TCAGGTAACGGGTAAACGCCCAATGGCTGGGAACAATGTTTCTCACGCCCACAATAAAACAAGACGTCGATTTCTTCCAAATCTTCACCCACACCGCATTTGGGTTGAATCAGAAAATCGTTGGGTAAAATTACGTGTAAGTAATCATGGTTTACGCATTATCGACAAGAAAGGTATTGATGCAGTATTAGCTGATATCCGTGCTCGTGGCGAAAAGGTTTAGGAGATAGAACATGCGCGAAAAAATTAAATTAGTATCATCTGCTGGTACAGGTCATTACTACACAACAGACAAAAACAAACGTACTATGCCGGAAAAATTGGAAATGAAGAAATTCGATCCAGTTGTTCGCAAACACGTTATGTATAAAGAAGCTAAGATTAAATAATCTTAATTTCTCAAAACAATTAAAACCCGCTTTATGCGGGTTTTTTTTTATCTAAAATACTGCCCATATGTGCTATATTTCAGTCTTTACTAATTAGATAAGCTCATCACGTTCATTTTTGTAGGAATTTAAACTAAATGTCTGAAAATATTTCTGACTCTGTCCTGATTGCTAGGCAGCCCATCTTTGACACACAATTAAATGTCTACGCCTACGAATTATTATTTCGTGGCTCATTGTCATCGACAGAATCAGGCGTTAATGAATTTAATGGTGATCTTGCCACCACACAAGTTATCAATCACACCTTTATGGAGTTTGGTATTGATCGTGTTATAGGTAATAAACGTGCCTTTATTAACCTGACTCGAGCCTTTCTCACTGGTGAAATTCCAATTCCATTTGATCATAGTCAAGTTGTGCTAGAAATTCTTGAAGATATTGTCATTGATGACAAGCTAATAGAAACGGTGCAAGGTTTTGTTGATCAAGGTTTCATTATCGCCCTTGATGATTTTATTGCAGGTGAGGAATGGCTGCCCTTAGTGAAGATGGCATCGATCATTAAAATCGATATTTTATCCCTAACACAACAAGAGCTTATCAAAACTGTTCAAGATTTAAAAAACGAAGACGTGGTCTTACTGGCAGAAAAGGTAGAGACAGAAGAACAATACAAGCTATGCCAACAACTCGGTTTTAGTTATTTCCAAGGTTACTTTTTCTGTAAACCGACCCTGATTAATGATAAACCACTACCTGATAATAAACTCGCCATTTTACAAATTTTAAGTAGCTTACAAAATCCTGATATCACCGTTGATGAACTTGAATTACTGGTACGTGAAGATGTCTCACTCTCCTTTAAACTGATTCGATTTTTAAATTCTGCCGCAGTTGCTCTACCCAAAAAGGTTGATTCAGTTCGACAAGGACTGGTATTTCTAGGACTCAACGCCATAAAATCATGGGCTACATTGATCGCCTTTTCTGATCTTGACTCATCCACTAGTGAGCTAATGACCACCGCCTTAATAAGGGCCAAATTATGTGCTGAATTAGCTGATGCCTTTGACTGTGATCAGGATTCCGCTTTTATGCTTGGACTGTTTTCTCCACTTGAAGCCATATTACAAAAACCTATGACAGAAATCCTGCAAACCTTACCTATCGCTGATGATATGAAAGCAGCCCTACTGCACGAAGGTAATAATGCATTGGGAGAGTTATTGCTGTTTGTTATCAGTTATGAACAAAGTACTTTAAATGAATTACCTGCTCGACTGTCTATTCAGCAACTCAATGAAGCATATTTAACAGCTACTGAATGGGTTAATATTACCGAATCTTCACTATAAATGAGTTCTGTACTACTTTCTGCTCAGGCGCTATCCCGTTATTACGGCCAACAACAGGCTGTTCAAAATGTTAGTTTTAATATTAATAAAGGCGAAGTGCTGGGATTTTTAGGACCTAATGGTGCAGGTAAAAGTACCACAATGAAAATGCTCAGTGGGAATCTTGCTCCCACCCAAGGTGAGATTATTATCAATGGCTATGATCTACTGACCGAGCCTAAACAAGCAAAAGCACATATCGGTTATTTGCCTGAACAGCCACCGTTATACAAAGAATTGACCGTTAAAGAGTTTTTAGTATTTTGTGGCCAAATAAATGCTATTTCATCAACTAAGCTTAAAGCTGCTATTGATTCCGTCATTGAACGCTGCGGTTTAACGGACGTAACACAACGTTTAATCGGCAATCTATCAAAAGGCTATCAACAACGAGTCGGTATTGCCCAAGCGATTATACATTCACCTGCTGTTATTATTCTGGATGAACCCACATCGGGACTCGATCCCATTCAGATTAAAGAGATTCGTCAATTAATTCGCGATATTGCCACAGAACATAGTGTTATTTTATCCACTCATATTCTGCCCGAAGTAGAAATGCTCTGTGATCGTGTGCAAATTATCAATAAAGGCCAACTTATCCTCAGTGATAGCATAGCTGGCTTTGCTCAGCAAATGCAGACATCACATTTATTGCTTGGACTTGGCTTTCCTCCTGCACCTGACGTGTTAGAAAATATCGCTGGTGTTCTTAGTGTTGAAACAGTTAATGATGGCTTATTTAAAATTCATTATAGCCCTGAACAAAACCCTATTAATGAGCTTGTTTGGCAGGCAGCACATCAACAGTGGCAACTGATTCAGTTAACACCTCAACAACATTCTCTTGAAGATGTGTTTATGAAAATAATTCGTGATGAAACTCAGCACAGTGGACAAGGTGTCTAATGTTAACACTCGCTAAAAATGAACTATACCGCCTGTTTTTATCACCTCTAGCATGGATAGTTCTGGCCTTAAGCCAACTTATTTTGGCCTATTTATTTTTAACTCATATTGATTATTTCATCCAGATTCAGGCTAAAATATCGGCTATTCCAGGTGCACCTGGAGTAACAGAATTAATTGCCATTCCCTTACTCAGTAATGCCGCCACCCTACTGTTATTAATTGCACCATTAATTACCATGCGTTTAATTGCTGAAGAGCGTCGTAATGAAAGTCTGCCACTATTATTATCTGCACCACTGTCTACGTTACAAATTGTATTAGGAAAATATTGTGGCACCTTGGGGTTTTTCATGGTGTTATTATTTTTAATCAGCTTAATGCCCTTATCACTCAGCCTAGGTAGCCAATTAGACTTTGGCCTATTGGCATCAGGTTTATTAGGACTCGCCCTACTACTAGCGAGTTTTACAGCAATTGGTTTATTTTTATCCTCATTAACCAAACAACCATCGATTGCTGCGATGACCACCTTCGCTAGTCTGTTCTTATTATGGATTATTGACTGGGCAGCTAATACTCAAATAACAACTGAATCATCCAATCTATTCAGCTGGTTATCCTTACTTAATCACTATCAATCACTATTACAAGGTGAAGTAAACAGTAGTGATATTGCCTATTACCTGATTGTGATTAGTACATTTCTAATACTCACACTTCGTCGACTTGATTCTGAGCGACTTAACTAAAAAATGAATATTAACGCTAAAACAAAACGCCAGCTCACACTACAAAATATCATCTTCACTGCTTTGCTCATTGTGGCTGTTATTTTATTAGCCCAATTATCAGTTAAAACTAATGTCAGTGCAGATTGGACGGCTAATAGTAAAAATAGCCTGTCTGACACCACTATAGATCTCCTTAGTCAGCTAGATAACGATATTTTAATTCAAGCCTTTATCAGCACCGATAATGACTATCGTGAAGCCTTAGAAAAACATCTTTCACGCTATAAAAAACATAACGCTAAGCTGACTATTGACTATATTAACCCAGACTTCGCACCTGATTTAGTTCGCCAATTTAACATCCAGCAACAAGGCGAAATGATTGTATCTCATGGTGTACAAAAAACACATGTATTTGATTTATCTGAACAATCTTTAACTAATGCTTTGATCAGCGTGTCTCGTAGCAAGGAGCAATGGCTGGTATTTATTGAAGGTCATGGCGAACGTTCACCATTTGGTCAGCAAAACTACAATCTTAGTACTTGGGCTGAGCAACTTAACAACAAAGGTTTTAAATATCAGGCATTAAATTTAGTTGAACACAGTCAGATCCCTGAAAATACGGCAGCGCTGATTATTGCTAGCCCAGAAACCCCATGGTTAGAAGGTGAAATAGATATCATCCAAGACTATATCAGCCAGGGCGGAAATGTGCTTTGGTTAGCCGATCCCAATACTCATCATCACCTTTCCCCAGTGGCTGAACAACTTGATATTGAGTTTATTTCCGGCACGGTGATTGACCCTAATGCCGAATTATTAGGCATCAATGATGCCCAGTTTTGTCTAATTAATGATTATGCTAATCACCCCATTGGCCAAGCAACCACAAGCGTTACGATTTATCCTAAGGCTGTCGCCATAGAGCCTTCATCTAATAACAGTGAGTGGCATCAGGTTTCACTATTAAATAGTCAGGATAATGTATGGTCAAAAGCGACTGAAATTGACCACGATAGTCCCTTACAATTTGAACACGGCGTTGATACGGCTGGGCCACTAAGTCTTGCTTATCTTCTCACTCGTGACCATAGTGATAAAGAAAAACAACAACGTATTGCCATCATTGGTGATAGTGATTTTGTGTCAAATAGTTATATTGGCAATGCTGCAAACCTTGAATTAGGTTTGGCACTGATAAATTGGTTAGCTGAAGACGATGAACTCATTAACATTGCTGTTAAAACAACCCTAGATAACAGTTTAGACCTGTCTCGTAGTGAGTCCTTGATAATAGGTTTGGGTTTTCTTATTGTCATGCCAGTGATTCTTTTTGTCATCGCTTTTGCGATTTGGCGTATAAGACGCCAACGATGAAAAGTGCGATTATCCGTAATAGTGTTTTACTGCTGGTCATTATTGGTCTTTATTGGTTTATCAACCGTGCGCCATCACCGCTAGTAGACAGTCATCATCTCACATCATTACAGGCTGAACACGTCACAACGATTCACATTCAACGCCATGACCGAGATGATATAAAGTTGAGTAAACAGGATGATGATTGGTTTATTGACCAGCCGATACAAGCAAATGCCAATATCACCAGAACAAAGCTTATTTTAAATCTACTATCTAGCGTCTCTCACAGCCAATTAACAATTACGCCAAATCTTACATTACAGCAGTTTTCTCTCGAGCCAGCCAAGGTTAAATTACGTCTCAATGATCAACTGTTCGAGTTTGGCAATATTGAACCGATCAGTAAACACCGCTATATTCGCCATAATAATATTCTTCACCTAGTTAATGATACTGTTATGCCCTTATTAAACGCTAATGCTAATAGCTTTATTGATAACCGGCTTTTCTCTGCCAATCAACACATTACACAACTCAGCCTACCAGAGATAGTAGATGGTGATAGTCACACTCAAGCAGTGACTATCAGTCTAGAGGATGGTCACTGGCAGAGCTCAAATTCAGTATTATCAACAGATAGCCTAACGGCAGTGATAACAAGCTGGCAACATGCTTATGCGATGCAAGTTATGCCATTCAACAATGCTAACGCTTTTGCTCAAACGGTGACGGTTGAGTTTGCTGATAAAACAAGTTCAAATCTCTTGCTGCAATTGACTAGCCATCATATCGCCTTGATTGATGTCAGTAAAAAATTGCAGTACCAGTTTCCACGTGCAAAACTACAACAGTTCTTGCCCATACAAGACCCAAGTGACTAATGCCTGAATTACCCGAAGTCGAAACCACCCGCAGTGGAATTAGCCCCCATATCAAAGGTCAGAAAATAGCCCTTGTGACTATTCGCCATTATCAACTACGCTGGCCTATCCCTGCTGATCTTGCCTCAATATTGGCAATGCAGACAATTCATAACATTAAACGGCGAGCGAAATATCTACTATTTCAATGTGATTCAGGCACATTGATAATTCACCTTGGCATGTCAGGACATTTACAGATAGTCGATGAAGCAGATCCTATTGCTAAACACTCTCACCTTGATATTAAACTAGAAAGTGGCGCCATACTACGTTTCACCGATCCACGCCGTTTTGGCGCTGTTTTGTGGACATCTGAGCCTATAGAACAGCATTCATTACTGAGTCACCTTGGTCCAGAGCCACTATCTGATGACTTTTCTGCTGACACTCTATATAAAATAAGTAGACATCGGCGCACGACCATTAAAACATTCATTATGAATGGTCAGCATGTTGTGGGGGTTGGTAATATTTATGCTAATGAGGCTTTATTTTTAGCCGGAATTCATCCCAAAACCTTAGCAGGAAAAATAACTAAGAAAAAAGCTGAAAAATTAGTTGTCGTGATTAAAGATGTGCTTAAAAAAGCCATTGCAGCCGGAGGCACAACCTTAAAAGACTTTAAAAAGAGTGATGGTAAACCTGGTTACTTTGCCCAACAACTCCATGTCTATGGCAGAGAAAATGAAGCCTGCACTCAGTGTGGAACAGCAATCAAACATTTTAAAGAAGCGCAAAGAGCGACATTTTATTGCCCTATCTGCCAAAAGCGCTAGTTCTGCGTAGCAAAAAAATCCGCTAATAATTCAATTTCTTCAGCACTATAAGCACTGGCATGATGTTTCATTACCGTAGACTCTCTTGTGCCAGTAATAAACTGATTCATTTGTGCCATAAAATGTTGTTTATCTAAGCCTGCTAAGCTTGGGGTGCCGCCTACACTATGACCATTAGTGCCATGACAGGCTGCACAAGATGATGCTAATAATTCAACATTTTTGTGACCTTCCGCATACACAAATGGTGTCATAAAACTCAATATGATTGTTATAAAAGTGATTTTCAATCTCATAATGTCAGCCTTTAGAACCTTAATTAAACAGATAAAGTATAATGACCTATCATACCTCAAATAAATGAAAAACATGTCCGAACTACTAAAACTTGATGGCTTTATTTCAGATGAATCTGCTGGATTACGTCTAGACCAAGCGTTGGCACAACTCTTCTCAGACTATTCACGTGGTCAAATAACTAAGTGGATAAAAGCTGGCTATGTTCAGGTCAATGATAAAGTCCTGCGCCCTCGTGATTCTGTGGTGGGTGGTGAATATGTTGTTATTGCCGCTCAAATAGAAGTGGTTGATGATACTTGGATAGCTGAAGCAATACAGCTTGATATTATCTATGAAGATGATGATGTCATTATTCTCAATAAACCAGCAGGCATGGTTGTTCATCCTGGTGCAGGTAATCACGATGGTACGTTAGTCAATGCCCTACTACATCATGCGCCTCAGCTAGAAGGAATTCCTCGTGCCGGCATTGTGCATCGTATCGACAAAGGTACGACAGGCTTATTGATGATTGCTAAAACACTACAAGCACACAATTCTTTAGTCACACAGCTACAAGAACGGACGGTTTTACGTGAATATCAAGCGATTGTAATGGGTGTTATGACTGCTGGTGGTACGGTTGATGAACCAGTTGGTCGCCATCCTATCGATCGTAAAAAGATGACGGTAACGGGTGCAGGTAAACAAGCCGTGACACATTACCGTGTTGAACAGCGTTTTCGTGCCCACACTCATATTCGCTGTAAATTAGAAACTGGTCGTACTCATCAGATTCGTGTTCACATGGCCCATATTCGTTACCCACTATTAGGTGATCCTGCTTATGGTGGTCGTCTACGTTTACCTAAAGGTGCGAGTGAAAAAACGAAAGAAGCTTTACAAGGCTTTAAACGCCAAGCCCTACATGCAGGTCTTTTAGGTTTTATTCACCCAACAACGGGCGAAGAAGTCTCTTGGCGTGTGGATATACCTGAAGACATGCAAAATGTTTTAGATATATTGTCTAGAGATTTCAGACTTCATAAAGACTAAAGCCATTATTCACGGTTAAAACCGCTGCTATACTTTTTACCAACATAAAAAAAGGGCTGATTAATAATTAATCAGCCCTTTTTTGTTTGCTAGTTAAAAGCTAGTTTACTTTTTCTTAGCTTCTTCACGTTCTTTAGCGTCTTTGATTACGTCTTCAGCTACGTTACGTGGACATGGGCTGTATTGTAAGAACTCCATAGAGAACTGACCACGGCCTGATGTCATTGTACGTAGTGAACCGATGTAACCAAACATTTCGCTTAGTGGAATATCACCAGCAATACGAACACCTGTTGGTGTAGCATCTTGTGATTTGATCATGCCACGACGACGGTTAAGATCACCAATAACATCACCAACATGATCTTCAGGTGTAAATACATCCACCTTCATGATTGGTTCCATTAATTGTGGACCTGCTTTTGGCATTGACTGACGATATGCTGCCATTGCTGCTAATTCAAAGGCTACTGCTGATGAATCCACGGCATGGAAAGCACCATCAAATAATGTTACTTTAAAGTCTAAACAAGGGAAACCCGCTAATACACCACGGTCCATCATCTTCTTAAAGCCTGCTTCTACAGCAGACCAGAATTCACGAGGAACTGAACCACCGGTTACAGTTGATTCAAATTCGAAACCTGTACCTGGTTCACCGGGTTCGATGATGTATTCAATTTTACCAAATTGACCAGAACCACCTGATTGTTTCTTATGTGTGTAGCTATCTTCAATTTTTTGTGTGATTGTTTCACGGTAGGCTACTTGTGGAGCACCTACTGTTACTTCAACACCATGAGTACGTTTTAAGATATCAACTTTGATGTCTAAATGTAACTCACCCATACCTTTGATGATTGTTTCGCCACTTTCTTGGTCAGTTTCAACTCGGAAAGAAGGATCTTCTTTAATCATTTTACCAATTGCAATACCCATTTTCTCAGTACTTGCTTTATCAATAGGTGAAATCGCAATTGAGATAACTGGATCTGGGAACACCATTGGCTCTAATGTTGTTGGGTGTTTAGGATCACATAATGTGTGACCTGTTTGTACATCTTTCATGCCCACAATAGCGATGATATCACCCGCTTGTGCACGGTCTAATTCATTACGATCATCAGCATGCATTTCTACCATACGGCCAACACGTTCTGTTTTACCCGTGAACGAGTTAAGAATAGTGTCACCCTTATTTAATACACCCGAGTAAACACGAATAAAGGTTAATGCACCAAAACGGTCATCCATAATTTTAAATGCTAATGCACGTAGTGGACCTTCAGTTGAAACAATCGCGTAGTCGCCTGTTTCAGTACCTTCTTCATCTACTTCTGGTTGTGGCTTAACTTCAGTAGGGCTCGGTAAGTATGCAACGACCGCATCCAATACCATTTGCACACCTTTATCTTTAAAGGCAGAACCACAGTATGTAGGGAAGAAGTCCATTGTTAATGTACCACTACGGATACATTTGTGTAAGTCTTCAAGTGAAGGCTCCGCACCTTCAAGATACGCTTCCATTAAGTCATCATCTTGCTCTAAAGCAGTTTCGACTAACATTTCACGGTATTCTTCGATTTGATCAGCCATTTCTGCAGGCGGCTCTTCAATACGGAATGCAGTGGTATCTTTTTCGTTATCCCATATCCATGCTTTGCGTGTTAATAAGTCAACACAGCCTTTAAAGTCTTCTTCGATACCGATAGGTAAAACCATTACTAATGGATTTGCACCTAAAACATCTTCTACTTGTTTAACAACACGGTAGAAGTCAGCACCCATACGATCTAATTTATTGATAAATATAATACGAGAAACTTCAGATTCATTCGCATAACGCCAGTTTGTTTCTGATTGAGGCTCTACACCACCTGAACCACAGAATACACCAACACCACCATCAAGCACTTTAAGTGAACGGTAAACTTCGATTGTGAAATCTACGTGACCTGGAGTATCGATAACGTTTAAACGGTGACCATCCCACTCACATGTTGTCGCCGCAGATTGGATAGTAATCCCACGTTCAGACTCTTGGTCCATGAAATCCATTGTGGATTCACCATCATGAACTTCACCGATTTTGTGGATCTTACCAGTTAGTTTCAATATACGTTCTGTGGTCGTTGTCTTACCCGCATCTACATGCGCGAAGATACCAATGTTTCTGTACTTGGATAAATCTGCAGCCATTTTGTCCGTCTCTAAAAATTAAGAATGAGTGTTTATTGTAAACACGTAAATAAACCGAAACATTTTAAACTAGTTTGATTGATCATGCACTCATAAATAGACATTAACCGCTAACATTCAATAAATTAGCGATTTTTCCTAGCTTATTTTTGACTAAGTTTTATTTGCTTGTAAAAAATGCGCAACGATTAAGTTTGTTACAGTGCTTATTCAGCAGAATTCGGTCATGCTTGTAAACAGTATTAAACCGTTTCTTTTTCTTGCATCGGTAACCATTGATAACGATAGACCACGCCAGGTACAGCTAACACAAGGAATAAACAGAAGGTGGTAACAAAAAATTCCCATTGCTGAGGAAAAACCTCACCAGAGAATTGAATCTCAGCCGCGATCGCTATTAATAAACTGACAAAGTAATACACCACTAACTCAATCAGGCGTAGTACCACAGACTTAAGTGATTTTAGTGGATAAACTAAAAAAACACGTTCTGTGAACCAAGGTAGGTTAGCAATAATCAAAAACAATAAAATGAGTGTTGTTGCAGACATTATACAAACACCGTTGCACATACAGCGAGTAATGCACCAGGGAAAAGTCCTAAAGCAAACACGCTTAGTGCATTGACACTAATCATCACTCTCATATCTGTCGGTGCTTGTAATGCAATCTGCTGTTCAGCCTCAGGCTGATCAAAATACATCACTTTAATAATTCGTAAATAGTAAAAAGCACCAATCACAGACATCATCACAGCAACAATCGCTACCGATATCAGGTTGATATCAACGATCGACTTAATGACCGTTAATTTAGCAACAAAGCCAACTAAAGGCGGTATACCCGCCATTGAAAACATCAAAATCAACATCATTAAGGCATACCAAGGATTACGGCGACTTAGACCTTTGTAATCATCAATCGTATCCGCTTCAAAACCTTGGCGACTCATTAAAATAATCATGCCAAATGCGCCTAAACTCATCAAGGCATAAACAAGGGCATAAAACATTGAAGCGGCATAACCTGCCTGCGTTCCAGACAAGATTCCTAATAAGATAAAACCAACATGGGAAATGGTGGAATAAGCCAACATCCGTTTTAAATTAGTTTGAGCTATCGCAACCACATTACCAATAATCATCGATAATACCGACAACATGATCAACATGCCCTGCCAGTGTTGGTGAACATCCCCTAAACCATCAACTAATAAACGAATCGCCATCGCAAATGCAGCAATTTTAGGTGCGGTAGCAATAAACAATGTAACCGCAGTTGGCGCGCCATGATAAACATCAGGCAACCACATATGAAATGGTACAGCACCTAATTTAAAGCCGATACCAATCACTAAGAATACCAGTCCAAAACTAAGTACCGTATTATCTAAACCACCTGCTTGAACTGTCTCAGCAATGGTGGCGATTTGTAAACTACCGGTCACACCGTAAATAATCGACATACCATAGAGCAACATACCTGATGCTAAGGCACCTAGGATAAAGTATTTCATTGCTGCTTCTGTTGATACCATCGAATCACGATGCATTGCGACCATGGCATACATACACAATGACATCAGCTCAAGACCCAAATAGATAGTCAGGAAATGTGCTGCTGACACCATCACCATCATGCCTAGAGTAGAGAATATGGCTAAGACATAATATTCACCTTTAAATAGGTCTCGTGCTTTTAAATAGCTAGTCGAATACAGCAGTACGGCAATATTAATAAGGCAGATAGACAATTTTAATACATCACTGAAAGCATCCTTAATATAAGTGCCATCAAAGGTTGAACCACTCTCACCAAATGATTGATAAATCAAAATAGCAGTTACAGCTAAGGTTAATTGGCTTAAACCATAGGCTGGACTCGCACCCTGCTCACCACTAAATGCAACTACTAAAAGAATAATGCAGGCCATGGCCAACATAAACATTTCTGGTAATGCAAAAGACATGTTTAATACTTCAAACGGCATATTTTATTGCGTCCCTTAAATCTTCGACTGTGAAACATGGCTTAATAAATTTTCGACTGAGCTATGCATCACTTCAGTCAACGGTGCTGGCCATAGCCCTATCGCTAATACAATAATAGCGAGTGATGCCAACATCCAAAATTCACGACGGTTAATATCTTGTAGCTGAGCCACATTGTCATTGGCCACATCACCAAACATAACGCGTTTAACCATCCATAAGGTATAAGCAGCACCCAGAATCAATGTAGTTGCGGCTAAGAAGGCAAACCAGAAATTAGCATGAAATGCAGCCAAGATAACCATAAACTCACCGACAAAACCGGATGTGCCAGGTAAACCTGCATTGGCCATAGCAAAAAACACAGCAAAACCAGCAAAGATGGGCATGGTATTAAT
>Ga0209495_1002339_pt1 | contig 12417 bp, 9 predicted proteins | sample EN1Hudsemesocosm_FD_184629 | JGI IMG/M metagenome (GOLD analysis project Ga0209495, IMG submission 184629) | Methane-oxidizing microbial communities from mesocosms in the Hudson Canyon - EN1E Hudson Canyon (SPAdes) (version 2) | ecosystem: Environmental > Aquatic > Marine > Cold seeps | place... | reverse complement strand
TGGTCTTTTTCCAAGGACATATTGCTCCAGGTATCTACGCCCGTTCATTCCTTGAAGGTCGTTTAACTGAAGAACAATTAAACAATTTCCGTTTTGAAGCTGATGGCAAAGGTCTATCATCTTACCCTCATCCTTGGTTAATGCCTGACTACTGGCAGTTTCCAACGGTATCTATGGGTTTAGGTCCTATTCTTGCGATTTATCAAGCACGATTCATGAAGTATATGGAACATCGTGAAATCAAAGAAACAGCAGGACGTAATGTTTGGGCCTATTTAGGTGATGGCGAGATGGATGAGCCTGAATCTCTAGGTGCAATTACATTAGCTGGCCGTGAAAAATTAGATAACCTTAATTTTGTTATTAACTGTAACTTACAGCGTCTAGATGGTCCTGTACGTGGTAATGGCAAGATCATCCAAGAACTTGAAGCAATCTTCCGTGGTGCGGGTTGGAATGTCATCAAAGTTATTTGGGGTAGTGAGTGGGATCAGTTACTTGCTAAAGATAAAAATGGCTTATTACTTAAACGTATGGAAGAAGTCGTTGATGGCGAGTTCCAAAACTACAAAGCTAAAGATGGTGCGTTTGTACGAGAACATTTCTTTGGTAAGTATCCAGAATTATTAGACATGGTTTCAGATATGACTGATGAAGATATCTGGAAACTGAGCCGTGGTGGTCATGATCCACGTAAAGTCTATGCAGCATACAAACAAGCAACAGATCATATTGGTCAACCTACAGTAATCTTAGCTAAAACAGTTAAAGGTTACGGAATGGGTGATGCGGGTGAAGCACAAAACACAACGCATTCTCAAAAGAGCTTAGGTGTGGAACAAATGAAAGTGTTCCGTGATCGCTTTAACATTCCAGTTTCTGATGAAGATATTGAAGAAATTCCTTACCTTACATTTGATGCTGACAGTGCTGAGCAAAAATACTTATTAGCACGTCGTGAAGCGATGGGTGGTTTCTTACCTAAACGTAATAACAACGCACCTGCATTAAAAACACCTGACCTAAGTATTTTTAATGCCATGTTGAAATCAACAGGTGATCGTGAAATTTCAACCACGATGGCATTTGTTCGAATCCTTACCGCATTAATTCGTGATAAAGAAGTGGGTAAAAATATTGTACCGATCGTGCCTGATGAAGCACGTACTTTCGGTATGGAAGGATTATTCCGTTCATTTGGTATTTATTCTTCATCAGGCCAACTTTATGAACCAGAAGATTCTGGCAAAGTAATGTGGTATCGCGAAGATGAAAAAGGCCAGATCTTACAAGAAGGTATTAATGAAGCCGGTGCGATGGCTGAATGGGTTTCAGCTTCAACAGCGTACTCAAACTACAATGTAAATATGGTGCCATTCTATATTTATTACTCTATGTTTGGTTTCCAACGTGTTGGTGATTTAGCTTGGCTTGCAGGTGATATTCAAGCGAAAGGTTTCTTAGTTGGTGCAACAGCGGGTCGTACATCATTAAATGGTGAAGGCTTACAACATCAAGATGGTCACAGTTTAATTCAAGCGGGTACGATTCCTAACTGTGTAAGTTATGATCCAACCTATGCCTATGAAATGGCTGTAATCATTCATGATGGTTTCCGTCGAATGTATGAAGATCAAGAAAGCGTGTTCTATTACATCACAGCGATGAATGAAAACTATACACACCCAGAAATGCCAAAAGGTGCTGAAGCCGGCATATTAAAAGGCATGTATAAACTGAAACAAGGTGGCAAACAAAAACTAAAAGCACAGCTTTTAGGTAGCGGTACTATCTTGCGTGAAGTTGAAGCAGCAGCTGAACTATTAGAAAAAGACTGGAAAGTCTCTGCAACCGTGTGGAGTGCAACCAGTATTAATGAATTGTCACGTGATGGACAAGCTGTTGATAGGTATAACCGTTTGCATCCTGAAGCAGACAAAAAACAAAGTTATGTTGCTGAGTGTTTGAACGCACAAGAGGGTGTGGTTATCGCATCAACTGATTATATGCGTCAATATGCAGAGCAGATTCGTCCTTGGGTTAAAGGTGCATACACTGTACTTGGTACTGATGGTTTTGGTCGCTCAGATACTCGTGAGACATTGCGTAGTTTCTTCGAAGTAGACCGTCATCATGTGGTAGTTGCAACATTGAATACTTTGGCTGATGAAGGTCAAATTGGCTATGACGTTGTGGCAAAAGCAATCAAAAAATACAATATTGATGCAGATGCAGTTAATCCGGTTAAAGCATAAGTAAAGGCAGAGTTAAGAATATGGCAGATTTAGAATTAGTAGTTCCTGATATTGGTGACTTTGATGAAGTAGAAGTCATTGAAGTTTTGGTCTCTGTAGGCGATACCGTTGAAGAAAACCAAGATATGATTACCTTGGAGTCTGATAAGGCTGCAATGGAAATTCCTGCATCACAAGCTGGCGTGATTAAAGAACTTAAAATTAGTGTTGGCGATAAAGTTAAAGAAGGTTCAGTGATTGCTATTATTGAATCAGCGGATACTGGCACTGCTGCAAGTGCTCCTGAAGTAAAAGCTGAGTCTGCACCAGCACCGAAACAAGAAACTGCACCGACTCCTGCTGTTCCAGCACCAGCTGAGTTAGTTGAAATTGCCCCATTTGCACCTGATAATAAAGCGGGTGTAAAACATGCCCATGCTTCACCATCCGTTCGCCAATTTGCTCGTGAGCTGGGGGTTACATTGACCCTTGTTAGCGGCAGTGGTGATAAGGGACGTATTAGTAAAGAAGACGTCCAAAACTTTGTTAAACAAAAAGTAAATGCACCGGCTGTGGCAGCGACAGGTGGCTCAGCGATTCCTCCTGTACCTGTAGGTAACTATGAGAAATTTGGTGAAGTAGAAAGCACAGAATTATCTCGAATTAAGAAAATATCAGGCAAGCATTTGCATGCATGTTGGTTGAATATCCCTCATGTGACTCAGTTTGATGAGGCTGATATTACTGAGTTAGAGAAATTCAGAAAAGAAAATAAAGATAGTGCAGCTAAACAAGGTGTGAACCTAACACCACTTGTTTTCATTATGAAAGCGGTAGTGGCCAGTTTGAAGTTATACCCTGAAATGAATGCCTCATTAAGTGAAGATAAAGAAAACTTAATCATCAAAAGCTATTACAACATTGGTATTGCTGTTGATACACCAAATGGTTTGATGGTTCCTGTTGTCAGGGATGTAGACAAAAAAGGTTTCTTAGAATTAGCCGGTGAATTAGGTGAAATCAGCTTGCGTGCACGTGATGGTGCATTAACTGCTAAAGATCTACAAGGTGGCACATTCTCAATCTCAAGTTTAGGTGGTATTGGTGGTAGTTTCTTTACACCAATTGTAAATGCGCCTGAAGTTGCTATTTTGGGTGTTGGTCGTCATAAAATGCAACCAGTATGGAACGGCAGTGAGTTTGTTCCTAGGTTGATGTTGCCACTGTCTGTTTCTTATGATCATCGTGTTGTTGATGGTGCAATGGGCGCTCGATTTACTACGCATCTTAACAATATGTTATCTGATATTAGAAAGGTTCTATTATGAGCGTGATTGAAGTAAAAGTACCTGATATTGGCGATTTTGACGAAGTAGAAATTATTGAAGTACTGGTCAGTGTTGGTGACGTGGTTGAAGCTAATCAAGATGTTATTACACTAGAGTCAGATAAAGCAGCAATGGAAATCCCAACATCAGTGGCTGGAACGATTACAGCGATGAGTGTTACCGTTGGTGATAAAGTTAAAGAAGGCAGTGTTATCTTAACGCTTGAAACAGCAGAAGAGCCTAAAGCTGATTCTAAGCCAGCTGCAAAAGAAGAAGCTAAACCAGAAGTACAGGTTGATACAGCAGCAGTTGTAACAACAGCTGCTGGTGATGCTGATTTACATGCTGAAGTGCTTGTTTTAGGTTCAGGCCCTGGTGGTTATACCGCTGCCTTTCGTGCCGCTGATCTTGGTCGTCGAGTTGTAATGATTGAGCGCCATGCCAAAATTGGTGGTGTGTGTTTGAATGTAGGTTGTATTCCATCTAAAGCTTTATTACATACTGCTCAAGTCATTAATGAAGCAGCAAGCATGGAAGATCACGGTGTTACTTTTTCTAAACCAGAAGTCGATATCCGTAAAATTGAAAGCTGGAAAAATAGCATTGTAGATGGGTTGACCGGTGGTTTAAAAGCACTTGCTAAACAACGAAAAGTGACTATTGTTCAAGGTGAAGCACGTTTTGCGGGCACAAATACCATGTCAGTTGAAACTGCTGATGGCACACAAACGATTTCGTTTGATAAATGTATCATTGCTGCAGGATCACGTGTAAGTAAAGTACCTGTATTTCCGAATGATGATCCTCGTATGATGGATTCAACTGATGCACTAGATTTGGCTGATGTGCCAAAGACTATGCTCGTCATTGGTGGTGGAATAATCGGCCTAGAAATGGCCACTGTTTATCACGCATTAGGTTCTAAAATCACCGTTGTTGAAATGCAAAGTGGTTTAATCCCCGGTGCGGATAAAGATATTGTTAAGCCATTATTGAAAAAAGTACAAAAAGATTACGAAGCAATTTATCTCAATACACGTGTAGCTAAAATCGAGGCACTGAAAAATGGTCTTAAAGTGTCATTTGAAGGTAAAGATGTCCCTGAAACAGCAACGTATGACAAAATTTTAGTCGCAGTTGGTCGTTCGCCAAATGGTAAATTGATCAATGCTGAAGCTGCCGGTGTTGCTGTTGATGACACTGGCTTCATTAATGTTGATGCTCAGATGACAACGAATGTGCCGCATATCTATGCGATTGGTGACATTGTTGGTCAACCAATGTTGGCGCATAAAGCCGTACATGAAGCTAAAGTAGCTGCCGAAGTTATATCGGGTATTAAATCAGCCTTCGATCCTATGACTATTCCATCTGTTGCTTATACTGATCCTGAAATTGCATGGATGGGTAAAACAGAAATAGAGGCAAAAGCAGAAGGACTTAATTACGTTAAAGGTGCATTCCCTTGGGCAGCATCAGGTCGTAGTTTAAGTATTGGACGCAATGAAGGTTTGACCAAAGCATTGTTTGACAAAGAAACAGGTCGAATCATTGGTGCAGGTATTGTAGGTACAAATGCTGGTGAACTGATTGCTGAAGCTGTATTAGCTTTGGAAATGGGTGCTGATGCAGAAGATATCGGTTTAACGATTCATCCACATCCAACCTTATCTGAAACATTGGGTTTTGCGGCAGAAATGGCAGAAGGCAGTATTACTGACTTAATGCCACCACGTAAAACCTTACACTCTAAATAATTAAAAATTGATGCTACTTATACTGCTATCAGTAGGTTGGGTTTCAACCCAACATATTGGACTAAAGTCCAACCTACAAACTATGCAACTCTAGGTGGTTTGAGTATATAAATGTCTAAAAAGTTAACGCCATTACGTCCCCCCCTGAAATGGGCGGGGGGCAAACGTTGGCTTATTCCTAAGTTAGAAAAACTCTGGAAAAAACATTCCGATCGACGTTTAGTTGAGCCATTTTGTGGTGGCTTATCTGTTGCATTAGGTTTACAAGCTGAAAAAGCATTATTAAATGATGTGAATTTTGCTGTCATCAACTTTTATCAGCAAATACAGCAAGGTCTTAAGCTTGATATCCCGCTCGAAAATGATGAAGATGCATATTATCGTCATCGCACAGAGTTCAATCACCTAAATAAACAAGGTGGTTCTGATCACAAAGTTGCTCAATTATTCTATTATTTAAATCGCACAGGCTACAACGGCCTATGCCGCTTTAATAAATCGGGTGGTTATAACGTACCTTTTGGGCGTTATAAAAAAATAAATTATCAAACTGATTTTGTTGGTTACCAGCCATTATTATCAACTTGGGAATTTAGTAATAAAGACTTTTCTGAATTAGATATTAAAGACAATGACTTTATTTATGCCGATCCACCCTATGATGTGCCTTTTCATCAATATGCCCAGCGTGGCTTTACTTGGGATGACCAAGTGCGTTTAGCAGAATGGTTAGCGCTGCACAAAGGTCCGGTTGTTTTATCTAATCAAGCAACAGATCGCGTCATAGCCTTATATAAGAAATTAGGCTTTAAATTGAAGTACCTCGATGCACCAAGAAGGATTAGTTGTAAAGCGGATGGCAGAAATGCAGTGAAAGAGGTTATTGCAACCCGCGGTATTTGATATAATGTTTGGTTATACATTCAAAGATAAAGTTTTACAGGAAACAACACAGATATGTCTAAGGTCAATAAAGTCGTTCTAGCCTATTCAGGTGGTCTTGATACTTCCATTATTTTAAAATGGTTACAAGATACTTATGATTGCGAAGTAGTAACATTTACTGCTGATATCGGTCAGGGTGAAGAAGTTGAACCTGCACGTGCTAAAGCAGAAGCAATGGGCATTAAAGAAATCTATATTGAAGATTTGCGTGAAGAATTTGCACGTGATTATGTTTTCCCAATGTTTAGAGCAAATACTATTTACGAAGGTGAATATTTATTAGGCACATCTATTGCTAGGCCTCTGATTGCTAAGCGTTTAGTTGAAATTGCAGCTGAAGTAGGCGCTGAAGCTATTTCTCATGGTGCTACTGGTAAAGGAAACGATCAGGTTCGTTTCGAATTAGGTGCTTATGCATTAAGCCCTGATATTCAAGTGATTGCGCCATGGCGTGAATGGGACTTAAGCTCACGCCAAAGCCTATTAGATTATGCTGAAGAGCACGGTATTCCAGTTGAAATGAAACGTGGTAAAAAATCACCATACTCAATGGATGCTAATCTACTTCATATCTCATATGAAGGCGATATTTTAGAAGACCCTTGGAATGAGCCTGAAGATTCTATGTGGCGTTGGAGTGTTTCACCTGAGAATGCACCTGATGAGGCAACTTACATTGAGTTAAGCTATGAAAAAGGTGACATTGTTGCTATCGATGGTAAAGCAATGAGCGCTGCTGCAGTGATGGAATATTTGAATAAAGTAGGTGGAGCCAATGGTATCGGCCGTTTAGATATGGTTGAAAACCGTTATGTGGGAATGAAAGCGCGTGGTTGTTACGAAACACCAGCGGGTACCATAATGATTCCAGCACATCGTGCCATTGAGTCAATTACTATTGATCGTGAAGTCGCACATCTTAAAGATGAACTAATGCCTCGCTACGCAAGCTTGATCTATAACGGTTACTGGTGGTCTCCAGAGCGTGAAATGTTGCAAGTAATGATAGATAAGTCACAAGAAACAGTTAACGGTAAGGTTAGACTTAAACTTTATAAAGGTAATGTTATTGTTGTTGGTCGCGCTTCAGAGACTAATAGTCTTTTTGATGAAGCAATTGCAACTTTCGAAGATGATGATGGCGCTTATAATCAACAAGATGCCGAAGGGTTTATTAAATTAAATGCGTTAAGACTAAGAACTGCAGGTCGAAAAAAGTAGTATAGAAGTTACGCTGACTATCGGGATCTAAATAATATGGAATATAGCGAATACCACGACCAAGCCGCTGAATATATGCGACTAGCGCTGCCGCTAATGAAAAAACATGGTATTGCCATGACCCCCGCAAACTATTCAGTTTGGTATGAATATGTGTCAGGTAATAATGCCGCTTTAAAAGATGCTGTTGATGATCATATCGATGACTCAGGTACGCTTACTGATCAAGAAAGTCGTGATTTATATCAACGCTTTTTTGACCGTGAAAAAGATCAGGCTGCATTGCTTGAGGTGAGACAAGATCTCAAACGTATCCTAGCTGAAGTAATTAGTTTTACAAATATTGGAACGGCAGCATCAAAAGATTCATCGGATCACTTATCGAAAATAATTGATAAATTTCATTCCGAAATGACACGGGATGAAATTAATTCTGTGACGGAAGAAGTGCTATCAGAAGCTAGAATCGCAATGTCTACAAGTGATGTACTATCAGAGCGATTAAGTTCTACAATGGCCGAAATGCAAGAGATGAAGAAAGATCTTGATGATGCTAAACGAGAAGCAAAAACTGATACATTAACTAAGTTAGCTAACCGGAAAGCTTTTGATTCTGTACTTGAAAAAGCAACTTTAGATGCGGATTCAAACGGTACAGAAATTAGTTTAATTTTTTCTGATTTAGATTTATTTAAAAAGATTAATGATGCACATGGTCATTTGGTCGGAGATCAAGTCTTAAAGGTTGTTGCTAACAGCCTGAAATCGGCTGTTAAAGGTCGAGATCTAGTCGCTCGTTATGGTGGTGAAGAATTTGCAATCATCTTACTTAATACGAGTTTAGAGAACGCCAAGAAAGTAGCAGAGAATATTCGTGCTGAAATAGCAGCGAAACGAATCCAGCGGCGAGACAGTCGCGAGCCTATAGGTGTCATTACAATGTCTTTTGGTGTGGCTAGATATTTCCCATCAGAAGGATCTGAGAGCTTTTTACAGCGTGCCGATCGTGCGTTGTACATGTCAAAACGTAAAGGTCGCAATGCTGTTTCTGAGGCTCCGCCACCAGTTATTTAGAAATATTATTTTCATAATTTAATAATGAATACAAATGTGTTTTTATCTGGATTATTACAAATAATATTTAAAACTGTGTTAGTGTCGATTTATGCGAGACTCAACACGCCAATTTATAAGGCATCCCACTAATATCCCCATTGAATTTAGTGTCGCTGGCACGGTAGAAAAAATCAATGTAAAAGATGTTGGTACAGGCGGGCTATGTTTTGTAAGTAGCCATAGAATTAGTACTGGTGAACAAATTCACATTATTATTCCCGTATGTAACCCAGAGTTTGATGCTAAGGGCATAGTTCGTTGGTGCAAACAGGATGGTACTCACTTTCTTATAGGTGTTGCTTTTCAACAAGAAGAAGTCACATTTGCAGTTCGAATGGTCGAACAAATTTGCCACATTGAAGATTATCGTAGCCAAGTAAAAAAAGACCAAGGCTTAGAGTTGACGAGTGAGCAAGCTGCCACGCAGTGGATTTCTGAATATGCACATAAGTTCCCCCATATTTAGCAAATAAGCTTTATCTTCGTTTCTTCACTATAATGGGGCAACATCTTTAGTCTCAATAGTAGGAAGTTTCATTGTTAAGTTATCGCCATTCATACCACGCTGGAAATCATGCTGATGTTTTAAAGCACATCGTTCAAATTGAAATACTAAAGCACTTGATTAAAAAAGACAGCACGTTTGATTATATTGATACCCATGCTGGTGCAGGTTTATATAATTTACAGAGTGAACATGCCACGAAACTTCAAGAATATACACAAGGTATTGCAAAGTTAAACCCACATGAATGGCCAGAATTAGCCACTTACTTTGAACTATTGGCTAAACATAATCCATCAGATAAACATAATTTTTATCCAGGCTCTCCACTAATCGCGACACATTTTTTACGCAATAAAGATCGCGCATGGTTATATGAATTACATCCCAAAGATGCCGAGCTTTTACTAAAAAATACAGCTAAAATCCGCAATGTTCGTGTTATGCGAGAGGATGGTTTTAAAGGACTACTATCATTATTGCCTCCAGTGTCGCGTCGAGGGTTTACTTTGATCGATCCCTCCTATGAGATCAAGACTGACTATGGCAAAGTATTTAGTGTTCTAGACGAGGCCTACAAAAAGTTTCCTACAGGCACGTATGCACTTTGGTACCCAGTCGTTGATCGAAAAATCATTGATCAATTAGAGCGTAAATTTATTCGTAGTGGTATTAAAAAAATACAACGATTTGAATTGGGAATGGCAGCCGATCAGTTTGGCACTGGCATGTCTGCAAGTGGCATGATTGTGATAAATCCACCTTGGACATTAATGGATAGAATGTCGACCGTATTACCAAAGCTTGTTAAGACTCTGGGCGGAGAGGGTGCATTTTATAAATGCGATGAGTTAGTGGCAGAGTAGTGTTTGATGTCTCTTCAAAAGTCAGTTAATAAACGAGCGATGATGCAGTAATAATGGATAATTCGATAATAGAGTTAAATGAATATATATTAAACACCATGAGACGCTGTGTTCTTCTGCAGCCGCTCGAAGAAGATGATTTCGATAGTATTATTAAAACTTCACATGCTAAACAGCTTTCAGAAAATAGTATCTTGTTTACGCAAGGAAGTGAGCTAACAGATATCTACTTACTCATCTCTGGTGGAATAAAACTGCAACGCTTAGCACCAAATGGTGATGAGAAAGTAATCGAAATAATCCGCCCAGGACAAACTTTTGCTGAAGCGGTGCTATTTCTAGGTGGTTCAAAATACCCAGTGTCAGCACTGACAGTATCTTCATCCATTGTGGTTGCTATAAATGCCGAAATGTACTTACAGTTACTTAACAATTCTAATCACTTATGTAGAAATTTATTAGGTAAATTAAGTCAAAGATTGCATTGGATGGTCAATGAGGTTGATCGTTTAACACTGCATAATGCTACTTTTCGTTTAGTTGATTATTTATTAAGTCATATCTCTGAAGATCAACATGATCGTACAGGCGTTACACTTGTTGCGCCTAAGCATGTTATTGCTTCTCGTCTATCGATAAAACCAGAAACGCTTTCTAGAACATTAAAAGACCTTTCTAAGCAGGGATTAATTAAATTGGATGGAACTCAAATTGAATTACTTGATGTTGAAAAACTACGCCACCTTATGACTTTAGAAGGCTAATCTATAGCAAACTAATAAATACAATTATTTACATGCAAATAATTGATGTAGGTCAATGACATGTTGATTTATTATCGATATACTCGCGGTTGTAATTTTGTAAACTAGGAGATGTGTGATGAGAGAAACCTTTACTAAGGGCATGGCCCGCAATATTTACTACGGGGGGGCGGTGTTCTTCTTCTTAGTACTTATTGGACTAACGGTTGATACCGTTAAAAGGCTGCCCGCAACAGATAATAGAGAAAACCTAACGGAACAAGTTGCAGAAGGTAAGCGACTATGGGAAGTGAATAACTGTATTGGCTGTCACACTCTGCTGGGTGAAGGTGCCTATTTTGCACCTGAGTTGGCTAATGTTTATACCCGCTTTGGTGAAAGTACTGAAGCAATTAAAGCATTTATTAAGTACCGCCCTGTTGATGGTATTGAAGGCCGACGTAGTATGCCTCAATTTAATTTAACTGATAAAGAGCTTGAAGAGCTTGCTCAGTTTTTAAAATACGTTGATGGTATTAAAACTGCCAGAGACTGGCCACCAAATATTCAAGGTTAAGAGGTAGATATTTATGAAATATGAATCACAAGGCATTGCAAAGCTATATTTTATAGCCGCAATTGCACTTTTTGTCGGACAAATCCTATTTGGTGTCACCATGGGATTACAATATGTCATGGGAGACTTCTTGTTCCCGGAAATTCCATTTAATGTAGCCCGTATGGTGCATACAAACTTATTAATTGTTTGGTTACTGTTTGGTTTTATGGGATCTGCTTATTTCCTTGTTCCTGAAGAAGCTGAACGTGAACTCTTTTCACCTATGCTAGCTAAGGTAATGTTTTGGATATTCCTTGCTGCAGGTGCATTGACTATCTTAGGTTATCTATTAGTGCCTTATGCACGGTTAGCAGAACTTACAATGAATGACTTATTGCCAACAATGGGACGAGAGTTCTTAGAGCAACCGACCATAACCAAGATAGGGATCGTGATAGTCGCATTGGCCTTCATCTTCAATATCGGTATGACGGTTCTTCAAGGTCGTAAAACAGTTATTAACGTTGTTTTATTGACAGGTTTAGTTGGTTTAGCTGTTTTCTTCTTATTCTCATTCTATAACCCTGATAACTTAGTACTAGATAAATACTTCTGGTGGTTTGTTGTACATCTATGGGTAGAAGGTGTTTGGGAATTGATCATGGCATCAATACTTGCTTATGTATTAATTAAAGTGACGGGTGTCGATCGTGAAGTAATTGAAAAATGGTTGTACATCATCATTGCAATGGCATTGATTTCAGGTTTAATCGGAACAGGGCATCATTTCTTCTGGATTGGCGCACCTGATTATTGGCAGTGGCTAGGTTCTATCTTCTCAGCGCTAGAGCCAATTCCATTCTTCATGATGACGCTGTTTGCATTTAATGTTGTGAATCAACGCCGTCGTGACCATCCTAATAAAGCAGCTGTTTTATGGGCACTTGGTACGGCAGTGATGGCATTCTTAGGTGCAGGTGTATGGGGTTTCCTACACACATTAGCACCTGTTAACTTCTATACTCATGGTACGCAAATCACCGCGGCTCATGGACATATGGCATTTTACGGTGCTTATGTCATGGTTGTGTTAACAATGATTTCTTACTCTATGCCATTAATGCGTGGAAAGAAAGCTGCTAA
>Ga0209495_1002338_pt1 | contig 12427 bp, 9 predicted proteins | sample EN1Hudsemesocosm_FD_184629 | JGI IMG/M metagenome (GOLD analysis project Ga0209495, IMG submission 184629) | Methane-oxidizing microbial communities from mesocosms in the Hudson Canyon - EN1E Hudson Canyon (SPAdes) (version 2) | ecosystem: Environmental > Aquatic > Marine > Cold seeps | place... | reverse complement strand
GTGTTTACCCATACAAACCTGAAGATGTAGTCGCTAAAGGCCGTTTAAAACCGGGGCAAATGCTAGCTGTTGATACGTCAACGGGTGAGTTATTACTCCCAGATGATATTAATGACTCATTGAAATCAGCACAACCCTACCGAGAATGGATTGAAACAAATCTTAAACGCATCGAAGATAGCGCTGATGATGAAACAGGCCCAACTCTTGAAGGTGAAGAACTTGTTAGTTACGAGAAACTATTCCAAGTCAGCTTTGAAGAACGTGACCAAGTTATTCGTGTATTAGGCGAAGCGGGTCAAGAAGCGACTGGTTCAATGGGCGATGACACACCATTCCCTGTTATGTCTCATGAAGAACGCTCTTTGTTCGACTACTTCCGCCAACAGTTTGCCCAAGTAACTAATCCACCCATTGATTCATTACGTGAAAATATCGTCATGTCATTGGAAACATGCTTTGGACAAGAACATAATTTATTTGAAGAGGCAGAAGATCACGCTGAACGAGTGGTGGTTGACTCTCCAGTATTATCAGAAAGTCGTTTTCAGCAGTTATTACATCTTAGCGACAATGACGCCAATTATAAGTCTACAGTTATCTCACTCGCCTACACAGCCGATATTGGCTTAGAAGCAGCCGTTGATGCAATAGTTGATCAAGCTGAACATGCCGCTCGAAACGGTACAATCCTTATTGTATTAACTGATCGTAATATCGGGCCGGATAGCCTGCCTGTTCATGCTTTATTAGCAACAGGTGCTGTCCATCAGCGCCTAATAAAAGCCGGTTTACGCTGTAACACCAATATCATCGTAGAAACAGCTACTGCTCGTGATTCACATCACTTTGCTGTATTAATTGGTAACGGCGCAACAGCAGTTTATCCATACCTTGCTCATGCGTGTTTAAACAACATGATTCTTACCAATGAGATTAAAGATCTCACGCGCCCTGAAGTTTGCGCTCGATACCGTAAAGGTATCAACAAAGGCTTGTTCAAAATCATCTCAAAAATGGGTATCTCAACAATTTCTAGCTACCGTGGTGCTCAATTATTTGAAATTGTTGGCTTGAGCGAAGCGATTGTTGATAAGTGCTTCACTGCAACAACAAGTCGTATCAGTGGGACTGGGTTTGAAGAGCTTCATGCCGATCAACAAACACTTGCTGATAGCGCTTGGAATCAACGCAAAAAACGTGGCCAAGGAGGCTTATTAAAATATGTTCATGGCAATGAATATCATGCTTACAATCCTGATGTTATTGCAAGCTTACAAAAAGCGGTTCAAGGCGGTAGTTATGATGACTATAAAACCTATGCTGATTTAGTAAATGAACGTCCAGCAATGGTATTACGCGATTTATTAGCCCTTAAATCTGCTGATAAAGCATTAGCACTTGATGACGTTGAGCCAATAGCTGATATTTTGATGCGCTTTGATAGTGCGGGCATGTCATTAGGCGCTTTATCACCGGAAGCGCATGAAGCCATGGCAACCGCAATGAATCGTTTAGGCGGCCGTTCTAACTCTGGCGAGGGTGGTGAAGATCCTGCTCGCTTTGGTACAGAACGTGTCTCTAAAATTAAACAAGTTGCTTCAGGTCGCTTTGGTGTTACACCACACTACCTTGTCAATGCAGAAGTATTGCAAATCAAAGTAGCCCAAGGTGCCAAACCAGGTGAAGGTGGTCAATTACCGGGCGGTAAAGTCAATCAGATGATTGCAACATTGCGCCACTCTGTGCCTGGTGTTACTCTAATTTCACCTCCACCACATCATGATATTTATTCAATTGAAGATTTAGCGCAACTTATCTTCGATTTGAAACAAGTAAATCCTAGCGCATTAGTATCAGTTAAATTGGTATCTGAAGCCGGAGTAGGCACGATAGCAGCCGGTGTTGCTAAAGCCTATGCTGACTTAATTACCATTTCTGGTTATGACGGCGGTACTGCTGCTAGCCCGCTAACATCAGTGAAATATGCTGGTGGACCATGGGAATTAGGTTTAAGCGAAACGCATCAAGCATTACGCGCTAATGACTTGCGTGACAAAGTCCGCTTGCAAACAGATGGTGGTTTAAAAACAGGTCTAGATGTAATTAAAGCGGGTATTTTAGGGGCAGAAAGCTTTGCCTTTGGTACAGGCCCAATGGTGGCATTAGGCTGTAAATTCCTACGTATCTGCCACTTGAATAACTGTGCGACTGGTGTTGCAACACAAAATGAGACATTGCGTAGCAACCACTTTATTGGCTTGCCGCAAATGGTAATGAACTACTTTCAGTTTGTTGCCCGTGAAACCCAAGAATGGTTAGCTATTTTGGGTGTTACTAGCATGGCTGAATTAATTGGACGAACTGACTTACTTGAAATCTTGCCCGGTACAACCGACAAGCAACGTAAATTAGATTTAGCGCCATTATTATCAACAGCTGGTGTTACTGCAGATAAGCCGCAATACTGTCTTAAGCCGAAAAATGAACCTTATGATAAAGGTGAATTAGCCGAGCAAATGATTGTTGATATGCAAGAAGCCATTGCCAATAAGACCGGTGGCTTCTTTGAATATGATGTGCGAAATATTCATCGTTCAATCGGTGCTCGTATTTCAGGTGAAATTGCTCGTCATCACGCAAACTATGGCATGGCTGATGCACCAATTCGACTACAACTAAAAGGCTCCGCTGGTCAAAGCTTTGGTGTGTGGAATGCAGGTGGCCTAGAAATGCGCCTTGAAGGCGATGCCAATGATTATGTTGGTAAAGGCATGGCTGCAGGTAAATTAAGCATTTATCCATCGCCAGAAAGTCATTTTGAAACGCAAGAAGCCAGCATTATGGGCAACACCTGCTTATATGGTGCAACTGGTGGTGAACTCTATGCTGCTGGTATGGCTGGCGAGCGCTTTGCTGTTCGTAACTCAGGTGCTACTGCTGTGATTGAAGGTATAGGAGACCACGGTTGTGAATATATGACTGGCGGTGTTGTTGCAGTATTAGGTGAAACAGGCTTGAACTTCGGTGCAGGTATGACCGGTGGCTTTGCTTATGTACTTGATGCTGAAGACACCTTCTCTGAACGTTATAACCAAGAACTTGTTGAGTTAATTCGCATGAATAGTGCTGATGTCTCTGAGCATGCTCTGCACTTGAAAGGTCTAATTGAAGATCATGTCCGTGAAACAAATAGTGCATGGGGTAATCAGCTACTAGATACCCTAGAGCAACGCCTGGGACAGTTCTGGTTAGTAAAACCAAAAGCAGCAGCATTAGATAGTTTGCTAAAACTAGCAAGCAAAGCAGCATAAGCAATAGAGCAAAGAAAAATTATGGCAAAAAATACGTTTCAATTTCTAGATGTTAAACGCCACGATCCTAGTAAGATCGAAGCAACAACTCGCGTCCAAAACTTTGGCGAAATCTATGGCAGCTTTGATGAAAAATCATCTGCTGAACAATCTGATCGGTGTTTAGAGTGCGGTAACCCCTATTGTGAGTGGAAATGTCCAGTACATAACTACATTCCAAACTGGTTAAAGCTAGTCGCTGAAGGAAATATAGAACAAGCGGCTGAACTTGCACATCAAACGAATACATTGCCAGAAATTTGTGGCCGCGTGTGCCCACAAGATCGTCTATGTGAAGGCGCTTGTACCTTAAATGATGGCTTTGGTGCCGTGACCATTGGCAGTGTTGAAAAATACATCACAGATACGGCATTAGCTCAAGGCTGGCGCCCTGATTTATCTAACGTTAAACAGTCAGGTAAACGTGTTGCCATTATTGGTGCTGGACCAGCAGGTTTAGGGTGTGCCGATGTATTAGTTCGCGGTGGTGTTAAGGCTGTTGTGTTTGATAAACACGAAGAAATTGGCGGTTTATTAACCTTTGGAATTCCTGAATTCAAACTTGAAAAAGAAGTTGTAAAGCGTCGCCGTGAAGTACTTGAAGGTATGGGTGTTGAGTTTGTATTAGATACCACTGTCGGTGAAGATATTCAATTCCAAACCTTACTTGATGAATATGATGCTGTATTCCTAGGAATGGGCACATACACGTCGATGAAAGGTGGTTTCCCGGGCGAAGATAAACAAGGCGTTTACGAAGCGCTGCCTTATTTAGTTGCAAACAATAAACAATTATTAGACTTAAAGCCTGATAATTATGTGGACCTTGAAGGTAAAAAAGTGGTTGTTTTAGGTGGTGGTGATACTGCTATGGACTGTAACCGAACTGCGATTCGCCAAGATGCCGAAAGTGTTCAATGCGCCTATCGCCGTGATGAAGAAAATATGCCCGGTTCACGTCGCGAAGTGAATAATGCTCGCGAAGAAGGTGTTGAATTCCTATGGAACCGTCAACCAATTGAAGTGGTTGGTGATGACAAAGTAACTGGTATTAAAGTAATCACAACAGCTTTGGGTGAGCCGGATGAAAATGGCCGCCGTCGTCCACAACCGATTGCTGGTAGTGAAGAAATTATCCCAGCTGATGCGGTTGTTATTGCCTTTGGTTTCCGCCCAAGTCCAGCACCATGGTTTACAGATTTTGGTATTGATGTAAATAATTGGGGCGCTGTTATTGCTCCCGCTGATGGCCAATGTGCTTTTCAAACAACCAATGAAAAAGTCTTTGCCGGTGGTGATATGGTTCGAGGTTCAGATCTCGTTGTTACTGCAGTATGGGAAGGCCGCCAAGCTGCTGAAGGAATTTTAGACTACCTGAAAGTCTAGGTATCGAATACAAGGAACATCTGTGTCAGAATTAAAAAATGATCGTTATTTAAGAGCCCTTTTACGTCAGCCTATTGATAAAACACCGGTCTGGGTAATGCGACAAGCAGGACGTTATTTACCAGAGTATCGTGAAGTGCGTGCGAAAGCAGGGGACTTTATGACATTGTGTTCAACACCAGAGCTTGCCTGTGAAGTGACTCTTCAACCTCTACGTCGATTTGATTTAGACGCGGCGATTATCTTCTCTGATATTTTGACAATTCCCGATGCAATGGGCTTAGGTTTGCACTTTGTTGCTGGTGAAGGCCCTAAGTTTGACAATGTTATCCGCTCTGCTGCTGATATCGCCAAGTTAGGTGTTCCTGACATGGAAGATAACCTTGGCTATGTGATGGATGCTATTCGTCTTACCCGCCGCGAACTGGATGGTAAAGTACCACTGATTGGCTTTAGTGGTAGTCCATGGACGCTGGCATGTTATATGGTTGAAGGCGGTTCTAGCAAAGACTTCGCTAAAGTTAAAGGCATGATGTTTGATGCCCCAGAGCAAATGCATGCTCTACTGAGTCTATTAGCTGATTCGGTTATTGCTTATTTAAATGCTCAAATTTCTGCCGGCGCACAATCTATCATGTTATTTGATACATGGGGTGGTGCACTTAGCACCGAGAATTATCAAGAATTCTCATTAGCTTATATGCAAAAAATTGTAGCAGGTTTAACCCGTGAGTCTGATGGTCGAATCGTTCCAGTAACCCTCTTCACTAAAGGTGGTGGCCAATGGATCGAGTTAATGGCAAATACAGCTGTTGATGCTATAGGTTTAGATTGGACAACTGATCTCGCTACTGCACGCCAGCGTGTTGGTGACAAAGTGACATTACAAGGCAATATGGATCCTTGTGTCTTATATGCTTCTGCTGATCGTGTTGAACAAGAAGTGGCCAGTGTATTGGCAGGCTTTGGACAAGCAGAAACAGGTCATGTGTTTAACTTAGGTCATGGTATCCACCCAACTATTGCCCCAGAAAATATGAAACGTCTGGTTGACTCAGTTCATAGCTTAAGCGCAGCCTACCACGCAAAAAGCTAGTTGCCTATTAATGGCTTTGACTGCTATTTAATTTAAGTCAAAGCCATTAGCAATCTGATGACAACAACGCTATCTGTTCAAAATCACACCCTAAGCTTTGTATTAGCAATCTTAGGCACATTGTTATTCTCTCTTAAGTCTATCTTTATAAAGCTGCTATACCAGCAAGGCTTGGATGCTAGTACCGTCTTAGTAGTGCGTATGGCATTAGCGTTACCAATCTATATAATCATATTAACTATCACCCTGCATTATCGAACAAAAACTGAACTGAACCCGAAGACCGTAGGCAGTGTCTTTCTGATAGGGTTTTTAGGTTATTACTTAGCTTCATTACTCGATCTTATGGGATTAGAACTCGTTTCAGCCCAGCTAGAACGATTAAGTCTATTCACCTACCCATTTTTCGTTGCCATACTCGGATTAGTGTTCTTTAAAGAACCGATCACTCGCAAATTACTCATTGCCATGCTGACCAGCTATTCAGGCTTATGGGTAGTTATGGGGCAAGAACTACAATTAACTGATAATAATGTTGTTCAAGGACTGAGCTTAGTTCTAGGCTCAGCGCTTAGCTATGCCTGTTATGTCCTGTTAAGTCGACCATGGATAGAGCGACTAACAGGTCTAGTATTTACCAGCCTAGCAATGATTTCTTCAAGTATCTTTGGCTTATTACATGGCGTAATTGTAATCGATTGGACTTTAGTAAGCCTGACTTCAACTGCATGGCTATGGCTCTTCATGTTAGTTGTATTTAGCACCGTCATTCCAAGCTTTATGATATCCGAAGCAATACATCGAATTGGACCAGCTCAAACCGGCGTAGTAGGCATGCTAGGGCCTGTTATTACCATAGGGTTAGCCGTTTACCTTCTAGCGGAACCGTTTACACCTGAAATAGCGCTTGGCGTCGCACTAGTGCTTTTAGGCGTAATGAGCTTGATCTTAAAAAAGGTATTTTAAAAATTTCAACAATAATAATTAACGGGGGCCTCACCGTTTCCACTTTAATTGACTGCAGCTTAAACACTTATACTAAGAGAGTCATTTGGACTGGAAAGGCCAGAAACAAGAAACCCCGCTTTCGCGGGGCTTTGGTTACTTCTTAATAGTTGAGTTTTGTATGGTGGTGGCTATACCTGACTCCCAATTCGCCTTGTAAGTGCGCATTTTTACTTAGTCGCAATTTTTATCATGAGAAAGTTACCACCAAGTTATTAGTACTGAACATTAAAGGTATATTACCAATTAATATCACTTCTTACGAATCACCAACTTTGACAAATCCGGGCACTATATTTCCATCTTTATCATTAGAAAGTAATTCAAGGGACAAAAGTTGCTTCAAATCCCTTGACCGCGTTTTAGGAGTTAATCTATTGTAAAGTGCTTTATACCATACGGCATTCCGCATTTCATCAACTTCTGTAGCCTCTCCTTTCTCAAGCACCTCATTAACAATACTATATTGCCTGTCATTTATGATCTTGTGATCATGACAACGCTTTAACTCCGCCTCAAAAAGAACAACGTGAATCATACGATTAACACGGTTATGCAAACTATTGATCGTCTCGAGCATTCCTTCTAGAAAAAAATGGACGAATTCTTCATTTGGGAAATCACGCTTTTTATTGGCAGATTTCCGACACAAATTAAATAAAGCAAAGTACTTATCAATGTTCTTTAAATAGTAAGATGCTTGGGCAAAAGGAGCGTAACGAAACCCTTCAGAATACAAAATGCCAGCTTCCAACACACGCCCAACACGACCATTACCATCCCAGAAAGGGTGAATCACTTCAAAATATAAGTGAATTAATGGTGCACGAATCAGCGCAGGTAGACCTTTCTCAGCAAGCTCAGAATTCCAAGCTAATAAACTCTCCAACAATAACCGAATATCACGCCCATTTTGTGGTGGCCTGTACTTTCCGCCATGAGCTTCATCTCCTACTTGTGTGGTAATCCCATCGGGGTTGTCTCTGAGTGATCCTGGTATATTTTGCTCGTTTCCTTCTTCTAGTCCATCATAAACCTTGCGGTGAATTTCAATCACATCTTCCATGCTAGGGTGCCAGCCATCAGAAACAGATACTGTTTTAATGTAGTCATATGCATTTTTTATATTTAATGCACGTCGTTGCTCTATATTCTGAATTTCTTCTGGAGATAATGATAATGCTTGCTCTGTATCTTGTTCAGACAGCTCTCCTCCCTCGATAGTGTTTGTACCAAAAACAGAGCTTACAATGACTTCTTTTTCTAACCTAGTCGCGACTGAAGCTAATGGAGAAACTCGAAAGCGATCCTGAGCATCTTGAACACGCCGATATATTGTTTCTATGCCTGTATTACTCAGTCCTAACTGAAATTTGAAAACACCAAACTTATAGGTATCAACACGCTTTAAATTGTCATCTGTAAAAATGTCCATAGAAATGTCCATGTTTTTTATAATTAACTCAATGAGATAGGATATAACTTATAAAAAGTAATGTCCACAAAAATGTCCCTTTAAGTGTCTTTAGGTGTCCTGGTAAATGTCCTAGTAAATGTCCTAGTAAATGTCCTCATAAAGTCTGGATGTATTCAATTTAAATCATATAGTTATCTAAAAACAATCATAATAAGCTCCTTACAAATGTCCCTATAAATGTCCCTATAAATGTCTCTTTAAGTTCCTTTAAGTTCCTTTAAGCTCTTTTAAATGTCCTTGTAAATGTCCCTGTAAACGAGCTCTTCGACTTAATTTTTACCCCTTATAAATTACCTGTAAGAGGGCCTGTTAGGGTTTGTACGATATTTATCTAATTTCTTATGCTCTGCTACTTCACCCTTCCTAGCATCACTGACACAAAAAATGGAGAAAGCATTCTAGTCGTATTGAGCTATTGCAACCGTTCTTTTACATCTCCGACTTATCCATAAACTAGTCATATCAAAGTCATATGGTGAATTCAAGTCCCAAGTGCAACAGTTTTAGTTTTAAAGAAGACCTCGAGTCATATCAAGGGGCATATCAAGGGGTCAGCCACTGACGAATCCCCACGAAATAAGTATTAAAAACAATCAACTAATATAAAAAAGAAGGAACTTTCACGACATTTGGTGATCAGATCAGATACCACAAATCACTCATCAGGAAACGCCGTGAAAGTAAATCGTATTGTGACTAAATTACTCACCGATGTCACCCCCTCTATGCATAAAGTGCGTCGTCAAAGCCTGAATGCTATGGTGACAAGCCTACTCTCAGGTTCCTCTTTATCAGTGACAAGCATCGGACGCCATCTAGACAGTCACACCAGCGAAAAACATCAAATCAAACGCAGTATGCGTTTATGTAGTAATCATCATCTACATCAAGAAATAAAGGGTATTTATAGCTGCATGGCACAGCGATTAGTGGACACGCAACGCCAGCCTATTATCTTGGTGGATTGGTCTGATTTAGATCCCCGAAAACAACACTTTTTATTACGTGCTGCTATTGCTGTAGAGGCCAGGTCTCTCACCGTATTAGAACAAATTTATCCTGTTCATGAAAAAGAAAAACCCGCTATTCATAAACAGTTTATGACAAGGCTGAAAACTATCTTACCTTCATCCTGTAAACCCATCATCGTAACTGACGCAGGGTTTCGTGTACCCTGGTTTAAGTTAATGGTCTCATTGGGATTTGATTATGTAGGACGGGTTAGAAATAGAACCTTTTGTAAGTCCAAAAAAGATTTGGATTGGTATCCTGTTAAAGATTTATATCGTAATGCCTCATCAAAACCTAAAGACTTGGGTCACTATCAAATGAGCCGGGCCTCACCAATTGCATGCTCAATGGTGAACTATAAACAAAAACGACAAGGACGAAAGCATTTAACTGCGACAGGAGAACGCGCTAGACGTAATTCCAACTCCAGAAGCAATGCCAGTAAAGAAAGTGAACCTTGGCTACTGGCTACGTCATTACTAGGACGCGGTTATCGTTTTGCAAAGAAAGTAATGACACTCTATCAAAGCCGTATGCAAATAGAAGAGAGTTTTCGAGACTTAAAAACAGGACTTAGGTTTAATGACAGCAATACAAGGCAGCAAAAGCAGTTAAGCCTATTACTGCTGTTAGCTATGCTGGCCCAAATGGTACTGTTTTTACTAGGCTTAGCGGTTAAGGGCATGAACAAACACCGTCAATATCAAGCTAACAGCACTAGCACAAGAGCCGTTTTATCGTATCAGTTTATAGGTTTAAGGGCGTATAAAGACCGGCGGTTACGACTGAATATAAAGGTTTGGCAAGATGCCATAACAGAATTACAGCGTTTGATGCAGATACCTCTTAATGCGTAACTATTTTTTATTTCGTGGGGATCCGTCAGGTACTGACCCCTTTATTTTGTGTCTGGCTACTCTGGGCATAACGTTAGACTACATTATTGCCAAATCAAAGGGAAGCGTCCCCTTTTAGTTTGCGTTAGATGATGGGCCATTTATATCTGGAGAAGCGATTCTTGATAATAAGCTAAGTAATAAGGCATTATCTGATTTGGATAGCGTGCGCGCTTACCGTGAAGCTTATGGTGATTCAAATAATAAAGCTTATACTGATACATTGAATGGTGCGTTGGAAGCGGTAACAAACCCTATTACCACACTGGAAGCGATAGGTAAAAATAGTTGGCAGAATCTAGGTAAGCTTGCTGTACATGTGTATGGGGATAAGGTTCTTGAATTATTGTTACAAGGGGCTAAAGATGGTTATAATAATTACGTAGAACGGCGTGATGATATAAATGAAAGATTGCAAAGTGATGATCCTATTATTAGCGGTGCGGCAGCGGCTGATAGTGATAGGTTTAACTTCGGTACGGTAGCATCAATAGGTTCTTTGTTTTTTGGTGGGGGTATTAAGGTTGTTGGTAGGGGGGACGTTAATGTTCCAAACAATACAAATGCTGCCAGCAGTATAGCTGACAATACGAGTGATATTTCCTCATATACGTTTAGGGGTGATACAAGAAGCCCTGATGTTATCTTCAATGAAGGCTTTAAGCCTCGCGGAGAAAGTCGGGATTTATTCCAGCATGCGCTAGATAATACAAATCCTCCAAGTGCATATGTTTCAACATCAAAGTCTTTTGATGCTGCAAATGATTTTGCTGATAATGTCTTTGTTGTAAGGCCGAAAAATGGAATTGATGTGAACGAAGTTCTTGGCTCTAAAAGCCCGTTTCCTCACGAATTGGAAATAGCTATACCTGATGGAGTTAAGCCAAGTGATATACGTGCAGTTACTCTTCCTGAACAAGGTGTTTCTATTCTTAACCCAAGTTACAAACGATGAACGAAGTAAGAGAAATGACAATTCAAATTGCTAATAACTCATCAGAGAAGTGTGTTGTTGAGATTGCAAAATCGGAACCATGGAAGGTTGCTTTGTCGCATTCTAGTTTGGGGCGATTAGAGTTTGAGGCTGATAATTTGTGTAAGGCATTGGTCTGTTTGAGATATTCACTTGAAGAGAAGGAGTGCAAGTTACTATGTAACGGCTCTCGTAAGGATGTAATCGTGTCGGGCATGTCAAGACAAATGGGCGGTGGTCGAAAAGCCTATGTGGTTCGCTTAGGATGCCAAGCGCTCAAAGAGGATATGGTAGATATTTTTGATTATGCAGAACCGCAATACGTAGGCACTGTTAGTCAGCAAAAAGAATTTTATAACGAATGGGTGTTATCTTTAGGCAATGAGTGATACAAAAAAAGTTTTTCCTGAATCTAAGGAAGTTGAAGAAGCTAAGCGTAATCCAAATGGTTGGGTTTATCGAATATCTGGTCAATATGGAGTTGATGATGAGGTTCCGCCAGAAGCTATTGTTGGGGCGTGGAAAGTAGATGAGAATGGTGACATTGCAGGTGAATTTATACCTAACCCTAAGTTTGTTTCATAATGGAACGATAGACAGGTCTATTGATAATAGTTAATTAAAATAAAGCGGCCTCTTTGACCGCTTATTTTTTTAAGGTTGTAAAGTTTGCACAACCCAAGCCAAGATAACCAACAAGCCCTGTCGGGCTTGCTGGTTTAAAATGACTTCCTCGCTGTGTCCTTCGAAAGTTAATTGAACAAAAGCTAATACATCACGGCAATTAGCTAATGCACCTGCTTGGTGATCTTCGATCAACGGGTTTGATGTATTGTTATCCATAACTAAAAGGGGACGCAACTAAAAGGGGACGCTACCCTTTTATTTGGAAATAATGTAGTCTAACGGTATGCCAAGAGTAACCAGACATGTTTTTCCAACTATTCCTCACCATATTACCCAGCGAGGTAATCGGCGTGAGGATGTGTTTTTTTGTGATGACGACAAGCAGCTCTATTTGGAGTGGTTGACTGACTATTGTTTAAAGTACCACGTCACTATTTTGTCGTATTGTCTGATGGATAATCATGTTCATTTAGTTTTGATCCCCGAAACTGAAGATGGCTTGCAGAAAGTATTAAAGCCGCTTCATATGCGTTATGCCCAATATATTAATAAACACCATGGCTGGACCGGCCATTTATGGCAAGGTCGATTTTTTTCATCAGC
>Ga0209495_1002337_pt1 | contig 12435 bp, 8 predicted proteins | sample EN1Hudsemesocosm_FD_184629 | JGI IMG/M metagenome (GOLD analysis project Ga0209495, IMG submission 184629) | Methane-oxidizing microbial communities from mesocosms in the Hudson Canyon - EN1E Hudson Canyon (SPAdes) (version 2) | ecosystem: Environmental > Aquatic > Marine > Cold seeps | place... | reverse complement strand
TACTCGAAAATTAATTGCTTAATAAACATGTAGAAAGCTTTCAGATTCCTTGTTTGGACCAGGGTTCGATTCCCTGCATCTCCACGAATTCAATTCCTTGAATTGGGAAAAACCCTGAAAATCTGAGTATTTTCAGGGTTTTTTCATTTCTCCAAAGCGCATAAAAATACATAATAGAGCCGATTTAAATAGCTAAATCGTAACCCCACCCATTTACGGGTTACGATTTGATGAAAATGAACTATACTCTGATGTGTAGTGTTTTGCGCAGCCAATTAACAGAGATATTTATTTTCTTTGTAAAGCGAAGTGAGGGCGACAACTTGCCGATTGATTTTTGGTTATCTCACAAAAATGAGATCTTAATCCAATTATTATGATGGCGCAACATTTAAAAATATGTCGTCAAAAAACACATTCAGACTACTATTCTTTGTGAATAAGTCTAAACAAAACAAGGAAGGTGCACCTATCCTGCTTGTAAATCGTCAGCAGAAGTGCACTTCTGCTGACGATTTACACCCACACCCCTTTTCGACTGATTTGAATAAGAAGAAGTCTCAAAACAAACCATATATTAAAACTTAACAAAGCTCCCATTTGTGTTTATAATATTTTAGTATTTTAGTAACTTGTAAAAAACTCAAATGCGTACACATTGCATACTATTACTACTCTGCTTACTCTCCCCTAGTTTGCATCTTTCTGCTCAATCTATAATTGAAGGCCGTATATATGACACAGACGCTGTAGCTTTACCTGGAGTTAATTTGCACTTTTCACAAAGCCAGTATGGAGGAGTTACAGACAAAAATGGCTATTTCCAATTAACAAAACCTAGTAAACCAGACACATTAATCATTTCTTTCATTGGCTATAGTGATCTACACATCACTGAGTTCCCTGAAGGATTACTTTCACTAACACTCTACGAAACAACTGAAGAACTTGATGAGGTCGTTTTAACAGCCTTTGGCATTAGCCGAGTGAAAAAAGCGCTTGGATATGCCATTGAAGAAATAAGTTCTGACGAACTCAGCGAAGGAAACAGTGCCAACCCAATAAACCTTATCAATGGAAAAGTAGCTGGCTTACGTATCAGTCAAACTTCTGGGGGCGACGAAAGCTCCTCACGTATTGTACTTAGAGGCAATAGATACTTAGGGCAAGATAATCAAGCCTTAATCGTCGTAGATGGAGTGCCTATAGATAATACGACAAGAGGAAGTGGTAGCACTTGGGGTGGGATAGATTATGGAAGCGGTATTTCGGACATCAACAGTGATGATATTGAGTCCATATCTGTTTTAAAAGGACCAAACGCTGCTGCACTGTATGGATCTCGAGCATCCAATGGAGCAATCATAATCACTACAAAAAAAGCTACAGACAATAAACTTAGATTAAAATTCCAGACGAGTATCTCCATCGAACAAGCTGACATAAGAAATGAATTTCAAAACACCTACGGTGCTGGTAGCATGGGGGATTTCGATTACAAGTATTTCAATGACTTTGACACGGTTTATTCAGAAAGTGGAGAAGCCTATTACTTTTCACCTGGAGACTCTATTGCTCAATTTAATACAGGTTACTATGGGAAAAGTTGGGGACCAAAAATGGAAGATCAAAACTATTTAGATTGGGATGGTAAAATTAGAAATTATTCAGCCCAACCTAACAACTACAGTGATTTCTACCAAACTGGATTCCGAGCAAAAAACTCTATTTCCATAGATAAGGCTTCTGAAAATTCACATTTTAGATTCTCTTATTCAAACACAAAAAACAACAGCATTTCACCCAATAGTAATTATGTAAAAAACTTACTAACTCTAAGATCTGGAAGTCAGTTAAATAAATGGATAGAAATTGACTCAAAAGTTAGCCTGAGTAGTCAAGAGACTTTAAACCGACTTAATCAATCAGATGGTAGAGGAGCTGGGAGACACTTTAATCTAATGCCACGTTCAATAAGTTTGGAGAGTTTGGAAAGCTATGTAGATGAAAATGGACAAGAAAAAATATGGTACACCCCTTGGCCCTGGATGAGCAACCCCTATTGGATGGCTTATAAAAACCAAAATAAAGACAAGAAAAATAGATTGATGGCTTACGTATCTGGAACATTTATCCTGAACGAAGATTTAGAATTACAAATTAAAACAGGGATAGACACGTATCACGAAAATCGATACAATAGAATTGCTACAGGATCTTTTCAAAATACATTTGGTGAATACTCCGAGCAGAGAAGTCAATTTAAAGAAACCAATAGTAGTTTTTTACTACTGTATTCAAAACAAATACATCATAAATTAAACTTTAATGCAAACTTTGGAGGAAATACAATGCACCAAAGTTTTGATGATTTATACACAAAAAATAGTCGTCTTGCCGAACCCAACTTTTACAATATTGAAAACAGCAACTTACCTATTGACTTAAATTCTTACCAATCAGAAAAATCAATAAACTCATTTTACACTTCAGGTCAGTTTGACTATTTGGGCTATTTATTTTTTGATATGAATCTGAGAAATGATTGGTCGTCCACACTCCCAATTAACAACAATAGCTATCTCTATGCATCTTATAATTTGTCCTGTGTATTTTCTGAAGCCTTTAATTTAGAGTCAAGTAGATTTAACTTCGGTAAAATTCGTGCTTCTTGGGCTAGAGTAGGATCAGATAGCCCTCCATATGGATTACAATTAACCTATGCTCAAGAGATACCTTTTAATGGTACAGCTCTAGCTTCAGTCAACTCTACCATGCCCAATCCAAATTTGGAACCGATGTTTACCAACTCCAAAGAACTAGGCTTAGATTTTAGTTTATTTCAAAACAAAATAGACATTCAGACAACTTATTACAATGCTATCACAGACAATCAAATATTACAATCTGATATTTCTGATGCCAGTGGTTTTGCGAGCTATTTAAATAATGTCGGTTCTGTACTAAATAAAGGGTTCGAAATACAAGCGAACCTGAAATTATACAAGTCGAAAGAAATTAGCGTAAGCAGCTTATTTACTTTTAGCAAGAACAAAAATGAAGTACTGAGCCTATCTAACGAACTAGATAATTACATTCTCGCTTCACATTGGGGTGTAACCATAGAGGCTAAACCTGGCGCAGCCTATGGGAATATTGTAGGAGTTGCCATCCAAAAAGATGAAACTGGCAATCGTCTAGTAGATGAAGATGGTATGTACATAGCTGGAGATAGAACGGTTTTAGGGAATATAAATCCAGATTGGTCAGGTTCAATAAGCCCGAGTCTTTCCTATAAGTCTTGGACACTTAATTGCCTTATCGACTTCAAAATGGGAGGTGACATATACTCAGCTACCAACATGTACGGAATGGGCTATTCTGGTAATTACATACAAACCCTAGAAGGTCGTGAAGCATGGTATGCTTCAGAAGCTGAAAGAGAATCTCTTGGGATTAGTTCAGAAGACTGGGATGCCACTGGAGGTTATTTAGCTCACGGTGTTTATGCAAATGGAACTGAAATTAATGGTGAAGATGTTTCAGGACAACAAAACCAAAACTATGTTAACCCTGAACTTTATTGGGGTCAATTTTCTGAATGGGGAAATGAAATTCATGAAATTCACGTTTATGATGCTTCCTTTATAAAATTTAGAGAATTGAATATAAGCTACAAATTTTCAAAAGCTGCAGCTGAAAGATTAAAAGTTCAGCATTTGGAAGTAGCCTTTTTCGCAAGAAACCTTGCCCTACTTTACTCAAACATTCCAAACATTGACCCCGAATCATCCTATAACAATGGGAATGGGCAAGGAATTGAATATGGCTCTTACCCTTTTGTTAAATCGCTTGGTCTAAGCTTAAAAGCAAATTTCTAATGAAAAAATATGTACTATTAGTTTGCATCGCTTTGATCCAATCATGTGATAAGAATTTTGAGGAATTAAATCAAAACCCCAATCAATCGCCTACCATAGATCCAGAATACCTATTCAGTCAAAGCCTTTTAAAAGGTGCTGGACAATTCTCTACTGGAGTGCATACAGAAATATGGACTTTAATGGAATGGACACAAATGCTAGCCGACCTAAATGAACCCACAAACAACAATAATTTCTACACCTATAGTGAAGACTGGAATAATGAATTATGGAAAGAGTGGTATGTAGATGCATTAATGCCCGTGCAGGATGTACTATACCAAACAGAAAACTCAAGCACAGATATGAACTTGCACCAGATGGCTCGTATATGGAAATGCTTTCTGTACCACAGAATAACCGACCTATGGGGAAGCATTCCCTATTCTGAAGCTTTACAAGGCTTCAATAACAGTATTCTTACGCCGCAATACGACTCTCAAGAGTCTATTTACTTGCACCTGTTAGATGAATTAAAAGATGCATCGATGGCTTTAGATCAAACTTTAAACTCACCTAGTCAAAGCGACTTCATCTTTCAAGGAGATATAACTAAATGGGAACAGTTTGCAAATGCACTTATCTGTAGATTAGCGCTAAGAATTTCTGACATCAAACCTACAGAAGCTTCAGATATCTTCGGAAGCCTAGACGAATCAAAACTGATGAAAAACAGTGACGATAAGGCGCAATTTCCTTTTTATGGGGAACACTTACATCCCTTTTATGAGCTTGAATATACAGGACAAGGCATGCGTAAACCTTCTCAGTTTTTAATTGAAGTCTTAGAAAACGACCCTCGGCTATCTATCTATTGTGCCCCTACAGAATTTGGACTTAGCTTTGGTATTGAAGAATATGTAGGTGTTCCAAATTTAAGTAGCATGAATGAGCTAAGTAATTTGAGTGACCATGCAACTTCTGATGTAGGCAGCTACTTCTTACACAGCAGTTTAAGCGGTGTATTATTCAGCTATGCTGAACAATGCTTTATACTCGCAGAAGCCTCATTAAAAGGATTGTACCCAGGTGATGCTTCTAACTTAATGCGACTTGGTATAGAGGCTCATATGAATGACTTACAGATAGAACCTGACTTGACAACTGAATATCTCAATAATTTACCGGCTGTAAGCCTTAGTGAAATTCAAAAACAAAAGTGGATTACATTTTTGTATCTTAATGCCTTCGAAGCTTTTGCTGAGAAGAGAAGAACTGGATACCCTGTATTTAGTCTAGAGAATAACGAACACCCTCTACCTAAAAGATTGGTATATCCTACTTCTGAATACGACCTAAACGGACTCAACGTTTCCGCTCAAGGCACTATAAATTCACAAACCCCCGTATGGTGGAATAATTAAAATCTATGAAAAAACAGTACACGATTTTCTTTCTACTCTTCAGTTTACAAATGTTCGCTCAAGATTTAGTTATTGAAACATTCTCTGAAGCTCATCACAGTGGAGCGAACACCATTACACAGACATTTAACTTTCCGGAAGATGTTTCCAATTTTGAAAAAATTGAAATGCGTATTTCACTTACCTGCCCCACAGGTGGATGTGATCCGTGGGATAGAATTGCTTGGCTTCAATTACATACTACAAATAATACTTTTGAAATCGGCAGATACGCTACTCCCTATGGTAACGATTGGTGCTCATGGCTGATTGACGTAAGTGATTACCGCCTTCTATTAAATGGAGAGGTTACCCTTAGCTCGTATATTGAAACATGGGATAAAGGTTGGCTAGTAGATGTAGACTTCGAATTTTATGAAGGGGCGCCAGAATACGAGTACATTCGTATAGAAAATTTATGGACAGGAAATGAAACAGATCCCAGTCTAACGAATAATAACGACTATTATAACTTTTTGTACGGAGAACCTTTCTTTAATTACAACTTACCAAGTAAAGCAATTACCATTCCTAGTAACCGAGAAAAAAGTATGGTTCGCATTGTTAATACGGGTCACGGACAAGCTAATACTCACAATGCTGCGGAATTTTCTGATAAAACTCATGAGCTTAAAATCAACAACCTAACCGTAGCAAACCATCACTTATGGAATTCCGATTGTAACCTAAATCCATGCTCACCTCAATCGGGTACTTGGCAGTATGCTAGAGCAGGCTGGTGTCCAGGACAAAATATTATACCTAAAGACATAGACATCACCAGTAATACCTATATCTGGCAAGAATTAGAATTAGATTACGTATTAGAAGATTATGTTAACGAGTGCACACCCTGGAATATGAACTGTATTGACGGAATTACTTGCACCGACTGTAGTTTTAACGGAGGATCACATACTCAACCTAATTATAAAATAGCCATTCAGTTATTTCATTTTAGCAACGAATTTATGGCAGTTAATGAAAATGTTACATCACCAATCAGTATTTATCCTAATCCAGCTGATGATGTATTAAATGTTCGTTTCCCAGACTCCAATCAATCCTTTAGGATTGAATGCTATAATCTACAAGGTCAACTTGTTTTCAATAGAATTATAATGAATTCAAATACTGTAGACTTATCTATAAATAACATTAACAATGGAGTATATACACTCAAATTTGTATCTGAAACTAAAACTTATACACACAAACTAATTCTTTCACATTAAGCCACAATCATGAAAAAAATCACTTTACAAATTTTCGCTGTCTTATTATGTCTTTCTGTTCAAGCACAAAGCCCAGCCGGTAAGAGCCTATTAATTGACTACCAACAATTTCAAATAGATGGTTTGCTACGCTATGTAGATTGTGGGAATAATGACATTTTAAACCCTGGAGATTCTTTAACTATGGAAGCTTGGGTTAAAGTCAGTCAACAAAGCGTAAATGATAATATTAAAATCTTCGGGAAATTTGGATTGGACAACACAGGTTACCTCTTCGGAAAAGAAGCTTCGGAACTTTACTGTGAAATGTGGACTCCTTCACAAAAGGAGATTAAAGCTGGATTTATGCCACCTGTTGCGCATTGGGCACATATGGTCTGTACCTTTGCCAAAGGAGGTGCAATTAAAGCTTATGTAAATGGTATTTTGGTGGGTGAACAAAATGCTGGGAATAGTGGTATTGCTGCAAGCGATAACAATTTAATTATTGGAATTGCTCCATGGGACTTAGCTAGTTTTCAATATTTCGGTGAACTTGATAATATTCGTATTTGGAATAAAGAACTTAATGCAGATGAAGTACGATATAATATGCATCATCTTCTACAAGGTGACGAATCTGGATTAGTTGCTTACTACGAATATGAGAACAACTTAGAGGACAACACTTCATACGAAAACCACGGAACAGGCTCTAATCTAAGCGAGTTGAACTACAGCAATTCAAATGCAGTAATTGCGAATGAAACCTTAGCTCCTATGTCTGACATCCATGGAGTTTGGCTAGGACTGAGCTCTGGCACACCTCTCATTAACCAAATAACTAACAATGGACTTACAGTAAGTACAAACATTTATGCCGATGAACATTTAATCTTTGGGCATAATAACCTAACGGGCTTAAGCACAGAAGACTTACCCGTAAACAGTCCATCAAATTTCATACGTCAAAATCGTCATTGGTACATTCAATCTGAAGGGCTAGAAAATGCTAATCTTAACTTTTCTTTGAGTAATGGTGCAGCTTCAGTAGAAATCCTAAACGAAGATCAAGATGCTTCATTTTACACCTTATTATATAGAGAATATGAAACACAAGACTACACAGCCATAAAAGCTGGAAACTTAAAAATTGGGGATGTAATATCCTTCCAGGAAGTTGCAATCAATAATGGATACTATACCGTTGGTGTTGGTGATGAAGCCATCGAGGATTTACTTTCTATTCAAGAATCTAAAACATTTACGAGTTCGGTTTATCCAAACCCTAGTTCGGGTGAATTCACACTGAAGCATTCAGAAAAAGTAGAATTAATTCTTATGGATTTGCTCGGGAAAGTGATACTAAAAAAAGAAGCTTCAAAAACACACAACATCAAATTAGATTCAAATCACAAAGGTGTTTATCTAGTTAAATTAGCTACGATAGAAGGGGGTCAAATCATCAAAAAAATTCTAATTAAATAAACCCTATTTAATTTCATTTACCAGTTTAAAACTAACTTATAGAACCCACTCATCCTGATGAAATGGGTTCTATTTGTATACTACCTTAAAAAGATGACAGAATATATTCTCTATTTCTGTTTGACACCATTGGACTAGGGGGTTTACTGTTATTGGGATTGAGAAAGGCTTAGAAATTGCCTCCACCCAATCATCTGCATTATCTTAGGAACAATGACCGCTAGTTGTGGTGGTGTTATACGCGATATTTTAAGTAATGAAATCCAATTATATTCAGAAAGAAAATTTATGCTACTGCCTGTGTTATTGGAAGTGTGTTTTTTCTGGGCTTATCAGAAATCGGTGTTACAGAAAATCTGATTTACCTCAGTACTTCATCTGTAATTATTCTCATTCGCATTTTAGCCGTAAAATACAATTTGAGTTTGCCTTCGTTATATAAAAATAAGCCCCTTCACATTTCTGCAAAAGGGCTTCATTTATTTTTTTTGGAAAACTTATTGCACTACTAATTGTTGCTTTAATCTTATGTCCTCACCTAGAACCTCAATAATATACAAACCTGATTGAATTCCTTCCTTTTGAATTTCAATCTGAGAAGAATTTACAACAGCTTTACGTACAACCTTACCCTGTATATCATAAATAATATATTCATCAATGCTAAATGAGGAATTAACTATCGTAGAAGTATTCATCGGATTTGGGCTCATGGTAAAATTAGTTTCTTGAAGAACATCATCAACACCTAATAGACCATCTATATCGTATTGATTGAAAAAATCCCAAATAACTTCTGAAGCAACAATATCATGATTAGTAACAATTCCGGATAATTGAATTATGCTCCCAGGCCATGTATGCCCACCTTCGTTCACTCTATACAACTCCACTGAAGCCCCATTATCACCTCCGGTATAACTAAAATGGGTTACTGTAGAGAGATCTGTAATACTCAAATCCTCCATTTCCATAACCTGACTTTCTGTGCAGTTATTATGATTTACCCAAAAATCAACAACATCTTCGGTAGCCATCATAGTTTGAAAACTTCCCGAACTTTCAAAACCTAAATAAGGAACCGTCGCATCTTCGGTTCCATGAATCTCTAATACAGGAATACTTTTAGTAGGATTACAATTATCATAAATCACATTATTCATGGTTCCGGTTACCGAGGCTATAGCAGCAATTTTATCAGTCATCTCACATGCAGAATAATAAGACATGAAACCACCATTAGACATTCCGCACATGTATACTCTATAAGGGTCTACTTGATAATTTACAATCATAGAATCAATCAAAGCTATTAAATACCCTAAATCATCTACATCTTCGCCAGCAATTTCCGAGTTCCAAAAGGTAACACCATATTGGTCTGTAGTTCCTTCTGGAAACACAAGCATAAAATCGTTCGATTCAGCAACAGTAGTCATACCACTATAAAACACTTGTTGAAAAGCATTTGAAGTATATCCATGTAAATTCAGCACCAAAGGCATGTTAGGAGTGAAATTAGAAGGTATATATATCTTATGATAACGATTAACACCATCAAACTCAAAGGATTCATCAATTGTTTGTGCCTTAGAAATCGTCACTAAAGCGATTAATGTTACTAGTAAAATTCTTACTTTCATAAATTAGATTTTATTGTGCTGCAAGATACTTATTTATATAAAATAACAGTAATATTCTATAAAGCTACAGCAACCTCTACTGTTGGTATGGTAGACATACTAACAAGCAATGCTATAGTCATAGAAAACATCTTCGACATCAATGGTCGTATGATATCACATAGTAAAAATTAGGAGATTGTAATTATTCGATATAAAAATGCCTTTATACTAGATTAGTGAGTGATAAATAGCAGGTTGGTAAAGACTTTAAATTTACTATAAACGTTACAGAATACAACTAGAGATACATTCTAGTCACTAGACATAGTTCACTAGTCCCGAATTACTATCTTCGTTTCAATGAAAAAAAGAATCATTGTTTCTGTAACGAACGATTTGGCTACCGACCAAAGAGTGAAAAAAGTCTGCAATAGCCTAAAAAATTTAGACTATGACATTTTGTTGGTTGGTAGAAAACTCACTGAAAGTTTAAAACTTCATAGAGATTATGATTGCAAAAGAATGAATCTCTTTTTCAATAAGGGAGCTTTATTTTATGCAGAATACAATATTCGATTATTCTTCCTACTCCTATTTTCTAGAGTAGATGTATATCACTCCAATGACTTAGACACTCTATTGGCAAACTTCCTTGCAGCTAAAATTCGCAGGAAACCATTGGTTTATGATTCTCACGAATACTTTACAGGAGTACCTGAAATCCAAAACAAGCCTTTCGTAAAAGGCGTATGGCTAGCTATAGAACGTTGGATATTCCCGAAGTTGGAATACATCTTTACCGTAAACCCATCTATTTCTCAACTCTATAAAACTGAATACGGTAAAACATTACGCATTATGCGTAATATGCCCAACAAAATATCCCTCAATAACAGCAAGACTAAAGAAGAATTAGGGATACCTCTTGACAAAGTCATCATAATTACTCAAGGAGCAGGTATTAATATTGACCGCGGGATTGAAGAAGCTGTTGAGGCAATGCAATATTTAAAAAATGTTTGCTTTTTAATTATTGGAGATGGCGATGTTATTCCTCAATTAAAACAAAGAGTCGTAGAATTGGGACTCCAAAAATCGGTTCTTTTTAAAGGTAGAATGCCTTATCAAGAAATGATGCAATACACACAACTGGCTCAGTTAGGACTCACACTTGATAAAGACACAAACATCAATTACCGCTATAGCTTACCCAATAAATTATTCGACTATATACACGCCAGAATACCCGTTTTAGCAACAAAAGTTATTGAAGTTCAAAAAATTATAGAAGCTTACAATGTGGGACTATTTATTGAAAATCATCAACCAAAACACATAGCTGATCAAATACGTTTAGCATTAAACAACGAGGATTTACAAAATACTTGGTCTGAAAATATGGAACGTGCTGTTAAAGAATTAAATTGGGAACACGAAGAAATAGCCCTGAAAGAAGTATACACTGAAATTGAAGGATAAACACTTACACATAGTAGCCTTAAACATACCTTTCCCAGCAGATTATGGTGGGGTTATAGATATATATCACAAAATTAAAGCTCTGAGTGAACATGGTCTAAAGATTCACCTTCATTGTTTTCAATATGGTAGAGAGAAAGCTGAAATCTTAAACAAATTATGCAATTCTGTTCATTACTATCCTCGTAAAATGAAATGGCTGAATCTTTTTTCAAAAACACCTTTTATTGTAAAGTCTAGAACTTCAGAAAAACTGCTTCAAAATTTACAAAATATTCATGCGCCCATACTTTTTGAAGGACTTCATAGTTGTGCTTGTTTTAACAATCCATTACTTCAAAGTCAAAAACAATTTGTGAGAGCCCATAATATAGAAGCAGATTATTATAAAGCTCTAGCTAAAAGTGAGAAGAAATTGCTAGACAAATTTTATTTATTTACCGAACACTACAAAATAAAAACCTACGAATTTAAGCTTAAAGAAGCTTCTGGAATATTTTCAATATCATTAAAAGACCACAAATATTTCAACAAAATAGGGTCTAGTCATTATATCAAAGCTTTTCATTCCGACACTGAAATTAGTAGCCTAGAAGGAATAGGAGAATATGCTATTTACCACGGTAATTTATCGGTCGCCGAAAATGAAGATGCAGCCCTTTTCCTAGTCCAAAAAGTGTTTAGTCGGCTAGACTACCCATTGGTTATTACAGGCTACTCACCGAGTAAAAAATTACGACATATTGTGAAGCCATACAACCATATTAGAATAGTCGAAAACCCTGAAGAATCTATTTTAGAGCGAATGCTGAAAAATGCTCATATACAGGTTTTACCAACTACGCAGGATACCGGGATAAAATTAAAATTATTAAAATCTTTACACGAAGGACGTCATTGTATTGTAAATGGGAAGATGGTGAATGAAACTGGACTAGAATCACTTTGCCATATCGTAGAGAAACCAAATGAATGGATTGATAAAATTAAAGAATTAGAGGAAGTCCCTTTTTCAACAGAAGAAATTCAGGCTCGTAAAGACCTAATGCTAGAAGAATTTAACAGCAATACAGAAGCTGAGAAAATTATACAGATAATTTACCCACAGGACTAATTGTACCATCTGCACAACGAATCATTTGTGATGGAAAATCATTGATAATAGAATAATCGTGAGTTGCCATAAAAATTGCCTTTCCCTTTTCCTGAATCCCCTTTAACACTTTCATTATCTCTCTAGAAGTTTCTGGATCTAGATTCCCTGTAGGTTCATCAGCAAGAATCAATTCAGGTTCATTTAATA
>Ga0209495_1002330_pt1 | contig 12459 bp, 9 predicted proteins | sample EN1Hudsemesocosm_FD_184629 | JGI IMG/M metagenome (GOLD analysis project Ga0209495, IMG submission 184629) | Methane-oxidizing microbial communities from mesocosms in the Hudson Canyon - EN1E Hudson Canyon (SPAdes) (version 2) | ecosystem: Environmental > Aquatic > Marine > Cold seeps | place... | reverse complement strand
AGAAGATAGGTTTTATCAAGCCATTCGATACTTTCTTCTACTTTTGCTAAATATCCCTATTTCATCTGCTGTTTTGGCATTATTTTTGATTTTTATCAAAGAAGAAGTAACGGCTAAAATATTGGCTGATATTGTAGGGGTCGCTTTGATATTTTGGTTAAGTAAATCCTTTGTTTTTATTAAAAAACAAAAAGACTCCGCAACATCTATAGCTTCAAAAGATACCAACTGATGAATTTAGTGATAACAGGAGCAACGGGTTATATAGGTAGCCATTTGTCATGCCTTGCAATAAAAAGGGGCCACCATGTCATTGCGGCTTCTCGCAAACGGCCCAACACCAATGTTTCAGATTGGTTACCATTTGAACTGTTTTCAATGGACAGTTTTGTATTACCTTTAGATACAAATGTGGTAATTCATTTGGCTGCAGAGATAGCTTCTACATCACCGCTTGTTAATGAGGCGGAGGTTTTGGCAGTGGAGTCCTTACTACAGGCCACGCATAAGATAGCGGCAAGATTTATCTATATTTCAAGTCAAACTGCTCGGCAGGATGCTCCTACACTGTATGGAAAGAAAAAATGGCTCATTGAGCAGAAAGTGTTAGAAGCTGGTGGCTGGGTTGTTAGGCCGGGTCAAGTTTATGGTGGAAGAGAGAGAGGCTTATTTGGTATATTGGTTGGTGTAGTTAGGCGCTTGCCCATGCTGCCAAGGTTTCTTCCTGGGCCTAAGTTGCAGCTAATTCATGTTGATGATCTAACGGAGGGATTGCTGAGTAGCGCAGAATGTGACAGTTTGAAACCTGGTATTTTATGTCTTGCATCATCAAAAACAATTTCATTTACCAAATTTCTTTCGGTTATTGCACATCATCGAATTCGTAGAAAAAGAGTGTTCATACCGATTCCGGTTTCATTGGTGAAGCTTTTAGGAGTGTTAATTGGGAGTCACCTCAGAGCTCGTTTAGGTATTGAGAGGTTAGATTCACTTTTTAATTTGCCAGCCATGGATACTGCTGGTGATCTTAAACGACTTGGACTTGCATTACGACCGACAGCTTCTGGCATGCACCCCTCTGGCAACAATAATCGAAGACGTCTTTTACAAGAAGGTAATGCTTTCCTTACATACATATTAAGAGATGCACCTGCTTTGAATCTGCTGCGTTGTTATGTACGTGCTGTCGAAAAAGTTAGAGGCGGTAGGCCAATAGAAGTGCTTCAAAGTTTCTATAATTTACCATTATTACTAGCACTTCTGGAGAAGAGAGCTTATCTCCTTGGTCAGCAGGGTGACGAATTCGACTGGAGGTTGGATGCTGCGATGGTTCTGGCTGAGGCGACTCCCCAAGGAGCTAGGCGGTTTCTAAGTATTGGTAAAAAGTCAGGAATGTTTATTAGTCTTATATTGATGCTATGGGGGCTAATATCTGAAGTCTTCTGGAGGGTTGCTAGTTTTATCTCTATTCCGGTTTTGAGAATTTGGTTTACTCAAGGAAAGTTCTAGCTATGTCAGTTGATTTTGACGTCATCATTGTGGGTAGTGGCCCAGCTGGTGTTTCTGCTGCATTTCCATTACTTGAATCTGGCTTGCGTGTGCTGATGATAGATGGTGGAAAGCGCCCCGAAGTTCAATCCCCAGAAGTAGATTTTCTCTCCTCCCGTTCTAATGATACAGAACAATGGAAGTGGATTGTTGGAGAGAATTTTCATGCATTAAGAATGCGTGATGCAGTATCACCAAAGCTACGAGCACCAACTCATGCATATACCTTTGAAGAGTTTGGATCTCAAAATAAAATAGAAGGAACAAATTTCATTACGGTCGGTTCATTAGCGGCAGGAGGCTTGTCAAACTCCTGGGGATGCGGAGTGGCACAATATTCGGCTGCAGAAATTGCAAAATTTCCTTTTCCAGCCTCTGAAATAGAAACTTCTTATGCAAAGGTCAGTCAGCGAATAGGTATAAGTGGAAAAGCGGATGATGACATGTCCAATTATTTCGGCCTAGATGAATATTCACAACCACCGATACCTATGGATGATGTGCACACGCATTTGTCACGACGCTATACAAAGCAAAGAAAAAAGATGAAAGCACATGGGTTTAGATTAGGACGATCGAGATTAGCAGTATTAAGTAAAGATTTTTCTGGTCGGCAAGCGTGTAATCTATCAAATAATTGTCTTTGGGGGTGTTCGCGTCGTTCCCTATATTCAGCATCAGAGGAGATGCCGAAGCTACGAAGCTTTAAAAATTTCACTGAGCTTTCAGGGTTTATCGTTGAAGACCTTATTAGTCATGAGAATTTTTGGCGAGTAGAAGGGAAAAGTCTTCTAGATAACGGTTGTAAAGAATTAACAACAAAAAAGATTGTTCTGGCTGCAGGGACACTTGCTACTACTAGAATCGTATTAAAAGCACTGAACTATAGAGATTCTGTGCCTTTACTTTCATCGCCAACCGCTGCGTTTTCACTATGGTTGCCAAGATTTCTTGGGGCGCAGAGATCGCCTGGATTTGGGTTGGGTCAGTTGTCATATGCATTGTCACTTCATAACGATATCACGGCATTTGGATCTACATTTGCAACGACAGGTATCCCTGTCTCTGAATTTGCTCGGTATGTGCCTTTGCGAAAGCGGTTCAGTATCGATTTGTTGAGTAGGCTGTTAAGTTCCTGCGTGGTAGGAAACCTATTTTTGCCAGGGCATTTAACTACTGCAAGTGCAAGATTGAAGGCAGACAGTTCGTTAAACATTAGCGGTAACTATCATGATGACGTTAGGCCATTAATGGACCAAGCAAATAAAAAACTACGAACATCGTATAGAAGGCTAGGTGCGATACTTCTACCTGGTAGCTTTACAGTTGGAAGACCTGGTAGCGATATTCATTACGCAGGCTCTCTGCCAATGCAAAACTCACCTGTAATTGGCGAAACATCTGAGTTGGGTGAAGTAGCAGGACTTGAAGGGGTTTATGTTGTGGATGGTGCATCTCTGCCACTACTTTCAGAGAAATCACATACGCTTACAATTATGGCTAATGCTGATCGAATTGGGAAAAAGCTTGTAACAAAAATAATGAGAAACTTTTAATGTCAATTGTAATCGCATTGTTGGCAATATTGGGCTACGGACTATACCTCAATAGAGTAGTTAAATGGTCGCTAGAATCATCACTTCTATTTGTGAGTGCTAGTCTTATTTGCTTGCTTTATTTTTTTGGGCTTTTAGGAACTTTGCAAATAGGCACACAAGCCTTATTAGGAATAGGTCTGTTGTTATTTTTTACAGAGATTTATTTCCTTTTTAAACACGGAACGATCTCTCAATATAACTCACCTGGTATTTTGTTTTTGTTATTGTCGACAGCTGGCCTTTTTGTGCTTACATCTACAGAGTACTATTCAAATTTAATATTTGTTGATGATTTTTCGCATTGGGGAAGAGCTTCAAAGATTATAGCCAGCAATGACAGGCTTATCATTCCTACGGATCCTCTCTGGTTTCCTACCTATCCTCCAGGAATGGCATTATTTGATTATCTATTTTTCCAGTTTTCAGAATTCAGTGAAAGTGATGCAATGTTTGCTCATGGTTTTTTTGTTTTTACGGCATTAGCACAGATTTTTTCTGTAGTTCCAAAAAATATTAAGAAATACGTATTTATATTGATCAGTTTGTTTCTCTATACCTTGATTTATTTCTTTGGTCTCGGTCTACATACACTGTCAGCAGACTTAATCCTTGGAGTGGTTTTTGGCGTTTCGTTGTTTGGTTACCTGTTAGATCGACAAAATGAACGGATGCCTGCAATGATCCGGATGCTTCCTCTTCTCTTGTTATTGGTCATAACAAAGCAGATCGGAATCCTTTTTTCATTTGTAGTGATAGGTATAGTTGTGAGCGACATTCTACTTGGCTCTATTAGTATCAGAGAAAAAGCAAAATTGATTGTTGTCTCGCTACTTTTAATTGCAGTGTGTGTTTTTACATATGCCAGCTGGAATGTACATAATAAAAATCTGGGCTATGGGAGTTCGTCAACTGCCGAAATATCATTCGGGGAGGTTACTAGGGCGTTTGATTCCGCTACTGCGACAGAAATACAACAAACGACAATAGATAATTTTACTCGACGAGTTTTCCTTCCTCATCCTGAGTCAAAAATTAGTCGAAATTATTATTGGTTGTTTATATGTATAGCCTTTGTTTGGTTGATTTTCACGATGAATAAAGATCATAGGACTTGGAAAAAGTTTGTTCCATTTGCAGTTCTATTCACCGGGTTTTGTGCATACTTAGCAGTTTTACTTGTGTTATATATGTTTTATTTTGGTGCCTATGAAGGGCCACGCTTGGCCTCTTTCGAACGATATGTAAATCCCTACCTGATAGGTGTTCTTATCGTTTTTTTTGGGATTTCATTATCTCTATATTTTCAGAAAAGGTGGGATAGGAGAGTAAGCACTTCTTTTATTGTTATTTGCAGCTTGGTCATGTTGCCAAACCTAAAAGCGGTACTACTGGATGGTTATCACGTGATAAGAGGTGAGGTAAGAGGGGAGCAAAATAGGGACGATGGAAAAGTAGCTAAGAACTTCCCTCTTATTAAAAAGCATTGTGAAGCAAACTCTCGTATCTACTTCATTTGGCAAGGTAGTAACGGAACAGAGAACACCATTTTTAATTATGGGATCATGCCAAGAGAAAATAATCGAGGGTGCTGGTCTGTTGGTGAGCCATATGGTGATGGTGATGTGTGGACATGCAGAATGACATTACTTGAGTTTGAACAATCTTTGATGGATTACGACTATTTGCTTGTAGCTCATACCGATAAAAAGTTTGAGGACAAGTATTTACGACCTCTTGGCTATTCTGAGGTTAAGAATGGTAGCTTATTTCAAATTGTGAAAGAAGCTGGGCACATTATTAAACTTAATGATATTTCAGAAAAGTAAGTTGCTATATGAATAATATGCCATTAAACAACCCTAGCCATTTGACTCATCCGAAATACCGTGCTGATATTGACGGTTTGCGTGCAGTGGCAATTCTCTCGGTCGTGGGATTCCATGCATTCCCGCTTTGGCTTAAAGGCGGTTTTGTTGGCGTAGATGTTTTTTTTGTTATTTCCGGTTTTCTTATCTCAACAATTATTATTGGAAGTTTAGAGCGGAACAGCTTTAGCTTTATTGAGTTTTATAGCCGTCGTATCAACCGTATCTTCCCAGCACTACTGCTGGTTCTGTTTACTTGCTTTATTTTTGGATGGTTCGTATTACTTGCTGATGAATATAAGCACCTAGGAAAACACATTGTCGGCGGGGCAGGCTTTATTTCAAATTATTTGCTTTGGTATGAAAATGGCTACTTTGATATTACTGCAGATATAAAACCGCTATTGCACCTATGGTCTCTTGGTATCGAAGAACAGTTTTATATTGTTTGGCCGGTGCTGCTGTGGGTTGCGTGGAAAAAAAGATTCAATCTTTTAATGGTCTTGATTGCAGTTACACTTATTTCGTTCTCTTTGAATATTAGTTCTGTAGCGGATGATGCCGTTGCCACGTTTTATTCACCTCTGACGCGTTTTTGGGAACTGTTTTTAGGTTCTTTTTTAGCCTACATCACATTACATAAACAAAATGTATTTAATGGACTGGCTTGCAGGTTTGACGAATGGGTGACAAAAATATTTCGCACGCAAACGTCGGGAGAAAAGGGTAATATTTTACCTAATACACAGTCTATATTGGGGGCTGTGTTGATTATTATCAGTGTTATTTTTACCCCAAAGGACAACTTCCCTGGTTGGTGGGCTGTATTACCTACGCTTGGTACAATGCTTATCATTTCGGCAGGTGCGCAGGGGTGGGTAAATAGGGTTGTTTTATCTAACGGTGTGTTGGTGTGGTTTGGCCTGGTTAGTTTTCCTTTGTATCTGTGGCACTGGCCGCTACTGTCGTTTTCCCGGATTGTTTATGGCGAAATACCTGATTCTACTATACGCATTGCTATGGTTTTTATTTCAATCTTACTAGCTTGGCTGACATACAGTCTGATTGAAAAGCCGCTTCGATTTAGAAAAGACAGTAAGGTTATAGTCATCATCCTGCTTGTATTAATGAGTATTGTTGGATGTTTGGGCTATAGCGCCTATGAGTCTGATGGGTTTGAACAGAGAAACGTTGAACTGGAGAATTTCAACCCGGATAGAAATATTATAATCCAATCTAATCAACCTTCATCATGTTCTAATGAAAAGAAATATGCGCTCGTCAACAAGTTCTGTACAAAATACGCAAGTGAAAATGCACAAAAAACGATTGTTCTTTATGGTGATTCATCCAGCGGTGCCTGGGTGTCGGTTTTTTTGGGTATTGCAAAATCAAATGAATACACCGTTATCCTTGTGACTATGCCTGCGTGTTCTCCTCTAAATATCAAACCTGACTTTAAAGATCTTGTGAGTGGCGACCTTGCAAGTGATGACTCTAAATATTGTGGTCAGGGGAAAATACAGGGGCAAGCAATTGAACTGTTTAAAACAATAAAGCCAGATATGATAGTAGTTATGGCTGCCTGGAATTGGAATAAAATACAGTGCGAACATGACGAGAAGACGGTTCTAAAAAGAAGTAACCGTACACTTGATAGAAATATCCGCAATAATGTAAAAGAATTTGAAAAAATCAGTAAGCTAGTCATTTTCAGAAGTTGGCCTCTGCTTACTCAGGAACCAAACTATAAAATTTCAAGAATCCCACTTCTAAAAATCGATCATGAGATGACAACTGTTGATGCAAATGAGTTCATAAATGATAATAAATGTATGAATGATATCTTTGATGGAGTCACTGTCAAAAATACACTATTTTTTAATCCAGCAAAAAAAGTATGTTCTGAAAAATGTGTCTCGATTCTCAACGGAACAAGAATGTATATTGATGCATACCATATTTCACCACATGGTTCGATGAAGTTTAGAAGTGAGCTTGAAAAAATTATTGAATCAAACTGATATTTAATAATATCAGGGCTATATGTTGGGGCACAAAAAACGGGTATTTCTAAAAATATCATTACGAATTCAAAAGCCCAGTTACTTCGGGCAGTTTATCTTCTGTTGCTCTAACGCTATTAACCTAAATCTCCTCATGAACTGCTCGAGTTATAAGGTTTTTTGCTACCGAATTCATTGTGAACAAGGTATATTTTATGGCTTTGATTAATGTTTGTCTTATTTAGAATTTAGTTTTTCACTGGGCTGTTAGAATATTCACAATTAACAGGTACTATGCCATAAAGATTGTGTAAACCAGCTAAAATAATGGGTTAATTTAATGATGTTGGAAGTGCAGTGAGTAGAAATGGAAATTTAGAATATATTGATGCACTTAGAGGCCTAGCTATTCTTGGGGTTCTTTGTGTTCATTTTGCTGGGTTTGGAATGCCGATCTTTGGGCTAGAGTACTTGCCATTTAATTTGGAAGCTCTTTTTTTTGAAGGTAAGTACGGAGTCGCTTTATTTTTTGTGGTATCTGCTTTTACCTTGATGAGATCAATGGAATTCCGGATTTTGACGGAAAACTTAGCTATAAGAAAATATTTCCTGCGACGTTTCTTTCGAATTGCCCCGGCCTTTTATTTGGTGATCTTGTTAGTTTTTTTCATTAGAGGCACTGGAGTTACTGGATATACAAATCCTGATCAGCCAGAACTTACTTTGATCAATTTATTCGCTCATATGACTTTTTTAAATGGTTTTTCACCTTATTATATTAATGATTTCATAGGGGTAGAGTGGTCTGTAGCAACAGAGTTTAGTTTTTATATGCTCTTGCCGTTTATTATGATTGTTCTGATCTCACGATTGCACACAGGAATAAAGTTTCTCATTACAGGGGGGGGGTTCTTTATTTCCTTGTACCTGTATTGGTATATTTACAATGGGCTTTTGTTTACAATATTTAAGGATTTGGACTTTACCATTGGTAGTGCTTGGGGGTATTTTTTCATTGGGAGTCAACTGCATGTTTTTATCGTCGGAGTCTTCACTTGGTTGCTAATGACAAAAGTAAATATGAGTGAGTATGTATCAAAGAATATTGGGATTATTTGTTTGTTGTTCCTTTGTTTTGTAGGAGTTCTTTTTGCTTACATTCACTATAACAATGCAAATAATGCTGTACTGCAATTCTATGCGCTTACTTTTTGGGGAATTATGAGTGGATTATTAATCATCTCTTTAGACATTGTACGCCCAAGATTAAGATGGCTTGAGTTTTTTGGGAGAATAAGTTTTTCTCTTTACTTGGTTCATTATGTTATAGGTTCCATAGTAGCCGGGCCAACGGATTGGTGGATAGCCTGTATGGAAATAATAGGTCCTGAGCTAAGTTTTTGGGCATACTTTTTACTGACTGTTGTTTTAAGCTCATATATTGCTTTTCTAATGCATAAATATATAGAGCTTCCGGGAATTAACTATGGAAAAGATGTAATTAATAAACGATATGCATGACATGAAAAAAGGGATTGCTAAATTGAAGATATTGTTGGTTTGCATGAAGCACGACTATGGCGACCCTGCTCGTGGAACCTCATATGAATGGAATCATTTTTATCTGGGGCTACAAAAACATTTTGATGACGTTAGTTTGTTTGACTTTTTTGGAATACACCAATCCCTGGGGCAAAAGGGAATGCAGGATGCATTACATGATAAAGTTTTGAAAGAAAAGCCAGATGTGACGATTTTTTCACTCTACACTGACCAGTTTTCAACAGAGTTTGTTAAAAGTTTGCAAGGACTTACAAAAACGCTCTGTTTTTTCCATGATGATGGCTGGCGAAAAGAGTTTTCTGAGAAGTGGGCGCCTTGTTTTGATGCTTTTACCACGACCGATCCAGCAGGCGTTAGGAAATATAAACGTGCAGGTTTAGAGCATGCAGTGTTTGTTCCTTTTGGCGTAAATGAAAGTCTATTTTTCCCTGATTTAAATATTGAGAAAGATATTGATGTTTCTTTTGTTGGAGCATGGCACCCTTATAGGGAATGGTTAGTTTCTAGATTACAAAAAAAAGGTATCAATGTCGAAGTGTATGGTTATCGCTGGCCAAATGGCATGCTTAGTGAAGAAAAGATGGTTGAAGTTTTCCAGCGTTCAAAAATTAGTATCAATATGACGAATTGCCCTTCGTGGGATGTTAGATATTTATTTTCATCCCCTCGCGCTATATTAAACCGTATCAGATCTCCTAAAACTTATGAGCAAATTAAAGGTAGGCATTTTGAGATTCCAGCCTGTGGAACCTTGCAGCTAAGTTATTATGTGGATGGGCTTGAGAAGGTATTTGAACTTGGGGAAGAAGTTGTTATTTACCAAACTCCTGAGGAGTTGGGAGACAAAGTTTCCCTTTACCTTAATGATTATGAGGAGCGAATGAGGGTGACTGAAAATGGTTTGAACCGAGTGCTTAAAGACCATGCGTATGGACGCCGATTTGTGCAGGTGTTTAAATCATTAGGATGGGATTAATGGGGAGTCCTTTAGTCTGTATTTGCATTCCTAGTTTTAACGCTGATAAAACCATCGCTGAAACACTTGGATCTCTGCGAAAGCAGACATATCCAAATATTGAAATCCATGTGTTTGATAATGCCTCTACTGATGCAACTGTTGAATGCGTTAAAAAGGTTGGAGATAAAAGAATTCATATTCACTGCGCGGATGGCGCAGGCGGAGATGCAGAGTCAAACTTCACGCGATGCTTGAATTTAGGCCGAGGTGACTATACCGCAATTTTTCATGCTGATGACCTTTACGACCCAACCATAATAGAGAAAGAAGTACTATTTCTTGAAAAAAATAAAGATACCTGTGGTGTTTTAACCTGTGCTACACAAATAGATGATAAAGGAAGGCTTGGCAAAACATATCTTGTGCCGGCACAGTTAAATATACAGGCAGGTAGCTCTCTGACCTTTGATGCCGTAAGTTTGTTTAAGGCTGTGTTAGAGTTCGATAACTTTTTATTTTGTCCAAGTGCGATGATCAGGACAAGTGTGTGCGTCGAGGAAATAAAAGTCTGGAAAGGAGGGGAGTTTCGATCTTCTGCAGATCTGGATGTTTGGCTGCGCCTAGCTGCGTATAATCATATTGCCCTGATTAATGAGCCGCTATTATTGTATAGGGTTAGTGAAAGCCAGTGGACCGCTACTTATAGGAAACAGCGGACGACAAGTGCAGATATCTTTTTAGTGCTTGATTATTGGCTGAAGAAAAATGAAATCAAACAGTCCATGGAAAAAGTAGATTTGATTAACTATCAAAAACTCCTTCGTCATGATGCGTTAGGTTGTATGTTAAATGCAATGCGAGATGGAGAAATAGAGTTGGCTATGAATATTTGGAAAAATGTAAATTCATTTGCAGTGGTGGCTGAATTTTTTCAAATGAGAACGATTAGAGACATGAAGTTTTTTATACTGTCTACTGCTTTGAAGTTAATGTTGTTGCCAGTGATTGGAAAGGCCTTAAGATTTATGCTGCTTGGACAGTTGGGTAAGGTAAGGTTATGAGGACACGTAAAATATTTATCGACCCACCATCGAAAGCATTTTATAAAAACCGGTTTTTTACTGATTCAGAGCTCAATAGAGATGATTGCTTGCGCCCATATATTGAGCTCAAAGAGCGGTTGCATGAACAGGGGATTGAATTAAATACTTTTGATTTATGGGATGAAAATTGTGGCCCCATCGAATATTATTCATTTGGTATGCTGGATAACCTAGGTGTTGTAGCAGCACATCCCGATGTGACAATGAAAGGTTTTTATGTTTTTGAACCTCCTATTGTTGATCCTTCAATATACAAGAGCCTGCCTAGATTAACTTCAATGTTTGAAGAAGTTTATGTTCACAATACCCATGGTGATGGTTACTCACTAGACGGTGTTGATTCGAGTAAGCTGAAAAAATTATTTTGGCCGCAGCCTTTTGGGCATGTGCTTGAACCTTTTTGGCAGAACGAAGATAGAGTAAAAAAGATTGTAGTTATAAATGGGAATCATAAGCCTGCATTTAGAAGTAATGAGCTCTATAGTAAGAGAATAGAAGCAATGGTGCGACTCTCGGAGAAAGGTTTAGTTGATTTGTATGGACGAGGCTGGGAACGATGGTTGACTCGTTCTTCAATGTGGATGCCTTATTTGATGAATAGAAAAAAGCTATTATCAATTTATAAGGGGTCCTGTGAGTCAAAGTTCGAAGTGTTAAGCCGCTACGATTTTTGTCTGTGTTTTGAAAATATGATTATGGATAGTTACATGACTGAAAAATTGTTTGACTGTCTGTATGCAGGTGTAATCCCGCTGTATTGGGGAGCACCAGACGTTGATCAATTTATACCAGAAGGTGCCTATATTGATGTTCGTTCATTTTCTGGGTGGGATGAGTTGACTGAATACATTGAAGCGATGCCAGCGAGTGTGATTGAGAGCATAAGAGAAGCAGGGAAACAGTTTGTTGAGAGTGAGCGTATGAATGTTTTTTCTAGGTCGCTGCTTAGAAACTTTACCTAAAATTTATATGCGAGGATATTAATCTTATCGCTGTACTAAGGATAGACCTCTGATCGGGGTATGTTTTCCATATAGGACTGTGAAAGGATTTTATTAGGTGTCAGCCCCGAAATTATTTCTGGAATATTTGATTGCGAGAGCTAGGAAAAAATAATAATTTAGAATTTTTAGGTTGCCGAATACTACGCAGATGCTGTGATTTGAGTGATTGATGGCTATACCAATAAATAGTTGTTGGAGTAGATTTTATTTTACTAATAAGAAGAGTGATGGGATGAGCATTTGCTTCTCTCTTGGCAGGACTGTTTGTTACGGGTTTATTATACTACCCAGGGTCGATAATTATGTACTCCTTTTTCCCAGTAGTTTTTTATGTTTGTTAATCGGTGGTTTTAAGCAGATGGTTAGTTATGGATTCCTATATTTGATAGTATTTTTCTGGGCTGGGGTTTTGCCTCAAATGAGCAGTTCATATTATCTATGGGCATTCGTTTGTGGAGGTAAAGAGTGAAAGGGCGCCTTTTTTTACATGCCCCGAATGTTCATGTCGGTGGCGGCTTAACGCTTTTCAAAGCTTTATTAAAGGTTATTCCTGATGATACTTGTTTGATTGTTGATGAGCGGTTGCCTGTTGATGATGGGGATTTGTCTAGCTTTAAGCTTTGCCGAATCAAACCAACAATATGGCATAGGTTTATGGCAGAGAAACTTTTGCTCCAACTAGCAAAAGAAAAGGACACTGTGCTTTGCTTCGGAAACCTTCCGCCATTGTTTGCCTTGAATGCAAAAGTGACACTTTTTATTCAGAATAGATATCTTGTTGAGCCAAAGTTAATGTCATCAGTTCCTATAAAGC
>Ga0209495_1002326_pt1 | contig 12467 bp, 9 predicted proteins | sample EN1Hudsemesocosm_FD_184629 | JGI IMG/M metagenome (GOLD analysis project Ga0209495, IMG submission 184629) | Methane-oxidizing microbial communities from mesocosms in the Hudson Canyon - EN1E Hudson Canyon (SPAdes) (version 2) | ecosystem: Environmental > Aquatic > Marine > Cold seeps | place... | reverse complement strand
GCTTGAATAGATTCAAGATCTAAGTGAGAGGTAGGCTCATTAAACATTAACAAGTTTCCTTGTGCTAACATCATTCTCGAAAGCATACATCTTACTTTTTCACCACCCGATAACACACGAGCAGATTTGAATGTTTCCTCTCCACTAAACAACATTTTCCCTAAGAAACCACGAACATAAACCTCGTCTTTAACTTCAGAGAATTGGCGTAGCCAATCGATAAGATTATCATCTGTATCGAAGTACTGTGCATTGTCGTTAGGTAAAAAAGCCTGAGTAATGGTTTGTCCGTATGAGAACGTACCTGAGCTAGCTTTACGCGTACCATCTAAGATGTTATACAAAGCTTCTAAAGCTAATTTGTTGTCAGCTAAAAACGCAATTTTATCACCTCTGTTTACCTTGAAGTTTAAGTTCTCAAAAAGAACTGTACCATCATCGGTATGCGCACTTAGGTTTTCTACTTCTAGTATTTGATCTCCAGCCTCTCGTTCTTGGTCGAAGATGATGGCAGGGTATTTACGACTCGATGCTTGAATGTCATCCAAATCGATTTTCTCTAATAATTTCTTACGACTAGTAGCTTGCTTACTTTTAGAAGCATTTGCACTAAATCGAGAGATAAACTCTTGTAATTCTTTACGCTTGTCTTCCGCTTTTTTATTGGCAGATGAACGCTGACGAAGTGCTAGTTGACTTGATTCGTACCAGAAAGAGTAGTTACCTGTAAATAACTTAATCTTTCCGAAATCTATATCGGCAATATTTGTACACACGGTATCTAAGAAGTGACGGTCATGCGATACAACGATTACCGTATTCTTGAAGTTCAATAAGAAATCTTCTAACCATTCGATTGTTTGTAAATCTAAGTGGTTGGTCGGTTCATCGAGGATTAATACATCTGGATTACCAAATAAAGCTTGAGCTAGTAAGGCTCTTACTTTGATGCTACCCTCTAAGTCTTTCATTAATTTATAGTGGTCTTCGGCAGGAATACCCAATCCACATAACATGTTAGAAGCATCCGATTCTGCATTCCAACCGTTCATTTCTTCAAATTCAATTTCTAAATCAGCAGCAACTAAACCATCAGCCTCACTAAAATCTGGCTTTGCATAAATCGCATCTTTTTTCTGCATTAAATCCCATAGGTCTTGGTGACCCATAATTACAGTATTCAGTACAGTATCTTCATCGTATTTAAAGTGGTCTTGACTTAATACAGCCATACGCTTTCCAGACTCTAAACTTACTTGTCCAGTATTCGCTTCCATCTCTCCTGATAATACTTTCAGGAAAGTAGATTTACCAGCACCGTTGGCGCCGATCATTCCGTAACACCGCTCGCCATGGAATTTAACATTTACGTCGTCGAATAAAACTCTTTTTCCGAATTGAATCGAAACATTATTTGCAGTAATCATAGTGCTAATTTTGAGGCTGCAAAGATAGGTATTTTTTTAGCTTTAAGCATTTAGGTTTTAGCTTCTATAAAATAGTGAATTTATTTTATAAATTCGTTGCGTTAATAAATGCTAAAAGACCACGAATGGAATCTGGGAAAGTAATTAAAATTGGAGCTCTATCTGGAGCTTTATCTGTAATGATAGGGGCTTTTGGAGCTCATGGCTTAGAAGCTCTACTTATTGAAAATGGTCGATTAAATACATTTGAAACCGCAGTTAAATATCAGTTTTATCATAGTTTAGCCTTATTGCTCGTTGGACTTTTAATGCAAAACAATCTTAGTAAATACCTTACTTGGGCTACCAATTTATTTGTATTAGGTATTCTGATGTTTTCAGGATCCTTATATGTTTTGTCGTTAAGCCACTTCACCTTGCTCGGTGCAATTACACCTATTGGAGGATTGTTCTTTATTTTTGGATGGTTGGCTTTGTATAAGTCTATGAGTAGTAGGGAGAAATAGAAAAAATACTACTCCATAAATTTAGAATGGCATTCATTTTTTAATATACACCAATCACGAATAATTTATTCGGAATCTGTGCAAAGTGATTTGTGAACCATTTTTAATTTTGTCTCCTGTCTTAGAATAAGTTAAACATTGTTAACTATAGGGTGTGGTCTTTCATAATATGTATTTTTGAGTATGCTGAAAAGAAATTTATACGTAATCGTTACTTTGATGACTCTGGCACTCCTAGGCCTTATTGCTTTTCAGTGGTATTGGGTGAGTAACTATTTCGAAGCTAATAAACGTGAATTGGATTGGGAAATCAACAGAGTTTTGGCTCGGACTTCCGAACGTTATTTAAATGAAAGTTTGAATGGGTTTGACTATTTTTCTTGGTATCCAGATTCGAGTTTGTCAACTCCGAATTCTATTCTAGGCAATTACAGTTTGTATCATAAAAACCCACATCAAGGTTTAGATAGTGTTTTGAATGACTCTGATGATATTCAGTCTATGGGAGAGGATTACATGTCTAAGGTAAGTGGTTTAATCAATAATTTGTTGCAGCAAGTAAATCATCCAAAGATCATTAATTTTGATAGACTTTTAGAGATCCTAGATGAAGAGCTTAAAGGGATTGGTATAGAGAATGAGTATAATTTGGCTATCTCAAATATCAATAATAAAGTGATTTATTATAAAGAGCCCGAGACTTTACAAGCCACCATAATGTTTGGTTATAAAAGTCCTGTTATATTAAGTAGTATTTCAAATCCTTACTTTACACATTTGTTTATATTTCATAAAGGTAAGTTATTGCTTCAGAAGACATGGATTATACTGTTCAGTTCGCTTTTTTTGATCATCATTATTTTAGCTTGTTTCGCTTATGCATTGCACATCATTTTTGATCAGAAGAAAGTCTCTGAAATTAAAAATGATTTTGTGAATAATATGACGCATGAATTGAAAACACCCATTTCAACCGTTTCCCTTGCGCTAGAAGCTTTGGTTAATTTTGACGTTAGAAGTGATGAGCTGCGTACTTTGAAATACCTCGACATCTCTCGTAAAGAGATTAGACGTTTGAGTACGATGGTGGAGAAGGTGTTAAATACTGCACGTTATGAACGTGGAGAAATTGATTTAAAGAAAGAACAACATTCAATAAATAATCTAATCGAAAATGTAGTAGAAACCATGACCATGCAGGTTCAAAAGAAAAAGGGGACATTAGATTGTATACTTAATTCTACTTCTGACACTATTTGCGTTGATAAAATTCATATGAATAATTTACTCTACAATTTAATTGACAATTCGAATAAGTACTTTATTGACACTCCACAGATAACGATTCGTACGGAGGATTATGCAAAGGGAATAATTTTGATAGTCTCCGATAATGGGATAGGTATTTCGAAAGATGAATTACGTAGAGTATTTGATAAATTTTATAGAGTCCCTACCGGAAATATTCACAATGTAAAAGGCTATGGCTTAGGTTTGAGCTATGTGAAGGATATTGTGGAGATGCATGGTGGGAAGCTTGAAGTACTAAGTGACGTTAATATTGGAACAACCTTTACAATTTATTTGCCTTATGAATACAAAGATTAAAGTTTTAATAGCCGAGGATGATCCTTTTATAGGAATGATTACTAAAGAATGCTTCGAAACAAAAGGTTTTGAGGTGAGCTTATGTGAAGATGGAAATAAGGCGTTTAAAAGCTATCAGGATTTTAAACCTCATGTGTGTATTTTTGATGTAATGATGCCTTTTAAAGACGGATTTACTTTGGCTCAGGAGATTAGAGTTTTAGATCAAAAAATTCCAATTTTGTTCCTCACTGCAAAATCACTGAAAGAAGATGTGATTAAAGGGTTTAAAATTGGTGCTGATGATTATGTGAAGAAACCTTTTAGTGTAGAAGAGCTGATTGCTCGTGTAGATGCCATTTTGAGAAGGAGTGGAGCTGGGTATCAGGAAGAATTAGAACAAAGCGTTTACCAAATCGGAGAGCTCTGCTTTGATAGTGATTTTCAGATTTTGAAAACACAGAATCAAGAGATTAAATTAACTGATAAGGAGTCGGGTATTTTAGCTGAACTCTGTAAAAATCAAAACCAAATTACCGATCGTAGTTCTTTATTACTCAAAGTATGGGGCGATGATAGTTTTTTTAATTCTCGTAGTTTAGATGTGTATATTACCAAGCTTCGTAAGTACTTAAAAAATGATCCAAATATAGAACTGGTTACCGTTCGTGGCAAGGGGTTTAAGTTGTGGTCCGGAAATAAGAAAGCCTTTGATAATTAGGGTTTTGATCTTTTTTTCTTATCTTCATTTTCGATAATTATAAAAATAGCACAATGGGGAAAGGAGATCAGAAATCAAAAAGAGGTAAAATTAATAGAGGTACATCAGGTGTGCGTCGTCAGAAAAAGAAAATTTCGACTGTAGCAGCGGTTAAGCCAAAAGCTGCACCTAAAAAGAAAGCTGCACCTAAAAAGAAAGCTACTCCTAAGATAACTGCAGCAAAGAAAGTAGCGGCGAAAAAAGAGCCCGCTAAAAAGCCAGCTGCCAAAAAGACAACTACAAAGAAAAAAGCCGAAGATTAATCTTCGGCTTTTTTTAGTTTTGAAGGAAAGTTCATTTTAAATTTTTCTACTTTCGGTAATACCACAAGTCTGCAATAGGGTTCTTCTCTGTGATTTTCAAAGAAGGAATTATTATCTTCACCAGCTGGATAAAAGTTTTCCCATTTGGTAATTTCAGTAACAATTGGGTTTGGGTAATTTTTACGAACATCATATTTTAGTTTCGAATCTTCAGCTATTTGCTTTTGAGTTTCATTGTGGTAAAAAATAGCCGAGCGGTATTCTGTACCTACATCATTACCTTGTCTGTTTAATGTTGTTGGGTCATGGATTAGCCAAAAGACCTCTAGTATTTCTTCAAAAGTGATTATGCTTGGGTCAAATTCTAACTCAGACACTTCTGCATGTCCTGTTCTTCCTTCGCAGACTTCTGTGTAAGCAGGGTTGATGACATGGCCTCCAGAATAACCTGATAGCACTTTGGTTACCCCTTTTAGTCGTCTATAAATAGCTTCTAAGCACCAAAAACAGCCAGCACCTAAAGTGGCTTTTTCAATAATTTTATTCATAGATTAAAATACGGGAATTTAGACCACAAAAAAAAGAGCTCTATGGACTCTTTTTCTTTTTAACCTCAATGAGGTAGAGGATTTTATAATATCATAAGGTTAACTTACTAGCTATTTACTTACCAATCAATAGTAATTGAGTTAGCGGTATAGATAATTACGTTAACGGTAGTTTATGAGTGATCTCACCCACACTGAATCCTTTAGTGTTCTATTTCAGCTAAATAGCGTTCAGCTTCAAGTGCAGCCATACAGCCACTACCTGCTGCTGTAACCGCTTGACGGTATATTTTATCTTGAATATCTCCAGCAGCAAATACACCTTTAATATTGGTTTGAGTAGAATCTGGTTTTGTTTGTAGGTACCCAATTTCATCCATGTCTAATTGATTTACAAATAGGTCAGAATTTGGTTTATGTCCAATTGCAACAAAGAATCCAGTACAAGGTAAATCAGAAGTTCCGCCTGTAACATTATTTTTAACTCGTACTCCTTCAACTCCTTTATCACCTAGAACTTCGTCTGTTGAATAATTATACATTACGGTAATGTTAGGAGTATTTTCAACTCTGTGTTGCATTGCTTTTGAAGCACGCATATGGTCTTTTCTTACCAGCATCGTTACTTTAGTGCAAAGTTTAGCTAGGTAAGTTGCTTCTTCAGCTGCTGTATCTCCAGCTCCCACAACTACAACCTCTTGTCCTTTGTAAAAGAATCCATCACAAACAGCACAAGCAGAAACACCAAAACCATTTAAACGTTCTTCAGATTCTAAGCCTAACCATTTTGCGGTAGCACCAGTAGAAATAATAACTGTGTCAGCTAAAACTGTCTTATTGCCATCTATTTCTACTTTATGAGGTTCACCATTTGTTGAAAACTCACATTTTGTAGCATAACCAAAACGAACATCCGTACCAAACCTTTCCGCTTGCTTTTGTAAGTCAACCATCATGTCAGGTCCATTTGTACCATCTGGATAACCAGGGAAGTTGTCAACTTCAGTAGTATCTGTTAGTTGTCCACCTGGCTTCATACCTGTGTAAACAACGGGTTTAAGATCAGCTCTCGATGCATATATAGCCGCAGTATATCCGGCAGGACCTGAACCAATAATCAGGCAACTAATTCTCTCTAATTCTTCAGACATTTTGTTGTATTTTAGGTTGCTAAAAGTAAACAATGAGCATTGAAAACAAATCATTATTTTTAATTTTTATATCCCTTTTTCTTGGAGTATCAACAATTTGTGCTCAGCATCAGTATGACAAGTATTATACCAATGTGGATGCAAAGGCATTTTTGTCAGACTCTCTATTAGATAACAGTGTAGAAGGGGCTTCTATCAATATTGATTTATTGAACGCTGCAATTTTTCATCTTACAAATGTAGAACGGTCTCATGCTAATTTGGCATTGTTTGATTTTTATGGTCCTTTGTATTTGTCAGCATCAATACATTCTGAATCTATGATCAGATATGATTTTTTCGATCATATAAACAGAGAAGAACGACTTTGGCGTAGTCCTAGTGACCGAATCCTGTATTTTGAATCCTCTTATATTTCTTTAGCGGAAAATATTGTAGAAAATAATCTACTGGACTATAAAGGCGATCTATTTTCTTATAGAATTGACGTTGATCAAAATGGTGATTCTATATATTTTGATGTTGACGGTAATAAAATTCTTTATTCAACATATAAATCTTTAACAAATAGATTGGTTAAGCAATGGATGAATTCTAGGCCTCATAGAGAAAATATATTGAATGAGGGATACAGATTATTGGCTTGTTCCTGTGCTATTGATGTTAAAAAAAAGCCTATAATAATTAGATGTACTCAAAATTTCGGGAGTTTGGAATAGTGGATTATCTAACTAAAGTGTTGTTTATTAATAGAGTGGATTCTATAGAATTTGATTTGTATTTCTTTTTAAATAATATTTCGTTGAGACTTGTTTTGTAATGGCTAATATTTATATTTGCACCTCAATTGTTCGGGGTGTAGCGTAGCCCGGTCATCGCGCCTCGTTTGGGACGAGGAGGTCGCAGGTTCGAATCCTGCCACCCCGACTGAACAATTAAAAGAGCTCCTTATTAGGAGCTCTTTTTTGTTGGGTAAACATTAATAAAAAAGGGGCTACCAATTGGTAGCCCCTTTTTATGATTTATTGATGTTTTATTCGAAAATGATTTTACGAATAATAGTATTACCGTTTATATCAGTAATCTTAGCTAAGTATAAGCCACTGTTTAATCCATTTCTATAAATAGTAGTTGACTTAGAGTTAACATTCATATTATTGAATATTAACTTACCAGTTAAGTCATACAATTCATAAGCACTAAATTCAGTATCTGTAGAGATTCTCACTTCATTTTTAGCTGGGTTAGGGAAGATAGAAAGATCGAATAATTCTAACTCTTCAGTATTTAAAATTGGAGATTCAATAGTTCCATCTACATTTAATGCTGCGAATACTCTTGGTGTAAAGAATTCTGAAAGCATGTTAGCAAATGCTAAACCTTTTTCTTCAGACATATCAGGATTGCTTAATAAAGCTAAACAGCCCATAGTTCCAGGAAGTTGATCGTGGTATACATCAGCAGCAGTTGTATAGGCTAAATTATCCCACCAATCCCAAGGAGCGTTTTGTACAGCCTCCAAGCCACAAATTGTTGGTGTTGTTGCAGGAGCAGGAGTGATAATACCAAAAAGACCAGAATGATTATCGTGACCAGCAACTTCAGCATTTTCAGCTCCATTTCCATTGTCATACCAAGCGTCAGTAATCGTTGTTGATAATTCTGCAAATACATCGTTATTCCCAAGACTATCAGCAGTTTCTTGAATTAATTGCGCCCCTTGAGCCACAATAACAAATTCACCTGTAGTAGGTACGATTACGTTACCCTCTGCATAAGGCGCATCAGGATCATCAATATTTTGCATAGAAGCAATTGGTACTTCACCAGCTTCTAACCAAGAAATCTCAGGAAGTGCACCACCTGCGTTAAACACCATATTTACTTCAGAGCTATACCCAACGTGGTTCGGTAGAGAAAATGGAATTTCCATGTCAGGAATACCATCACCATCAGAATCGTAAGGTAACATACCAGAGTCAGTACCATCAAAGTTACCCATAATAGACTGGATAATGTATGGCATAGGTTGACCGTAAGTAGCAATAGTTTCTTCTGAAGTATCAATAAATTTAGGTATTAATAATTCTGACTCATAGTCATTTAGAGTAGCTAATGAAAGAGAAATATATCCACCAGTTCCAAAACCACCTACGGCAATTTTGTCGCCAACACCATAAGGATTATCACCATCTAACACAGATTTCCTAAGGAATCTCACTGCAGTTTTTACATCTTGTAAACTTCTATACGCAGCTTGTATAAGAGTACTTCTACGAACATCTTCAGATGGAGAAATAGGATTCCAACCTAATCTATAGTTTGGAGCTATTGCAACATACCCTTTTTTAGCAAATCCTTCACACATTGCCACTACAGCATTATCTGTTTTAGATCCTGTAGGTTGTCCATTAATGATTGCTGGTAGAAATGAACCTGTATGTAAAACAATTACTACAGGTCTGTTAGTAGCTGTGTCACCAGTAGGCTGATACACATCCATGTATAAGTTCTCTTGTGCCGGAGCTTGAGTTATGATACCAATATTGGTCCCATAGAGTACGTTTGGCGTTACCGAAACATCTTGAGTGATTTCATCCACGTAACGGGTCTGAGCATTTGAAGAAAGGCTGAAGCACAATCCCAAAGCTGTAAGTATTATGGAGTAATTTTTTTTCATAAGGTATTTTTTAATTTAAAATTCTACACATAAAGGTAGTTAAATTCGTTTTAATCATCAATTTAAGTTTCTATTTGATATTCAGTTGCCTAACCTTTTAGGTTTCAACTTAAGTAATCTATTTCATTTAGTTTCTTCCTAAAAGCAAAGATTAAGTCAAAAAAAAACCTTCAATTAAGAAGGCTTTTTAGAGTTGTTATTCGAAAATGACTGACTGTTGTTGGATTAGGCTATCATCGAATTCTACTTGTATATAGTACATCCCTCCATCTAATTGACCTCGTTTTAAGGTGAACTGATTAGAATTAGGATTATTTATCTGTAATAGTTTACCATCAAGTGTAAATAATTTAGCAGAGATTATTGTTTCGCTACCAGCATCAAGTGTAATATGACTAATTGCGGGTATAGGATAAATGCTAAGCTTTTTATTCACTAGTTCTTGAATGCTCACATTGTTAATTGTTACAGTGTCCGAAACAACACAACCTAAATTATCAGTTATTTCTACAGTATACTCACCATTAACAAAGGGCGTAAATTCACTAGTCGTTTCTGTAAGTACTTCTCCATTTAAGTACCAAGTATAACTAGGTGAGTCTGCATCTGTTTCTACAGATAGGGGAGTCCCATAGGTTAATTCGGATACCGTAGCAGTAATATAGTAACACGAGCCATCATCAGTATTTGCTTCTGGATTATAATTACAGGCAGCAACTTCAATACAATCATTAATAAATGGTATACAAGCCCCATCATTAATAATAGCATTTTCATTATAGTTATATGCAGTAATATCTATACAGCCAATAATAGTTAATTCATTAACATTTATGGCAGTTACAAAGATATCTCCAGTTCCAACTTCAACACTAGATATATCAACTAGGTAATTAAATGATGTACTGCTCTGTTGAGCAATCCAATAAATAGTCTCACCTTCAACAACTCCATCTACTTCAGGAGTGTTAATATCATCAAGCCATAATGAAAGACTTAAGTCTTCTCCAGTCCAAGTAGTGAAACCAACACATATTAATTGTCCATCAACTATTATAAAACCACCTAATAAATCACCATCTGAAATTTCTGACTCACCTAAAGTTAAAGAAATGGTTTCTGATGAAATATTATAGTTAACTGTATTGTTAGTTACATTATCTTCAAATATGACTTCAACCTCATTTAAACAAGAGCTGTTGTCTGTATTTGCTTGAAATTCGTAGTTGAAAGCTGTAGAATCTGTACATCCCGAAATAATTAGTGTGCTACACGACCCATCTTCTTCTGTAGCAAGCGTACTAAATTCTGCATATAAAGAATCTGTACATCCATAAACTTCATCAATGTCGCAAACAGTATCTTCATCAATATCTATACAGTTTCCATCACAATCATAATTTTCTAAAGCATAAGAACAAGAGCCATCGTCATCTGTAGCAGCTGAAATATAATTACAAGCAGTTAAGTCAGTACAGCCAGATGTTTCGTCAACATCACATATCGTATCCCCATCTGTGTCAATACAGTTTCCATTACAATCATAAAATTCTATTGCATATTCACAAGAACCATTGTCTTCTTGAGCTATTTCATCGTAATTACAGGCATCTTCATTTGTACAACCTTCAATTAAGGTTTCTACTGTTGGGTCAATATTAAATTCTGTTATAATATTGATTGAGTTACTACTGTAAATTTCTGAGCCCGGACCTGTAGGTCCAACTCCTAAGACAACAGAAGCATCATAGGTATGTTCTAAAAAGGTACCATAAGCTAACCATGTTATTTGTTCACCTTCAGAAAATCCATCTTTTTCTGGTGTTGTACTGTCATCACCATATACGGCAATATTTGTTTGTTCTCCAGCCCAATTAACAAATCCTCCACATTCTAATTCTCCTGAATCGTTTGTGTAAAAGGCTCCTAAATTATATCCAAAAAAAGTTAATTGTTCTCCTAAACTTACGGATTGTATTAAATAGGTTGCATTACTTCCTGTATTTATTTCACTACTACTAGCAGGCCATGACACTTCTTGTGCCTTGGTTTGTTGTATTGAAATTAATGCGATAAGCAAAAGTGTAATTCGTGTAATCATAATTTATGTACTTAGTTTGAGTGAAATCAAATTTAAATAAAAATAGGACACTCAAAGAGTGTCCTATTATTTATTTAATCATCAAAGGATTATTTAATCACATTGAATTTTCTAGCTATAACTCTATCGTTGCTATTTACTTTACATAAATAGGCACCTTCGTTAAGTGAAGCAATATTCATTTGTATTGTATTTAATCCTTTAGTTAGGTCGTTAGTCTGCGTAGAGACTAATTCACCAATTAAATTATAGATACTAATTGAAATTGTTTCAGATGCTGATAAGTCAATGTCTAAATTTAATTCTTGCTTAGCAGGAATAGGGTAAAGACCAAAGTGACTAACGTTTGAAGAGTTGTCTGTAGGTTCTATTGCACCAATTTGATACAAAGCATCAGTTTGATATGCATTAGTACCTTCAATCCATTCTTTAACAGTCATCTCTTGACTCGAGTTGTATCGCTTGCTCCATAATTTAAATGTTAGAGCTTCATGTTGCATTAAACCATCTACATTAGATGTTGTTGCATCGTCTCCCCAAACAGTAATAACTGTAATAGGACTTGAGAAAATTGCAGAACCAACTAATTCACCTTTACTGTTGTAAGCTGAAACTTCATCTCCAATTTGAGGTGTAGTTACCCAGGCTTCATCAGAGATTCCAATATGCATATTAGAACCCGTATTTAACGGAGTAGTAAAGTGTTTAACATCGTTAAGAGTTACCTCCATTGCTGCTAACCTATAAGATTCATCATTAGATAGATAAGTTAAGGTTCCAGCCGTGTTCGTCTTAATTTGATATCCACTACCTGGCATTAAATCACCAATACCATTAAAGCCCCATTCAGGTAAGAATGCTGCACCCAAGTAATCTTTTGCAATAACCAAGTTATCAGCGTCTACTAAATCTGCAAGAGCTAAATCAGCAGCAGCAGCTTCTAGACGAAGATATCCAATCATATTCCATCCAGCGACAAGTTCTATTGAGTTATCTTCCGGTGTCATATAATCTCCACTAATCGTTAAGTCAACAGATTCAGAAGTCTTAATTTGGTAACCTTGACCAATAAGTATATCGCCAATACCATTGAAGCCCCATTCTGGTAGGTAGGCAGCTCCTAAGTAGTTTTTAGCAATTATTACTTGAGCCACAATTGGTTCCAACACTACATCCATAGCCATGTTGTCTGCCATCATGTATGTAGAGAACATAGACCATCCATTCGGCATATTCAATAGTTGATCTGAAGGTCCTTCTGGTATAACTTCACCTTCTGAACTTAATGCAGCATGCATACGTGGAGTAAAGAATTCGTCCATCATATCGCACATCGCAGCACCTTTTTCAGCACTCATATCTGGGTTACCTAATAAAGCTAAACAACCCATAGTTCCAGCTGGTGTACCGTGGTATCCGTCAGCCATAGCTCCGTACATTGCAT
>Ga0209495_1002324_pt1 | contig 12475 bp, 7 predicted proteins | sample EN1Hudsemesocosm_FD_184629 | JGI IMG/M metagenome (GOLD analysis project Ga0209495, IMG submission 184629) | Methane-oxidizing microbial communities from mesocosms in the Hudson Canyon - EN1E Hudson Canyon (SPAdes) (version 2) | ecosystem: Environmental > Aquatic > Marine > Cold seeps | place... | reverse complement strand
TTGACATGGTAGGGGTCGGTGATTCGAATTCACTCGTGCCTACCATCTAAACTTTTGTTTTAGATGGTAATCCTAAAAATTTCAAATATTAGAAACCTTTCAAAACACTCTTTTAGCTGAAAACTACTTTAGGGTAGGGTACTTTTTGTTCAAAAAATAATATTTTAATTTCTAATGCTTTCTGGCAATTGTTGCAGGTTCAATGTTTTGTAGTTTCCCTCAAAGTGCACCAATAATTTTCATTGAAATATCATCAGCACTTGTTATCACATAGCGGATGTCTTTTTCTGTAATTACTTTAATTATGATGCCCTGTAGACCCTAAGGATTTATAGGAATTCAATTTAAGACATAATTCGGGACACTTTATGGGCGCATTCTGTCGTTGAGGTAAAAAGGTCCCGCAAGGTCAGCTTTCAGCCATAAGCGGTCATTCATTTAGCGGCAGCTTTATGTTTTTGCTTGTTGGGCACCTAGGTGCTTTGCTATAGACACTGGATACTTAAAATCCCTCGGCTTCACGGCCGTGCCGGTTCGATTCCGTCCCTAGTATCATATATGAGAGCCTCAGTAGTTTATTCTGCCGGGGCTTTTTTATTGACTGATGTTTACAGATGCACTAACCTAGTCATCACTCTTCAATCTCGCTTTAGATTCGAGAAGAAACAACTCATTGAGTAGTAAAAACTCTCTTAATGCAATAGCCATGTCATCACTCTGCTCATGGTGAGAACGTTTATTTCGATAAGTTTTGAAAACCCCAATAAATAGAGATGCCCTACCTTCGATTTCAGACTTATCTATATCAGGCCATTCTAGAATTGCATTTTCTCCCTGATAGGCTTTTGAAAATAACTTTGCAGCACTCAGCCCCTTCAGTTCATCATGCTTTTCCCTTACAAGGCCTTCAAGGCGTCTGTAGCCACTAAGTAATGATAGGTCAGGTTGTTCTTCAAAGCTTAATGCTAGATCCAAAATTCTCGTATCAATAATGGCAAGAGGTATAACTGGAGGAAATAACAAATTAAGCTCTCTATCACCAAATACTTTTTTGGCTAGCTTTGCATCGAAAAAAATATAATCGTAATACCTATTTGGCCTAATGTAATTTGATGATTCAATTGATTCGATATCGCTACTCAACAAACATCGGTGCTCTAATCGATTCATCACATCAGACTTTATCTCGAACTCTACAACCTCAGCTTTGTGCCGAATCAATAGCTGTAGTGCTTTAGATAAACCTCTGCACCCTTCGCCACCATAACCAGAACTAAATCCTGTACCAATAACGACTAATTGACCATTATTTATCTTTAAAATAAATGCATGGGTTCTGCATCCTCCTCCTTCTGCAGGACTGGATAATAGCCATACTGATTCTATACGGTCACCGAATTGAATCAGCCTAGTGATTGCATCTAAACAATATTGAGTGATGCCATTTGAGCCGTGATATTCCAAGTCAGCGAGTTTGTTGATTTCAATTTTTTGTTTTAACACTACAGGCCTTTTTTATGTATATCTCAGATATTTTCAGAGAAAAATTTTATTTAATTGACAGTGAAATTAAACCCTAGCTCATTCAGCATATTCAAACCATCAGCTTGATTATTAGGTTGAGGATATGGCTTAATTGTTTCCAACAAAGAAGCTAGTAACTCATCACTCGCTTCAGCTAAAGTTGCCATCATAATCGCCTTATGTTTTGCTTCTCTTTGTTGTGTAGACAGCTGGATATATTGAGCTGCTTTTTCATGAAGCTTTACTTTTGCTTGTTGAATGCTGACAGTAAAGCATTCGCTACATTCAACTTTGATCCAATTAACGTAATTAGCATTTAATCGAGATTTAACTCTGTCTTTGATCTTGTATACACGATTCCATGTTTGGTGTTTTTCATCAGTCTCATTTTTTAGAGTTACATTCCAAGGTGATTTGGCAGCGATATTTTCTTTAACAAAATTAAATTTCAAGCCAAGACTTTCCGGATTGTTATAAGGAAATAATGCTTGTTTACGCCCTGTATCTTTGCATTGACAAGGGTCAACTGCTCCTTTGGCTTTGCTATTGCACTGAGTACAACATGGGACAAGGTTGTTAAAGTTAACTGCCGCTAAAGGATATTGCTCCTTTGGCAGATAATGATCAAAAGCAGGCCGCCACTCAGTTTGTGAATCATCAGGTAATTGCTCCTCATATTCTTGTATGCCACAAAAACAGCACACAGTACCATTTTCATCCCGAAATGCTCTCCATAGTTCATTTAAGGTACTGTTGTTATCACCATATTTATCGATTGCTATTTGCTTTATCTGCACGTTTTTCAATGCACTTGAATAGAGGTAATCCCCCAAGGCTTTAAGTGATTTTTTTAACTCAACTGGAAATCCAGAAAAATCAATAATTTTGACATTATATTGGCATAAGCGAGTAATTCTTTGATGGTTAATATACATACGTCTAAGACTTTTTTTCTGCGCTGGCTCTAATTTTTTAATTTCATTGAATACCGCTTTGAACTTCGTATCAATTTCGTTCTGTGGACTATCATGAACAGCTAAAAACTCAGTAGGAAATAAGCTGTTTTTACGGTATTGATTTAAGTTTACGGATTTACGAATAAAGTGCCCAAGCACTTCATTCAAATAAGTCATATTGGTATCAATAAATTTAATCTTGAGCAGCATCGAACAATCCTTTTTCGAGCATATTCATCAGCAACCTTTTTTCAAATGACTCACCAAACTCATTTTTCAGTTTGTCTAATTTAGTCTCATTAGTTTCGTCACTCTCAATGACTTCTTGTAATGAAGTTCTCGCTATTTCAGAAACAAGCCCTTTCATGTCATATAGAGCCTTAAGTAATACATCAAAAGAGGCACCATAGGTTTCGTCGATCAATGGCTCGTAATCAACACCTTTCCCATCAATATTCCGTGAAAATTTAAAGACATTACGCTTTTTGCAAGCTGAAACCAAGTAGGGAGAATGCGTTGAAATTAAGAACTCTGAACTCTTCTGTTTTTTATCTAGTAACTCATCCATGATTAAGACAAATTTTGCTCTCCATGCGGGGTTAAAGTGACTCTCAGGTTCGTCCAGCAAAAATATTGAATTTTGCCGAGCAAAGAGAACTAAAGCAGTGAATATCTGAATAAACTGATGCTCTCCGTCACTCAAATTGAGGTATACAGTTTCAGCCAGAGGATTATCGACTAAAACTTTAAGTTCACTTTCAGGAAGACTAAATACTATATGTTGCTTAGATTTTGTGCTTGAAATAAGGTTCAAGCTCATCAATTCATAAACCTGTTCAAAAAAATCTTGTGCTGTGCCAAATTCATGGAGGAATGCATCTTTTGTAATGCCGCACATGAAAAAGTCGAGTTCATAACGTCGCTCTTTTTCTTGCAATTGAACATTACTCATCAAGGCACAACGTTCTAGTTTTTCGCGCGTTTTTTCCATCCGTTGTGAGAGCGTTATTCTTCCGCCATCCATGTCAATGATGATTTGGAATGATAGCAATTGTTTAAGGTGTAAAAATTCCGAGAACTTAGTAAGCAATTCACCTGACTTTTCTTTTGAAGGAAAACCATCTCGACCAGCTTGACCTGAAAAAATAAAGGGCGTTAATAAGAGTAGCTTACTGGTGTCTCGATCTAAAAATAAAGTCCTTGATAATTCAAGGTTGCCTTGCTTGCCATCATCAACTAATTCTCGAGTCGCTCTGAACTCACGTTCTCTAAGTTGATAAAACAAATCACTAATCGTCTCATTGTGTCCAGAAGAGTAGCCGATAATATTAGATGGCATGACAGCTGGAATATCAGCTGGTGAAACCTCATCACCATCGACAGATATGGTTAATGAACCACCTGTAGTAGCTTGAATAACTACTTTCTTTTTAAATAAGTGATATTCAAATCTAAAAATAACATTCACGGTTGGTTTAGACTTTGTTGTACTTCGCCACAAGCGATCCATTTCAAAAAAAATCTTAGCGAGTATTTCTAATAACTTTGACTTGCCTGACCCATTAAGACCTACTAAACATAAAGGTTCTAGTGCATCCGACTCATGGCGCTGATTATCAAAATCAAACTCATATGCTTGTAAGCTATTTTTCGGATCTCGGTAAGTTAGACTAATCAGCTTCACTTTACATCCTTAACTCTTAGCCGATAATCGCCTGTTTTATCATCCCAACTGTCAATTATTAACAATGGTTCACTTTCTTCCGTTATGCCATTAAGCAGATTTAAAATAAGTGCTTTGAGCGATTCATAATCACCCGAGAAGCCAGATACAGATCTAAACTGCTCTATAGAAAAGCTACTACCTTTTAAGTTGTTACAAGCATCATCAATCACAGATGCATATTTTTCACGGATGGTAGATTTCTTCTGCTCTTTAGGCTTAGTAGGAGTAACTCGGGCAGTACCCGTCGCTTTGGCTGTGCCAGACGCTTTACTTTTAGCAGTTTTACGTTTCGGTTTAATCGCATCCTGTTGCTCACGTTCAGCTTGAATACGCTTTAATAATTCAGATGCCGGTTCATCGTTTGGGTCTTGCGGTACCAACTCACCACGAAAGGCTTTGGCTAATAAGGATTGAGTTAAGCGGTCAGTGTGTTTTTTTGCTTCGGTATATTGTTTTTCAACACTATTAGCGAGTGCAAATAGGGATTCGATGCGACGGACAATTTCTTTTTGTTCTTTGTAGGATGGTAAGCTGATCTCTATAGCTGCTAATTCTTTGCTATTGATATTATTTATACCACTTGTAGATCTCGCATTAATTTCTACTACACTTCTAATTGCTGGACTTTGAAGACTAAACAGCACGTATTTTGGGTCCACCACCGATAAATCTCTAAATCGAAGTCTAATTAAATAGCCCGCAAATAAGTAATCAAGGTCTCTATCGGTGACAATGGCAGCTTTGCCGACGAGTTCTACACTCCCATTGGATCGAATAACAAGTAAGTCTCCCTTTTTTAAACCTAGCTTCTCTTTTTCACTGGTATTAAAGTTAGCATATTTTAAGTCACTTGCATCAATACCATTTCCCCCGATATTTGGAATCCTAAGAACTCCGGTTCCACCTTGTTCGTAATTGCATTTTTTTGATGTTCCATAACGAATATCACTTATCAAACTACCTACATTAACAACTTCACCGAAAGTTGCATTTTTTCTCCACTCCTTCGTCAATTCCCCCGATGTGGCGGCGGCGAGGGTGGATTGACGGAAGCGTTTGAGTAGGGTTGGGGTTTTCTCCAGACGCGTTTGGGCGGTATCAACTTTGACGAGCAGGCTATCGAGTTTGTTGGCGATGCGGATTTGTTCATTTAGGGGAGGAATTAAAAGATCAAATTCTGATAAATCTTGCTTGTTAAATCCATTTTGAGCTGTTCTTGATAGCAAACTCAACGGTTGCTGGAAATAATGTGATTTTAAAAAATATTTTAAGAATCCAGTCTCAATTTGATTCGGCTTAGCCACTCTAGCTAGCGCTACATTGTAAGCCCCCTCCATTCCAGTACAAATCCTACCAACGGACGCACCATATCTACCGATAAGAATGTCTTCTTTTTTACAAATTCTTCGTTTACCGTTGTCAGGTATATATGTTGGTACTGGCTTTTTTCCAAAGTCACGTATTTGAAGCAAGCGAATGTACCCTTCTTTTGGTTCTGATATGAATTCTTTTTTTGGTGGCTGTGTTCCCCCATTAATATCAAGAATGGTTGTAAACTTTTCTACTGCCCAGCCTGATGGAGGTGTACTCATAAAACCATCTCATCATTGCCTTCTTCCGCCTCACCCAATTCCACCATAATCGCTTTGAGTTCCATCATAGCCCGAGCCATTTCATTCATGGCCTCATTTATCAACACATCGGGCTCTGGCAGGTTGGCACTGTCTTCCACGCTGTCATCCCGAATCCACGACAAATCCAGTGAATCGTCTTTTGCACGTATTTCTTCACGGCTAAAACGGCGTAAACGGCAAGTATCGACATTGCCCACTTCACTACCATCAATGTGCTTTTGAATAAAAGCCTGGCGTGCATCTTCATCCACCTGCGTTAAGTCATGCCCTACCGCTTCGTAAAACTCACCCATGTCTTTTTTGGTAAACACAGTGCGTTTACCATATTGCGGCATATTGGCGCGTAGGTCATACACCCAGACGTTTTGAGTATTTTTTTTGTCTTTGTTTCTGTCGGTGGGTTTATTAAAAAACAACACATTAGTTTTTACGCCAGCGGCATAAAATATACCTGTGGGCAGACGTAAAATAGTGTGCAGATTGCATTTTTCCATCAAGTCTTGACGAATGACTTTGCCGGTACTGCCTTCAAACAAGACATTATCAGGCAAGACAACCGCTGCACGGCCACCGGGTTTAAGCATGGCGTGGTACATCAAATGCAAAAAGGCCAGTTGTTTGTTACTGGTGTAATGCACTAGATCATCACGGGTGGGAATACCGCCACCTTGCTTGGTGCCAAAAGGCGGATTGGCGAGTATAAGGCTAGCGGCCGGTAGGGCTTTACCCTCATTACTTAGCGTGTCACCATAAATAATGCCGGGGTTATCATCATCAATCGCTAAATCGTGCAACATGAGATTCATCATGGCTAGGCGACGCGTATCTGGTACGAGCTCCATGCCGTAAAAGGTACGATGCTGGTATTTTTCGTAGGCTTTTTCATCTAGTGCACGAATATTATTGTGTTCACTAAGATAATGGTGGGCACTGATTAAAAAGCCGCCTGTCCCCGCTGTTGGATCAACAATGACATCATCTAAGGTCGGCTTCATAAGATCAACCATGGCATTAATGAGTACCCGTGGGGTGAAGTATTGGCCAGCGCCTGATTTTTTCTCGGTGGCATTTATTTCAAGCAGGCCTTCATACATATCCCCCAAGCCTTCTTCTTTGGCTTCATACCAGTCGAGCTTATCAATTTCAGTGACTAATTTATCAAGCGTGGTTGGTTTACGAATAACGGTGCTGGCATTGTTGAAAATCGCTTGGGTAATCAATGAGCCTTGGGAGCCTAAATCAACTAGCATTTTTTTGTAGGCTTCAAGGCGTGAGGCTGAGTTTATGGCTTCAAGATCATCCCAACGGCAACCTTCAGGGATATTGGGTGATTTACGCGTTTCATCTTTTTTTAATTTTCGTGTTTTTTCTTGTTCTGTACGGCCATCTTCTGCGCTGGTTTCTTTCGCCATTTTTAAAAAAACGAGGAAGGTGAGTTCGTTGATGTATTCATTATAGGTAACGCCATCGTCTCTTAACAGGTTACAGAGGTTCCAGAGTTTAGCGACGAGATCTTGTGTGCTCATTATGTAGTATTTTTCCTATTGTTTGCTGCCAAAGTAGGCGTGATGATGATTGTTGTAGAGTCATGCTCTTAAGCCCTCTCCCTCACTGCCATTAAGTTAAGGAAAAAAAGAATTTATTTTAATTTCTCCGCCCCCAACCCCCTCCATCAAGAGGGGGCTTAAGAGCAAGAAAAAATCACCCTTAAACTGCTTAACTTAATGGCAGTGACCCTCTCCCTCGGGAGAGGGATTTTAGGAAAGTGCTATCCTAACTTTACCTGCAATAAGTTAATAGTCATATATTTTTATTTACTGCCAAAGTGCTTGATTAAATTGTTGTAATACTTCAGTCACCGGTTTTTCAAACAGTTTATTGGCGCGCTTTATGCCGCCTTGATGCTGAAAGATACCTTGGTTTAAGGCCGCTTCATCAACTATAGTAGTGGCTTTCATTTGTGCTGCAATCAGTTTTAGCCAGTCACGTTGTGGGGTTTTCCATGGTTGGCTGTTAAGAATTTTTTCGAGTCCGTTATCCACTCGTTGTTCCCATGGAATGAGCGCTTCTCCCAATGCTGCTTGGCGAATAAAACCAATAATGCGTGCGGCGATTTCTTCTTGTTTGGTTTCTTTCCAAGCGCTTTGCAGGTCTTTTTCACGGAAGTGGTTAAGGTCGAGTTCAACGGCTAGTTCTTTCAAGCTTTGTCGGCTCAAAGCCCAGGGTTTATTGATGACAGTTTGAATGGCTATCAAGCGGTTACTATTGGCATTAACAAAGTCTTTAAAGGCATTGAGATAGTCTTCGGGTTTTTGCCCTTCGCCATAGCCTGTCGTGGTATGTGTGACTTCATCTTCGCCTTCGTGAATGACTACCGATGGTTTAAAGCCACCATTACCGGTGATTTTTTGATCTAATATTTCACCTAAATTAGGGTTATTGGTAAACCATTCGGCCACTTTTTCTAGCGGCATGGTTTTAAGCTCTTTGGCAAATTCAGTCGGTGACTTACCTACTATGATTTCAAATTTTTCGGCTTGGTCATCAGTCAAAAAGTTCTTTTTAACCTGAAGTTTGGCAATAAATTGCTGCTTAGCAAGGTCTTGCAAATCTGGCGCACTGGTTTGCGTCATTTCTGTTGCAAGGTCAGTAAAGTTAATATCTACATTAGTCACCACAGGCTTCATGGTGCTGACTTTTTCTAACTGCTTATAAATATCGACGGCATCGTAAATACGAAAAGGACCTTTGCCAATTTCTGGACACAATCGCGTTGCTCGACCCAGCATTTGTTCAAATAAAATTCGGCTATTCACTCTACGCAAAAATACAAGGTTACAAATTTTGGGTACATCAATACCAGTAGTGAGCAAATCGACAGTAACAGCAATATTAGGTAAGCGATCATTTTTATAGCTACGAATTTTTGCTAATGGTTTATCGCTAGCACCGGTTATTTTTTGCACAGTATCGTCATCTACTTCACCGTGGTAGTATTCAATAGCTGCTTTAAAGGCTTCAACTACTTCATCAGCATGTTTATCTGTCACACAAAACACCAGGGTTTTTGCTTCAGAGTAAGGGTTAATCGAATCACTTTCAATTAACCATTTAGTCACTTGTTCTGTGAACTTGGGGGCAATAACTTTTCGATTAAAGTCAGATATATCGAAATTAAGTTCATCTGGTGTATTGTACGTTTCGATACTGTTTGTCTCAGCATCATAGGTCTTTACTTCTTCGTTAACCGAATAGTTGATGCCTTGCTCTGCCAGTTTGGTATGGATGCGAATCGGTGGCAAGTGATCGTTTAAATAACCATCGAGTACCGCTTCGGTATAACTATAGGTAAAGACGGGAGGGCCAAAAATATCGGTGGTATGTAATGCCGGTGTGGCCGTTAAGCCAATTTTGAAGGCATCAAAATATTCAATCACACTGCGGTATTTAGATTGATAGTCTTTTTGGTCGCGAAATAAAATTTCGGTGTCGCTTAGTTCACGATCAAGTAAATAGCCTCGGTGACATTCATCCACCACAATACAATCGTATTGACCTACACCAGGTTTATTGTCGTTATCACTTGGGTAAAGTATGCGTTTAACTAAACCTTGTACCGTGGCAACATGCACTTTGGTACCGTCTTCTGGCCTAGGTTTGACTGACTTATTCTGTTCCATGCCCATAACTTCAAAGGTGTCGGCAAAGGTGTTGAGGTTTTCCAGACGCACTTCACCAAAATCATCCGTAGCCTGTATTCCCAATGCTGAACGGTCAACTAAAAATAGGATACGACGAAAACGTTCGGATTTAAGTAACCGATAAACCATGGCTATGGCGGTTTTGGTTTTACCGGTGCCTGTGGCCATAGCTAACAGGGCAGTTTGTTTGCCTTGCTTGATACTACTTTCTACCGATTTAATGGCATCAATTTGATAATCACGCAGTATTAGATTGTAATCAAAGCTCATATCATCTAACTCAGCTTCCGCTTGCTGGGGAGTTTGGCGAAGATAGGTTTTAATTTCTTGAGGTGTGTACCAACCTTTTAAGGCTCTACGGCGGTTACTGTTGTCTCGTACATCTAAAAACCAGATTCCACTTTGTTGCTCAAGTTGTTTTAAATACGGACGGCCATTGCTGGCAAAAGTCAGCGGTGCTTTGAAGTCACCGTATGTGGTTTCAATGGTAAATGCATTCTGCTCTTGTAGACCTTTGGCGTAGCGTTTGGCTTGATCTATGGCGCTATATACATTCTTTGAGCTTTTCTTAGCTTCTACCGCTGCTACCGGTGTTAGCCCCATAAAAAGCATGTAGTCAGCTGGACCAGAGTCCGTTGGCCATTCTGCAATGGCACGGTTTTCATTTGGTACTGGACGAGTCCCCTTTGAGTAACGTAAGTTCTCAGTATCTGCCGACCAACCCGCTTCAATCAGCTGCGCATCGATTAAAACACGAGTTTCAGCTTCGTTGAGTTGTAATGTTGATTTTTCTACATGGCGAATTTGAGTGGCTTGTTGCTGTTTTTCTAAATTAGTGAAGGTCTTGTAATATAAAACGTTAGCTGCGTCCATTTTTGAGCGATATTCAGCTAATTGAGATTCATGTTCAGTAGCAAGTTCTTCCCATATTTGGCTTTCACTGGCCATTTGCTTTGCACGCATTTTTTCTGCAGCTGTTTTCTCTTCTTGTAACCGTTTTAGCTCTTCAATATTAGCCAGACGGTCTTTATCCACTTTATTCTGTTTTTGCAGCTCTAATAAAGCTTCTTCCAGTTGGCGGACTTTTTCGGATGGGTCGACCGGTTTGATAAATGACTTATGCTTTACACTCTTTGCTTTATCGCCACCAAAAGTGGAATGAAACCAAAGACTCAATGCATGGCCTACCTGTAAGGACTTTAGAGCATCACGGTGTGTGGAGCTAGTGACATCATGTGCAGCAGCATTACCCAGCTTCCGTAGGATATGAAAAGCATCCTTAACTTGTGTGTCCAGTCTGAGTGTGTAATCAAGATCACGGAGAAGATCGATTTGCTTAATGTTTTCACCACTCTCTAGACCTACCCGGGAAGCAATTGTTTTCGCTAGTTCCTCCCCTAGTTGCCGCATTTTTATTAGTGTGGTGTTAGGGTCTGAGCCAAAACAAACCTCAGCAGTTTGTGCTAGACGAACTAACAACTCATCATGATGACTTAAAAAATCAAAATTACATGAATCATTCATCCTTAAAATTTCCCATTCTTTATAGCTCCATAACTACAATACATTTTCATATGATTGATCAATCATTTTGAGTGCATATTCCATATCAGTTTCAGTTTTAACATAAATACGTCTGTCCATTGTCCAATTATAACCCTCTGATATTTTATCCACCTTTTGCTCGGGATCTTGATACTGAAGCGGTCTAATAAATACCTAATCCCATTCGTCACGCATTTTCCTTTGTATTTCTACAGGGTCACCTTTAAAAGTAGGTGAGTCTTTCAGCGCGCCAAAAAAGTCATTGAGTGTTTTAGGGGGCTTTTCTTCAGGTGCATATTGATTTAGAAATTGCTCTATAAGGTCATTGGTTGATAAGTGAGCCTGCTCTGCTACTTGATTAAGTCTAGTGGCTATGTCGTCTTTTAGTTCTAGTGTTTGCATGGCGTTAGCTCCAATAATGTTTAGACAATTTTAGCTTGCTTGCCTAATGTACGTCACGTTAGATTGTGGGTTGATGTGCAAGTTTACAAATTAGTTCCAGCGTTCTAAGGCTTCGCGTCTTTCATCAAGGTAAGAGTTTTTGTTATACACGGTATTAATCGCGCCTAAATTGTATAGTTTCACCTCCACCTAATTTTATTATTTTAGTAGTTTAACGCTATTTACTAAAAATAGTACAACACAATTTACTATAAATAATACGGCATGATATACTAAAATACATACATTGATAATTGCTTGAGAACATTGCGATGGCTAGCCCTTCAGAAAAATTATTACAATCATTAGAAAGGCTAAAAGCATTACAAGACGATGGGGTTGTTGCTATTGCTTCATCGCTATTAGGGAGAACTGACAGAGAAAGGTTGCTTAAAAATGGCTTTCTTTCAGAAGTTAGCAAGGGTTGGTATATTTCTTCAAATCCCGAACTAAGGAAGGGCGATACGACCGGATGGTATAGCGCTTACTGGATGTTTTGTGCTGACTATCTTAATCAAAGATTTAAAAAAAACTGGATATTATCACCTGAGCAATCATTATCAATTCATGTTGGCAACTATACTGTTCCACAGCAATTGACTGTGAAATCTCCAGACGCTTCAAATAATATAGTAAACCTTGCTCATAATACCTCTCTTCTTTATTTAAAAGAAAAAACGACTAAAAGAGATATTGAAGTAACGAATGAGGGGTTACGAATATACTCATTGCCTGACGCTTTAATTAATAGTTCCCCACGGTTTTTTAATCAAAATCCCATCGATGTTAGAAGTGCTCTTTTGAGTATTGATGGTGCCTCAGAAATTTTATCTATTCTTTTAAAAAATGGGCAGAGTGTTGTTTCTGGAAGAATCGCGGGCGCATTTAGAGAGGTAGGTAGAGGTGATATTGCGGATGAGATTAAAAGTACATTTGAATTAGCAGGCT
>Ga0209495_1002316_pt1 | contig 12498 bp, 8 predicted proteins | sample EN1Hudsemesocosm_FD_184629 | JGI IMG/M metagenome (GOLD analysis project Ga0209495, IMG submission 184629) | Methane-oxidizing microbial communities from mesocosms in the Hudson Canyon - EN1E Hudson Canyon (SPAdes) (version 2) | ecosystem: Environmental > Aquatic > Marine > Cold seeps | place... | reverse complement strand
GTTTCGCACAAAAAACGGGTGGCGTCTTCGACTTTAACGATTTGACGAGTTTTTTTGCAAATCCTGACCGTGCTCAAGCTTCTCGGCTTGTATTACCCGACTTTGCTGTACAGCAGCATTGATAACGGCGGCAGATCCCTGAACTGCCATGTGGCAAGTGCTCTTGGTAGCGATAACACAGCCACTATAGAACACTCAATTAAATAACCATTTAACCGCCTAATAACCAAACGTTAACCAGTGAAGTTACATCCAATTAATTGCTTAGCTTTAAGCCTGCACCTGATCCACCAACTTCAAACGTTGCACCTTGCCTGATGGGCCTTTGGGTAAATCATGAAAGAAATGAATCTGTTTAGGGGTTTTTACCTTGCCTAACTTGGATTGACAAAAGTTAATAATGTCGACTTCCGAGGCTTGTTTACCTTCGGCTAACACGACGCAGGCCACAACTTCTTGGCCATAATGCACATCATCAATGCCGATTGCAGCAGCTTCTATCACCGCCGGGTGTGTGTAGAGCACATCATCAATTTCCCGTGGGGCAATGTTTTCTCCACCTTTAATAATCAACTCTTTAATGCGCCCGGTGATAAAACAAAAACCGTCTTTATCAATAATGGCCAAATCCCCTGTACGTAGCCAACCCTGATCATCAATGGTGGCTGCAGTGGCTTGTGGATTTTTGTAATAACAGCGCATCACACACTTGCCTTGCACCAATAACTCGCCTTCTACGCCATGGGCTACTTCATTACCGGCCTCATCAGCAATTTTGATATAAGTACCAAACGCCACTCCAGGGGAGCCATATTTATTGGCTTTAGGCGGCATAGGGTTAGACAAAATTTGCGCCGCTGTTTCCGTTAAACCCATGGTTTCCACGATGGGAACAGAAAATTTCTCCTCAAAACCTGCATGTAATGCCGGTGGCAAAGCAGCCGAGGCAGAACGACCAAATCGCACTTTCACTGGCGCCGATTCAATGAGTTCCTTCTGACCGTCCATAGGCTGATGCATTAGGTAAGATATGATGGTGGGCACCACACTAAACCAACTGCATTGAGATTCGGTTACCCAATGCCAAAAACGGGTGGCGCTAAAACCGTGGGGCAACACTAAACTACCACCACTCACTAGGGGTGCCATTACGGTCACGCACTGGGCATTTATATGGCACAAGGGCAGCACACACAAGGCCCTGTCTGTACTGGTTAATTCGTGAGCCACGGCGGTGTTCATACCACCGGCCAGTAGGTTCTCGTGGGTTAATACCACCCCTTTAGGGCGGCCTGTTGTACCTGAGGTGTACATCAACAAACCATCGCTAGTTGGCTCAATTGGCACTAACTTAATCGCGCTTACCGAGGCTTGGGGCCAAACTGGCCCGCAGTCCTCGTCACATTCAACCGTAGGTATAGCGATGGCACTGGCACTTTGCGCCTGATCTACCACGGCTTTAAAATTAGGCGACACAAAGACTAACTTGGTGTCTGAGTGTTGCAGCACGTAAGTGATCTGCTCGGGGCCGGCAGCAGGGTTCAACGGCGATACAATAAGGCCTGCATACAGCGCGCTTAAAAATAACACCAAGGCCGAACGACCATTACCCATCATGTAAGACACCGTATCACCCTGCGCCAAACCCAAGGCATAAAACTGTGCAGCGTACTGTTGGACCTCTTGCTCCAACGCCTTGTAGCTCAGTTCCGCCTGAGTTTCGGGGAACATCGCAAATACCGCATCGGGTTGAGTTCGTGCATGTTGAGCGATCAGCGCACGCACCGTGGTTGCCGGTGGCACATACTTAGGCAAGTTCATCATTGGCGGGTTCATGACAGGTGCCTGCGTTGATAATCACCAAATATGTCGTCTACGGTCACTTCTCGTGCAGCAATGGTTTGCACCACCTTGGTGACATTCATAAAGTGTCGGTAATGCACATTTTGGTCCGTCACATTGCCGCCCCAAGTACCACAACCCATGGATAAGGAAAACGGCAAGCCATTATCAAAGCTGCCACCTGTGGCAAAACAGTGGGCTTGGTTAACAATCACTCGGCATACGGGCATTTCTAAGCCCAGTAACTCAGCACGGTCGCTCGACTGACTATGCAGGCTTAATGAGTGACCCTTACCTTGGTAGTCCAAAATGGTCCGTGCCACTTGTTTGGCATGGTCAAAATCTGCGGCTCGATAGAGCGTTAGTACCAAGGCCATTTTTTCGCCAGAAAAAGGAAATTCAGCTCCGGCGCCGGTTTCTTCAACCATTAAAAAGTCGGCCTCGCAGGCGGCTTTGCGGGTAATGCCCGCCACCTCACACATGACTGCCACGGGCTTCGCCAACATGGCAGCATTAAGGTGACCCTTGTGCCATAAGGCCGTCTGCAACACGGCGGTTTCTTGGGGCGTTAATAGACACCCATTAACGTTGGTTAAAGCTCCAAGCATGTCGTTGTAGATAGCCTCTACCATCACCAAACTGTTTTCAGATGAGCAACTGGTAGCATTATCAAAGGTTTTGGAGGCTTTTATTTTGCTGGCCGCCGCGGATAAGTCTGCCGTTTCATCGATCAAACTAGTAACGTTACCTGCGCCTACACCAAACGCCGGGGTACCACAGGTATAGGCGGCTCTAACATTGTTTTGTGAGCCAGTAACAACCACAAGATCGACTTGCTTGAGCATTTCCATACTCAGGTCTTTACTGACGGGGGTGGGTAAGGCTTGCACTAAATCACGTGGTGCGCCTATACGATCCAACTCTAAATAGATCAATTCAATCAGCCTCGTACAACTGGGCTGACCTTTTGGTGAAGGCGACAAGATAATTGCATTACGACACTTGAGCGCATTCAAAATCATGTTCATAGGGGTCGCCACAGGGTTGGTGGAAGGCACAATGGCACCTACAATCCCAACTGGGCGAGCAATTTCTACAATACCCAATTGTGGGTCTCGGTTAATGACACCGACAGTCTTGGCATCGCGTAGATCGCGCAATAGACCGAGTGTTTTGCGGTGGTTTTTGATGACTTTGTCAGCCACTTTACCCAAGCCTGTTTCTGCTACGGCAAGCTCCGACAATTTTTGATTATTGTCTGGATTAACTAAAGCCCAAGCTGTGGCGATGACCAATTCATCCACTGCCGCTTGGTCATAGGTTTCCAGCTGTGCTTGAGCTTCACTCGCCCGTTGAATGAGCTGGGCGACTTGGCTATGAGGGTCCATTGGGGCCATTTAAATCTCCGCATCAAACCACATAAGCAGTTTGATTTTTAGTTGGGGCCAAAAAAAGGGCCAACCGCTAGACACCGTCTAGCGGTGGCACCAAGTCCTACAGGGGTGCTACTAGGTTACTGCAAAAAAATTACAGGTCCGACAAGAGCTCAGTAAGATAGGCTTGACGCTCTACCCACATTTGTTTCACTTCAGCCCGCGTCATAATACGCATTGGCGAACCACCGGCCTTCATTTTGCCGGCGACTTTAGCGTCTTGGAACATTAAATGTACACGTTCTGCCAAGAACTCGATGACTTCAGGTGGCGTGCCTTTTCGGGCCATGATGCCGCGAAAGTTAACACTGGAGTCATCTATTTCAATACCTTGCTCTTTAAAGGTCGGCACGTCTGGCAAGAAGCCTTCTTCACGTTGGTTGTCTGCTACGGCAAGAATCTTAATACGATCACCTTGACGGAAAGCATCACTTAAGTTGTTGAAGCCAGCCATTACCTGGCTACCCAACACCATTTTCATTGCGGCTACACCACCACCAGCTGGGATATACTTAGTGCTAATGTCTGCAGCTTTATCCAGCTGCAAGCTAGCAATATGATGGCCCACATATAAGCCAGCGCCACTCACGGTCAACTTACCTGGGTTAGCCTTTGACCAAGCCACAAGATCCGTTGCCGAATTAAATGGGCTGTCTGCAGGTACAATCAGTACCGCTGGATCAGCACCCCAGTTGGCAATAGGTTCTAAGTTTCCTGTGTTATATGAAGTGTCAAACTTCAGCGATTGCGCAATAAAGTGCGGTACGTTGTAGGCCGCCAATTGGTGGCCGTCTTTGCTGGCGTCGCTGGCGTACCAGTTCCAGCCTTTTTGACCCCCTGCACCGGGCTTGTTAAAAATCACCATCGGCATATTAAGGTATTTTTCTTTACCCGCCATCATGGTCACAATACGTGCTTGGAAGTCCGTTGCGCCACCCGGACCATAGGCTACTGCCACTTGGATAGGTGCACTGGGGTAATCATCAGCCAACACGGTGGCACTGGGCACTAACAACAGCGAGGTCACTGCGGCTGTTACTAAGGACGATTTTATTTTTTTTAGTATCATAGGTCTTACCTTCATTAATTAGTGGCCAACTCAACTTAGCTGAGCGGCGATTTATGAGCGCTAAGTGGAGCATCCACATAGCGCCAATTTGTTACAACAAGCCCGGTGTCACTACCCTCAAAGACAAGTTGAAAAGTGCGTAGATGGCGACCATAAAGCCTATGGAAACCCACAATATGCGTGTTAGTTGCTGACGACTTTTAGTGCTGCTGTAAACCACCACAATGGTGGTAAATGCTAACCAAGAGGCTAAGTAAAAACCTGCACTTTGCAACAACAATAGATACGCCACAATCACTGTAATACCTGCGCCAAGGTCAGTCCATTCAACTAGACCCGGGCCCGATTTTTCACGTGTCCACATACGCAACACATCAATCAATAACATTACCGCGAACGCTAACATCAGCACCGCAAGCAAGAATGGGAAGTCGTAAGCCTGACTGCCGTCGGCAGACATGACCATGGTCATCACTACGGCAGCCGCGACCACAGCGCCGATCGCTGCCACGCGAGTACCTGGAGCCGAACGTTTTTGATCGTGAGCAACTAGTCGACGTTGTTTCACCTCAACCCACACGCTATAACCGATAGACACCACACACACAAAGATCAACACAAGGTTAATCGAGCCCGTCATAAAGTAAGGCAATGCACCGTCGCCAACATCTGCAATCATCTTACCCATGGAGAAGTTGTCTTCGGCAATGGGCCCTAAAATAATACCTAGTACAATAGGCGCTGCACTAAAGCCGTATTTATTCAGCAGGTACATCAAGCTGCCTAATACCAGCATAAGTACCACATCAGAATAGCTATTTTGGATACTGTAAGTACCGAACACGGCCAATATAGTTACCGCCGCCGCCATGTATTGCGATGGCACTCGCATCACCCAATAACTACTACTGCGGCTGAGGGCTAAACCAATAATGATCATAAATACCTGGGCTAACAACAAGGATCCTATAAAGGTCCAAGTAACCTCTGCGTGCACAGTAAATAGATCTGGTCCAGGGAATAAACCATTAATTAACAGTCCACCCAACAACACGGCTGCCGTTGGGCTGCCGGGGATACCTAAAGTGAGCAGGGGCACTAATGAGGGACCGACCATGGCATTATTAGCCGACTCTGCGGCAATCACTCCATCGGGTTCACCGTTACCAAACTTGCTCGCATCGGGACTAAATTTTCGTACTTGATCGTAAGCCACAAGACCAGCAATTTGGCCACCAGCGCCTGGAATAATACCAACCACCACACCAGATATGGTGCCTATAGTTAGGGCTTTCACACGACTTAAGTTATATTTAATGGAGGTCCATAAAGGGCTGCTTTCCATGGCGAATAAGCCACCACTAGAAGTTTGTCGACTGGTCACTAACAATTGATATATTTGCGGTACGGCAAATAATCCAATCAAGGCCACAACAATGTGCACGCCCCCAGTAAGATGGTCACTAAATACAAAGCGTGATTCGCCGAATATAGGGCTGATGCCAATAGTGGAAATCCATAACCCTAAAGCGCCAGAAAACAAGCCTTTAATCACCGATTTAGAACCTAAGGTGCCGATCACTGTGACACCGACAATTGCCATCCAAAACATTTCAGACGGGCCAAATTTGAGTGCTAATTGAGCCAAGGGTGGGGTAAAGAAGATCAACACCAGCACCCCAATGATGCCGCCCACAAACGAACTGATAAAACAAAAGTGAAGCGCTTGAGTCGCCTTGCCTTGTTTAGCCATGGGGTGGCCATCCAATACGGTTGCAATATTAGCGGGCGCGCCTGGAATATTGACTAAAATACCACTTATAGCGCCACCAGCCACGGTGGCGGTATACACTGCACCCAGCAACACCAAGCCCGTTGCGGCGTCCATCTGAAAGGTAAACGGAATCAACAAAGCCACCGCCATGGTGGGGCTCAAACCAGGTAAAGCACCCAAAATCAGACCTGCCGCCGTAGCGAAAAAGAGCACCGTAAGGTTGCTAAGGCTGAAAATGGCACCCATGTAATCTAATATTTCCACGAACTTTGGCCTCTCCAAAACGTGCTTACCACACGCCTAAAATTGTTCTAATTTTTATTAATACACCGAACCACAAGTCAGCGCCCAGATACATAGATAATATAACTCATATACATGAGTCAAGCATTTATGTTATTATTTTTTTATCAAAAGGCTAGAATCTGTTACTATTTAGCCTGTTTAGGCAAACACTAACTTTTAAATAAAACATAGGTTTTCAAACAGTTAATGACTCAATGGTCCACAAAAAACACTCCCGGAACGCCGTTATACAAGGCCGTAGAAAATTTCTTGCAAGATCAAATTGCAGCTGGCCAATTGGCACCTGGTGATTTAATTCCATCCGAACCTCAGCTCGCAGAAAACCTTTCCGTGAGCACAGGGACTGTCAAAAAAGCCATTGAAAACCTAGTTCATCAAAACCTTTTATACCGCCACCAAGGCAAAGGCACTTATGTGTCGCGCATCGATTTTAACAACAGCTTATTTCGCTTTTTCTCATACGGTACTCATTCGGGAAATCCGGTACGTATTAAAAAACAAACTCCCGTTCGGGAATTGCGTAAAGGCAGTGACAAAATTTGCCAGCGTCTGAAAGTAGACGCTAATACCGATATGGTCTATATCGAACGCGTGGGTTATCGTGACGACAAAGCTGTGCTGGTGGAAAAGTGTTGGTGGGTTGCCGATTTAGTACGCGGGCTAGAGCATGAAGAAGTACACATTCCCGACTTACTTTATGCGGTGGTGGTTGATCAATTCAACTTGCCAATTATTCGTTCCGAAGAGTCTCTTACGGCAGAAATAGCCGACCAAGCCACAGCGTCTCGCCTAGGGATCAAGGTCGGTGACCCTTTGGTGGTATTGCACCGCCTCACTTACAGCAAAAACAACCAACCGGTTGAATTTCGTATTACCAGAGGCCGAGCCGATAGCTTTAGCTACCGCACCGAAATCCGTTAAGTCACACGATTAGCCATCTATAGGCACCGCTGTGGTTTGTTTTATGGCCCTTAAACTAAAGTTCGACTTCACCTGTGACACACTGGGCAGGGTGAATATTTTTCCCGTTAGAAATCGATCATACGATGCCATATTGGGCATCAATACACGCAACATATAGTCGGCGTCGCCAGTGACCGCATAAAACTGCAACACTTGTGGGTAAGAACCCACAGCATCTTCAAACGCCTGCGTAGCCTGACCACTGTGCCGAGTTAAGCTCACCATCAAAAATACACATAATTGGTAACCCACCGCTTCCGGCTGTACTTGGCTGTAGGTGCCTTGCAATACGCCGTTTTCGGTTAACGCTTTAACTCTCCGCCAACAGGCCGCAGCCGACAAACCGACCGCTTCGGCCAACGCCTGATTGGCCATCCGCCCGTCGTTTTGGAGCAGCACTAATAGTTGCCGATCAAACTTATCTAATTCCATAAAATCTCCAAATATCGATATTTTTTTTCATAATATACCAACTTAATGAAACAACCTTCCGTATTATCTAATATTCAAGGCATTAACGAAAGCACCTTTCGCGACTTAGTGGTTACAATAAAAGTTATTAACACATCATCATTGACCACCTTATGACACCGACTAACATTGCTTACAGCCTCACCGATCGCTACCTAAAACCAACCGGGCGGGTGTTTTTGACCGGCACTCAAACACTGGTTAAGTTGCCGTTGATGCAACGCCAAATGGACCAGCGAGATGGTATTAACAGTGCCGGTTTCATCAGTGGTTATCGCGGCTCGCCGTTAGGTGGTTATGACCAAGCCCTTTGGCAGGCTAAAGACGTGCTTCAATCTGCACAGATCGACTTTCAGGCCGCCATTAATGAGGATTTGGCCGCCACCATGATCCTCGGCACGCAACAAGTTGAAGTGGATGACGACAAAAGCGTCGAGGGTGTGTTTGGCCTTTGGTATGGCAAAGGCCCAGGCGTAGACCGCGCAGGTGATGCCATTAAACATGGCGCTACCTACGGCAGCTCACCCAAAGGCGGTGTATTAGTTATTGCCGGTGACGACCATGGCTGTGTGTCTTCTAGCATGCCCCATCAATCGGACGTGGCCTTTATGGCATGGTTCATGCCCACCATCAACCCAGCGACTCTGCAGGAATATTTAGAGTTTGGTTTGTGGGGCATTGCCTTGTCTCGGTACGCCGGTGTATGGACAGGTTTCAAAGCCATTTCTGAAACCGTAGAAAGCGCAGCTTCAGTGGAATTACCTGAGCTACCCGTGTTTAACCAACCCACAGATTACACCCCGCCCGCCGGCGGCTTACATTACCGCTGGCCCGACTTGCCGGGGCCACAGTTAGAAACCCGCATTGAGCATAAGTTAGCAGCAGTGGCTGCTTTTGCTAGAGCCAACCCCATCGACAAACGTATTTATAACCTCAAAGACGCTCGTTTTGGTATTGTCACCACCGGCAAAGCCTATTTAGATTTGTTAGAGGCGCTGCGTTTGCTCAACATTAATGAAGCCAAAGCCAAACAATTGGGCATTGATATCTACAAGGTGGGTATGGTCTGGCCATTAGAACGCCAAGGTACCATGGCCTTTGTGCACAACAAACAAGAAGTGTTGGTGGTAGAAGAAAAACGCGGCATTATTGAAAGCCAGATCAAAGAACACATGGCCGAGCCAGACCACCCTGGCCGAGTGCTCATCACCGGCAAGCAAGATGAAAGTGGCGCCCCTCTCATCCCCTATGTGGGTGAACTGACACCGTTAATGCTGGCACAATTTATTGCCCAGCGACTCAACCGTTTATGGGGCAACTCGGCTGCTGACGGCCTAGATTTTGCACCTCTATTACAGCAGTTAAGTGGTCAATGCAGCTTTGCTAAAGACCCAGGTGGCGTACGCCGTATGCCTTACTTTTGTTCTGGCTGCCCACATAACTCATCCACCAAGGTACCCGAAGGCAGCCGCGCACAAGCCGGTATAGGCTGTCATTTCATGGCCTCTTGGATGGGTCGAAATACCGAATCACTAATGCAAATGGGTGGTGAAGGGGTCAACTGGATCGCTAAGTCTCGTTATGTTGACCGTGCTCACGTATTTCAAAACCTCGGCGAAGGCACCTATTTTCACTCTGGGTCGTTGGCGATACGCCAAGCTATCTCTGCCGGCACTAACATCACCTATAAAATTCTCTATAACGATGCCGTCGCCATGACCGGTGGGCAGCCCGTAGACGGCGTAATAAGTGTCAGTGCGATTGCCCAACAGATGCGTGCAGAAGGTGTGCAGCGCATTGCATTAGTCACCGACAACACCGACGCCTACAAAGACCTTTCGGCCTTTCCAAAAGGCATAAGCCTACACCACCGCGACGAAATGGACCCGCTACAACGAGAATTGCGTGAAGTGAATGGTGTTAGCGTGCTGATTTATGAACAGACCTGTGCCGCCGAAAAACGCCGCCGACGTAAGCGTGGCCTCATGGTCGAGCCAACACGGCGCGTCATTATCAACCCTCAGGTGTGCGAAGGCTGTGGCGACTGTTCCACACAATCCAACTGCTTATCGGTCACTCCTAAAGCAACCAGCCTTGGTAGTAAACGCCAAATAGAGCAATCTAGCTGTAATAAAGATTACTCCTGTGTGGGCGGCTTCTGTCCCAGCTTCGTCAGCGTTGTCGGTGGCCAGTTGCGTCGTGGCCAAGGGGTGGTTACCAATGACCAGTGGCGTGCGCAAGTCGCGGCCTTACCCACTGCAAAATTAGCCAGTTTAGAGCAAGTCTATAACCTGCTGATTGTGGGTGTAGGGGGTACTGGTGTAGTGACTATTGGCGCCATTGTCACCATGGCGGCCCACATCGAAAACAAAGGCGCTAGCGTTTTGGACTTTATGGGTTTTGCGCAAAAAGGTGGCAGTGTATTGAGCTACTTACGTTTAGCCAAAAAACCCAGTGACATTCATCAAGTTAGAATTGACGCAGGCCAGACCGACGCCCTGATTGCCGGTGATTTGATTGTTGCTAGTGCCGAAAAAACACTGACCACACTGAGACCTAATCACACCCGTGCAGTGCTGAACACAGCCCCCATGGTAACGGCCGACGAAGTGCTATACCGTGACGCAGACCCTAAATCCCAACAACGCCAACAGCTACTAGCCGACACGCTAGGAGCCGGCAACCTCGATAGCTTAGACGCCAACCAATTGGCCCTTAACCTATTAGGTGATACTGTATTTTCCAACATGCTCATGTTAGGTATGGCGTGGCAAAAAGGTTTAGTGCCAGTCTCGCTAGAGGCTTTATTACAGGCGATCAATCTTAATGGTGTGGCCATAGAGAAAAACCTCGAAGCGTTTAATTGGGGCCGGTTGGCGGGCCACGATATGGCACAGGTGACTGCCTACTTTGAACCCAAAACCAGCCCCAAAATCAGCTTGGAAGATTGCATAGAAGACTACTCAAAACAGCTTACAGACTATCAAAACCAAGCCTATGCCGACGCCTACTTAGAGCAAGTCAAACGCATTCAACAAGCCGAACTCAACGTGTCCGTGGCCCAACTACCTCTCACCCAAGCCGTGGCCACTCAGCTGTTCCGCCTCATGGCCTATAAAGACGAATACGAAGTTGCGCGGTTATATTCTAACGGTGACTTTGCACAACAAGTGAACGATACCTTTACCGGTGACTATAAGCTTCAATTCCACTTAGCACCGCCCGTGTTGGCGTTCAGAAAAGACATCCAAGGCCGACCCAAAAAAATCACCTTTGGCTCCTGGATGCTGCCCGTATTTAAGCAATTAGCCAAGTTCAAGTTTTTGCGTGCCTCACCATGGGACCTATTTGGATATCATCCAGATCGCAAGCTAGAACGACGTTTGCTGCAGGGTTATCAACAAACGTTGCCAGCCATCGCAGCCGAGTTAACCAGCGCAAATTACCCTGCTGCTATCAAATGGGCCAAAGCGCCAGATCAAATCCGAGGCTACGGCCCCGTGAAAGCCTCGGCAGCGCAGGGCGCTACCAAAAAGGGGCGGTCACTATTTCTCTCAAACTGAAAATAAGGTAGTCTCGATGACTACCTAGGTTACTCAGTTCGATAGGGGTTTTGACTATGCCACACAGTTTTAAAATCAACCGTCACTGGCAGCAGTTTATTGAATTGGCCTGCACTCGATTCTCTGCCAGCGGCACTAACATTGGTATGGACGTTGCTCCGCTGTTACGTCCCCTTGCCCACAGTAAAGTTAGCTGGAATCAAACACCCAATACACTGCCATTGAGCAACAGCCTTAATACCATGACCGACGCGAACCTAAGTAGGTCGATGGCAGCTATTGTGCCATGGTTAACGTGGGTGGAACGTGGGGTGTTCAACAACAGTCAAGACATTAACCGTGCGTATATAGAGTTGGTGGGACCGCAAGGTGTATTGACACATGACCGATTTCGCTTTGGTATTTATTGGCAGCAAGCCCACACATTTTACCCAAAACACCGCCACAACGCCCTTGAGCTTTACCATATTGTGAGTGGTACGGCACTTTGGCAAGCTGGCAACCAGCCCTTTGAAGCGCGACCACCGGGGGCGAGTTTTGAACACTTAGACCGCATCGACCACGCCACTCAAACCAAAGACGAAGGCCTATTAGCGCTGTGGGCTTGGCGTGGCGATTTGAGTTTTGACAACTATTCTATGGATGCTTAAGCGTCCAAGCGTACCCCACTAAAGGTATCAAACAACACGGCTTTGCTGGTGTCTACTTGCAGGCAGATACTGCCCTTTGTTTGTGCCTCTACACCTGCTTCCGGGCTGAGCCGGGCTTGTACTTCCACGCCATTCCACTGGCCAAAAGCAATGGTGTCTGGCCCCATAGGCTCAATCACATCAATCTGCATAGGTATGCTATGCACCAAGGCCCCCATTACGTGAGGTTTAGGCTCGGTCATCATCTCGGGTCGAATACCAAGAATAACCGTCTCTAAACCGGCTTGCCTGACGATCTCGCCATGGGCAACCTGAAGTTCAAATTTCTCACCTTGACTTTCAATCACGAGTTTGTCATCCAGCACGACACACTCAATGAAATTCATCGGTGGCGATCCCATAAAATCAGCCACAAAACGATTGGCTG
>Ga0209495_1002314_pt1 | contig 12503 bp, 8 predicted proteins | sample EN1Hudsemesocosm_FD_184629 | JGI IMG/M metagenome (GOLD analysis project Ga0209495, IMG submission 184629) | Methane-oxidizing microbial communities from mesocosms in the Hudson Canyon - EN1E Hudson Canyon (SPAdes) (version 2) | ecosystem: Environmental > Aquatic > Marine > Cold seeps | place... | reverse complement strand
AAGGAAGTAGTTTTTTCATAGCCTTGGGAATAAGAAAAGTAAATATAAGAAATAAAAAAGGTCAAGTTATTTTTAAAAATAACCTGACCTATAAGGCTCCCCTTGTAGGTTCTCGTTCGAACCGCTTTTGGAAAGATTTAAAAAAGTTTAGGGAATAGTCTAATTTAAAAAATCAATATCTTTGGTTAATGACTTACGATATATATCAAGTTGATGCATTTACAGATACATTATTCGAGGGAAATCCTGCATGTGTGGTTCCATTAAAAAAATGGTTACCAACAGATGTACTATTAAATATAGCTAAGGAAAATGCGGTTGCAGAAACTGCTTTTTTTATATATGACGAAGATTGTTTTCATTTGAGATGGTTTACTCCTGATCTAGAAATTGATTTGTGCGGTCATGCTACTTTAGCTGCTGCACACATAATTAAGACGGAGCTTAAATATAATTCTAATATTAAGTTTAAAACTATCAGTGGTAATTTACATGTTAAAAATAATGGTAATTTATATTATTTAGATCTTCCTTCTAGACCGCCCATTATCAGTAAATTACCAAAAGAAATTAAATTATCCTTAAATATTCAACCACAAAAAGTATATAAATCAAGGGATTATCTATTACTCTATAAGAAACAAGAAGAGATTGAAAATATCATTATTAATAGAACTACTTTTGATCGAATCAACCTAGGTCATGGGGGTGTTATCGTTACTGCTTTAGGTGAAGAATTTGACTTTGTTTCAAGGTTTTTCACTCCTCAAGCAACAATTCTTGAAGACCCTGTAACAGGCTCTGCCCATTGTTCATTAATACCATTTTGGGCATCAATTTTATCAAAACAAAAATTAATTGGATCGCAACTCTCAAAAAGAGGAGGAACTTTATATTGTGAAAACATAAAAGATAGAGTTATTGTTGGAGGTAAAGCAATTACATATTCTAAAGGAATATTTTCGGTGAAGACAAATTAATATTCTAAATATAAAATCTTTGATTCTGTCGCATTCATTTCTCCAAAAAAAATATACTAGTAAAAAGGTTAGATTATTTTTAAAAATAACCTGACCTATAAGGCTCCCCTTGTAGGTTCTCGTTCGAACCGCTTTTGGAAAGATTTGAATAAGTTTAGATAATGAAAACTACTTTATTCTTTTAATAACTTTTCCATTTTCATAGATATAAAACAAAATCATTCCCTCTTTATGTTCTGTCTTTTCACGACCAAGAATGTCAATCATTTTTATCAGACTAAACCCTTCATTTGTGATTTCATTTAAATCTACATTTTCGACACAGTCTGAGCAACATTGTCCTTCAACCTCAACCCATTCACCATTACACGGCATACCCGTTTCTTCCGCACAATCGACAACAATTTCTAAAAACTGACCGTCTGAAGTACATTCACCTACATCACACGGGTCATTAGGGTTTTCCCAATAACCCTCTACAAATATTTCCACTCCTGACGGAGAGGTACATAAAGCAACCTGGCTCCCGCTACAATCCCAATTTAATGTGGTTTCAGAGTCTGATTGATCAGTCCATGAAGATACTCCTGAAGCCTGTGCAACACAAGAATTACTATATTCTATGCCATCACAACCAATAACTGGGTCCCAAACCATATCACACATAGCATTTGGATTTATCCATGCAGGATTGATACAACAATTATCTACAGACTGTGTGCATAAAGCTGCCTCACATTCTGCTAACGATTCAAAAGGCACCACGCCACCGCATCCGCCCCATGTGAAATCTTCACATTGCTGGGTTTCTTGATTGAAGTAATACATTTGTATGGCTGCAAAACACATCCCAGGATCTGGACTTAAAGTACATGCATCTATAGTAGACGCACAATCTGGCATACCCTGCCAACTTGGGGTACTCGTTCCGGGTATTTCCACACCATATTCATCTACACACCAGCAATATCCGGTACTCCCCCAGCACTGTGTTGAGGCAAAAGAACCATCTTCTTCACATTGCGGAACAAATTCGCCTATTAATCCTGTTGCATTAAGTTGTGCTTGTTCACATGGTGATAAAGGGTCTGTTTGAGCAAAAGAAAATGTACATTGAAATATTATTAGGGTAATAAGTAGTTTTTTCATAATTAGAGCAGTTTAGTACTCAAATATAAAAAATAAAAAGGTCAAGTTATTATTAAAAATAACCTGACCTATAAGGCTCCCCTTGTAGGTTCTCGTTCGAACCGCTTTTGGAAGGATCTTAAGAAGTTTAGGGAATGAAAAATTAGAAGGAACGAATTGGACGAACCCTGTAAGTGTTGAACTTGTTGGCGTAGAGCGTGAGACCATCACTGAAAAAGACGAACCACGCGAAGTTATAATCGTACTCCGAAGAAGACCAATAATAAGGCGTATTACTAGTTGTAAAACCACCTATATTACCCTCCGGGCCACCATTTCCAATCGTGTTGTACATTTCTACAAGTTCATCTTTTGATGGTAAGTACCAGTCGCTGTAGCCGTTTATTTCAGCATCTAAGGCAGCTTGTGCGGCTGTAACTCCCCCATTTTCTGTCGCACATCCTTGGTTTACTATATCCATGGTATTCTGATATCCTGTGCCTATAGATGTTCCATCTGAGCCGTCTACATATTCTTGATAACAACCCCACTCAAATTGACCTAAATCTTCCATAGCAGCAACCAAGCCGTGCTCACCTGTTTCGTCTATATAGAATATAATTCCTCCCTGATATGCAAAACAAATCTCAAGGTATTCACAAGAATTATTATCAATTGTAGCTTCAGAGTTGTAATTGATAGCTTGAGAATCTAAACACCCGTGAATAGGACCCTGTTCTTCACAAGAAGAAATAAAGAACAGAGGAACAAATAGCAATATGTATAGTATCTTTTTCATAATCTTTTTGAGCTACAACTTAGAAGGAATGAATTAGATTTTTAATTCAAATTATATAAACTATCTGGGTGATAAAAAAATAACAATTCGTCATTTAATAAATTAGAAATATCAAAGCATAAATGATGTTCTAAAATTTGAGCGAAGCAAACATCATTATTTGCATTATGACTTAGATATAACATTTCTATTTGCTGACCTCCTCCATCAATTGGGGTTTGATTGTTCATGATAAGTTTAAATTTATGATCTTCACAGCCTCCTCCATAAGTAACATTGATGAGCAATTGTTCTCCAACAACTTCAACATCATTAACTCCATATAAATCCATTGGAAAATCAATCAAATCAACATTTTTAATTACATCAGGACAAGATATTCTTGATGATTTTTCACATGAAGAAACAAATAAAATATGAACAATTAGTAGTATGTAAAGTATCTTATTCATAGTTCGTAGTATAAATGAACGGATGAGGTTCTACTCTAAGATAATACGTTTCTGTGTGCTACCATCATCGTAAAGGTCTATAAGAATTTTGTATGGTATGTTTTCTACTTCTTTTCCTAATATGTCTATTGTTTTTAATAGGGTCTTCTCTAGGTTTACTTCAGGATTTATAATCTCCATTTCCGGGTAATATAATAATTCACGGTTCTGTCGCATTAATATACCAAATATAGATTATTTAGTTTTGAATTAAAATTACTTCCTATGTTTAAGCACCACAGATATCCTAAATTCATAATTCTTCAAGCTGTTTACTTTAAGTTTAGATTTACTCTCTCCTATCGTGACATTGAAGAGCTTATGAAGATAAGGGGTGTCAAGGTTGACCATTCTACTATTCAACGATGGGTGTTTAAGTACGCTCCTATGATTGAGGCATCTATGCACAAGAGAAAAAATAGAGTGTGTACTAGTTGGAGGATGGATGAAACCTATATTAAGGTGGCTGGTAAAGACGGGTATCTTTATAGAGCTGTTGATAAATTTGGAGACACCGTAGACTTCCTTCTCACCAAAAGAAGAATGAAAGGTTCTGCTCAGAAATTCTTCAATAAAGCCATTGCTAATAATCAGAATCCAAGGGTTATTAATATTGATAAAAGTGGTTCTAATTTTACGGCTATTAGAGCAGTTAACAGAAATAATTTCTGGAATAAAAACATCAAAATTAGGAGGTGTAAATACCTTAATAATTGTGTTGAACAAGATCACAGAAACATAAAGCGAAGGATTGCTATTGACACTGGTTTCAAAGAGTTTGAATCCGCCCAAAGGACACTCGCAGGTATTGAAGTAGTCAGTATTATTAGAAAGAATCAAATCGTTGATTCTAAGAAATCCTATTTCAAAACTTTCCTTTCATTAGTCGCATAATCTCTAATTCAAATAGGATTTTTAGATAGAGGTCAAATTAATGCGACAGAACCGAGGTTATTTAAATATAAACTCGGCTCTATAATAAGGCTCTTTAGGCTTTCTTTGTTTCCCGATACAATAAAGTTTATTTACTTAACATATAATTAATATCTAAATCTAGTTGAGCTTCAAATACAAGCTGATTATCATAAGACTTCAATACAATAGATTTTACCCAGTCATCATTTGTCAATAAATTCACTAATATTTCTTTTTCGTCAAGTGAAACTTCAATTTGGGATAGATTTATCACTATTTCAGATTTAGCGTAATTCAATATGAGCTCATTAAATTTCAAAGCATCTTTATTGTAAATATTCTTCAAAACAAAAATCGCCTCATTATTATCGGACAACTTAAAGAAGGTATAAGATATATTATATAAAGCATCTTCATAATATGGAGCAATATCAAGAGCTTGCTTAAAGTATGATTGAGCTATCTCAAAATCATGATCATATAAACTACAACCTCCAAGACTGTTTAATATGTGAATATGATTTGGATTTATAGATAAAGCTTGTTCAAAGTATTTTTTTGCCTGTGAAATATTCCCATCTTTTAAATGCAATTCACCAATATACCAATCAATTGGAGTACTCGTTCCGTCGACACAAAACATGGAGGATTTAGCCTGATTTAAATATGCTAATGAGCTATTTGTATCTAAGGTACTTTGATTCGTTAAATACGATTTAAATAATTTTTCACTATTTAATTTCGAGAAAACTAGGTAATTAAAAGAAGCCAATAGGGTAATGACGACTAATAAAGCAAGCCTATTTGATTTCTGAAACTGGATGTGTTTTAAATTAAATGCAATAAGAGTAAAGAAAAGTAACGATGGAATTATTCGCTCTTGAGGAAAACTAAAAAGAGAAATTAGTACAAAACTAATCAGGCCGAAATTGATGTATATTTTATTTGACAATTTAGACTTACGAAGCAAAGGGTATAATAGTATGCAGGCAAACAAAGCACCACCGATTAAACCTATCTCATTAAAATTTTCCAAAACATCATTATGAGGTCTTTGCATAATGATTTCGCCCTGTCGTAAGCGCCATAATGTTAAGCCGTAAAAAGGAAAATAGATAGCCCAATTACCGACACCTACACCAAGCAGCCAATGATCACAAAACATTTTAAATGAGTTTTTCCACAAAAACATCCTTTCACTTATTGTTGATGATCGCAACGAATTTAAACTTCTAAAGTCGAATATACTTGCAAAATAATCATAGGTATTTAACTGCTTTAAAAGCAACACTCCAACAACGAATACCACTAAGCCTAGAACGGTAATTGGTAAGATGTTCTTTTTAAGAAAACCTATTTTATGGTAAGCTAGATATAATGATGACACCAATAATGCTAGGAAAGCTGATCGAGTTTGTAGCACTAATAAAAAGAGAAACACGAAGCTCAATAGCAGTATTTTGTGTTTGCGAGAACCTTCCCATATTAAAACAAAAGGTATAGATAAGACGAGTACAGCAGCGTAAATATTTTTATGCGAAAAAGTAGCGCTTATAGCGTACAAATTATCTTTTGCAATACTATCTCCTAGATACACTGATAATAACTGGAGTAAGCCAATGAAAATAATTGTACAAAGAAAGGAGACTAAACCCTTAATAATATGCTTTTCACCACTAGTATTAATGGAACTAAAAACCAAAATGAAAAACAGAAAATAGTCTATTCTTTTAATGATTTCTGCATAATCAATAAATGAGCTATAAAACAAGGAGCTCAAGAAAATCGCAAAAATATATAGGACATATATAATAGCGAATTCCCTAGGAATTTGCAGATCTATCTTCTTAAGAAAGCAGATCGAGTAAACTATTAACAAACCTATTGATAAGAACAACAATCGTGGTGTTCCTGAAGCATCAAAAACACCATCGATATAAATGAATGGTACAAGTATGAAAAACCATTTTAAAAACTTCCCAATCATTTTTGTTTGTTGTAGAGTACTAGTGTAACACTAAGAACTTAAAATTATTTAAGTATTACTAGTTGTTTTGTTTTCTCAAATTCTCCAGCTCTCATAGTATAGAAATAGCTACCAGCTTCAATGTTTGAAACCTGTATTTCTAACTGATGTGTTCCTGGATTATATTCTGAATTTGCTAATACTTCTACAAGCTCTCCCACTACATTATAAACGGATATATTAACCCTCTGTGTCTCTGCTATGAAGAAAGAGATGTTAGTTTTAGTTTGTGAAGGATTCGGAATTGCATCAAATAGATTTGTTGTTTGGGTGAAATCCTCAATCTCTACAACTGCAGCTACATGAATTGCATCTACCTGATAGGCATTTGATCCAACCGACCAGTTTTCAATTTTATAGTCGCTAATCTGCTCTTTATCCCAAACCTTAAACAACACCGCTTCATCAATCAATAAACCATCTATGGTTTCCGTCGTTTTATCATCACCCCAGAGAGTAAGCACTGTAGTTGGATTAGAATATTTGGCAGAACCTACAAGAAGTCCATTACTATTATATGCCGCAATCTCTGAGCCTATCTCAGGAATTATATCCCATGCATCTTGTGGAATTACAATATGCATATTATTCCCTGTAGGATTGACTTTAGCAAAATAGTCAGTACTATTTTCAATCACTTGAGACGTAGATATTCTATACTGCTGATCGTTCGAAAGGTATATGAGTGTATCTGCTTCATAGATTTTTAACTGATATCCCTGTCCCGGATACATATTACCTATGCCATTAAAATCCCATTCAGGTAAATATGGGTTCCCATTGTAGTCTTTGACTATAATTAAATTATCATTAGTGTTCAAGTCTGCAAATACTTCATCTGCTGGAGATGGAGATTCTCTTAGATATGATACTATATTCCAACCCGATTGTAAAGCAATAGGTTGATCTTCAGGATGCATCTGTAAACCACAGATTTCAAGCGTTTCAGCAGTATTTGTTTTTATTTGATAACCATAATGGAAATCAAGCTCACCAATACCATTAAATGTCCATTCTGGGAGATATGCATTTCCACCATTGTCTTTAAGGATAATTAAGTTGTCTACAATAGAACTCATCACAAGCTCTGCATCCATATCCTCTGTTTGTATATATGAAGAGTACACAAACCAACCACCCGGAAATTCTATTTGCTGACAAGTATAATGCTCTAAGGCGTCAAGGAACGTAAGACCATTTACAGTGAATGTTGAAGGGCCAACGGAGTAACTTGGGTCTAATTCGTATTGCGCACAAGTTAATATGTCCCAAACCATCCAAATAAATTCTTCTCCTTCTTGAAATCCATCAATCTCGTCTGTCATTGAGTCATCACCCATGATGGCTATAAATGTTTGTTCACCATTTATTTGAGTATAGCCTGCACATTGCAATTCACCATTTTCATTATGATAGAAAACCCCTATAGAACTACCCATTGTTAATGGTTCTCCATTAACATCGATTGATATACCTTCAGGAATCATCATCGTATGATTTGTGCCAGTTGTTTCATACTGCCAGTTCTCAGGTAGAGGACAGCCTATTGGATATTCACAACCACCATTGTCTATAGTGGCTTCTATGTTATAGTTTAGTGCCTGAGAATCCATACATCCATAAATATCAGTTGAGTTCATTGAACAAGATCCGTCATCAATAGTTGCTTCAGGATTATAATTAGGGTACATAGATAAAGTACATCCATATATAATACATGATCCATCATCTATATTAACTTGACTATTGTAATTCTCAGCCATTGGATTAACACAACCTAAATATTCACAATAGTCATTATTCTCTATCTCAATAAGTGGACTATAATTATATGCTAATTCATCCGTGCAGCCTTGACATGAACCATCATTTACAGTTGCATCGGGATTGAAATTATACGCCCATTCATCCATACACCCATATACTATAAATGTTTCACAGGATTCAACATCGTATAATGGAGCATCTGGATTATATTCTATAAATTCTGGATATGGACAAGCAATTTCAAATTCATCACAAATCTCGTTATTATTAATGTCATTGACACATCCTTCACAATCAAATACTCCTTCAGTTTCATAATCCCAGAAGATTGAATATATCTGATCTACAATAGTTTCAAATAGTGACTCAATGCCATTGTAGAATAAATTGGTACCCTGAGAAAATAAGTTAGTGCCTTGAAGATATATTGATGGACCAACATAAACCGTGTCATAAACTATAACGTCAATCGGTTCACCATTATATCCAGTAATCATTTCATAAAATGAATATGTTTCAAATAAATACTCTAAACTATCATGATCTGAATATTCAGGCTCATTGAATGATAAAACATCCCAAAAATTTGAGAGGAGATTAGTACCTTGAGAGAACATATCGGACCCTTGAGAGAACAAATCAGTACCTTGAGAGAACAAATCAGTACCTTGAGAGAAATAGGTGTTAACATATTCTAAAAATTCATTCTCACCTGGATAAATACATGTTCCATTATCTGCATTTGCCCAAACATCAAAATTACATGCACTCTCATCTGTACATCCATTAAGGCAATCACCTCCATCAAAATCAAATTCTTCACAGTTAAAATTCGGGAATCCTGACTGACAATCTCCACTTCCTATCCATTCTTGTTGGTAACTTTGATACCAATTTCCATTACAATCGTATTGAGGATAATTTAGGCAATTTCCATCATCTATATTAGCCCATGGGTTGTAATTAAAGGCATTATTATCTGTACAACCAAAATATGGGTTTATTCCCAAATCGATTTCTACATTACATTCTTCTGTCATCCCATACATGTCAATATAAAGCTCAATAGAGGAGTATAAGATATTACCATCAACATTAGGTGAATTAAATTGTACGTCTAACAAACCGCCTTGTATAATATGAGAAGTAGATTCAAGTTCTAAATATGAGCCGTCAGCATAAATTATAGGGAGTATTATACTTTCTCCAAAATAATTGAAAGTAATTTGATCATTTGATATATTAACTTGTGTTTCGAAATCACCCAAAATTGAACAATCAGATGTAACAAACCCATCTCCATTATATATTTCATAAATACAAGACCCATCATCTAGGTCTGCTTCATCATTATAATTAATAGCCCAAGGGTTGTTGCATCCATAAACACTTAACTCAACACATGACCCATCATCTATTGTTGCATTTGGATCATATTCTAGATAATTAGGGTCTGTACATCCTAAAGTAATTTCATTGCTTGTGATAAGGAAATTATCAAGCATAATTCTTTCCTTATCTGTTGCAGTATGGTGAAATGTGAAATAAATACTTTTTCCAGCAAAATCGTTTAGTGATACAGTATGTTCAGCCCATATTGTATCTGATTCTGCGCATGGGTATTCATCTTCTATAGAATATGCTATATCAGTATAGCCCGGATCAACATCATAATAGGGTTCCATCCCACCTTCTGTAATATATAAGTCAAAACCATCTTTCCATTGACTAACAGCTCCTCTGTAATGAAATTTAAATACAGCTCCTTCGTCTGGAATTGTAACTGGTCCCATACCAAGCCAATTATCTGCTGGAAGTGTTATGTCAGTAAACCATGAGTAAGCAGTAAAGTACCATGCTGAATCAGGTACAGAAGGGTCTGGATTTTCATCATAATCAAATGTAGCAACACCATTTGGTTGGTCAGTTGTATATTGCCAGAAAAAGCTAGAAACGTAATCTAAAACATCAGCATCAGTTTCATCAGCATATGGAGGAGGAATTCCTTCATCATAGTCTTCAAAATTAAAAGAGAACTCACCTATGTTTTCTTCAGGAAGTATGAGCGTGTTTGAACAGTCATAAAAAAATATGGTATCAACATTTATATTAGGTTCGCTTCCACCATCTTCAAATTCATCACAAATTCCATCACCATCTATATCATTTATGCAATTACCATTACAGTCATAACCTATTTCGGCATAAACACAAGAACCATCATCTGTGTTGGCTTCAGAATTATAGTTGCAAGCAGTAGCATCCATGCAACCAAAAATTAAGTATTCAATACTTGAACAATAAAAGACCATAGTTGTTTCTTCTGTAACTCCATCTTCATCAGTGACTAGAGCTGTGGATGAAAGAATCAGGTTTTCATCTGTCAAATTCTGTATGATAAATTCTGTAAATGGAAAATCTTCTGGTGGCGTTGTGATACTAATGGTACTATCGTTAAGCATTTCATAAGCTAATTGCATTGGACCATCTTCATCATAAAATATCATATAACTTGCAGTAAAATTAATTATATTAAGTCCTATTTCGGAATCATCTATAGGCATAGAGATTCCATTTTCAGCAATATAAGCCCATTCTTCATCTGAACTTGGCATTGGGAAACCCATTTCGTCCATAAATTCTTCAGGCATCATAAAGGCGCTCATTAGGATTAATATATCAAGTGTTTCCTGATCCAATAACATGCTCATACTGGCATCAACAGAATCTACCAACCAGTTGCCTACGATGTCAGATTCTGTATCGACTGGTAGGACCGTTATTTGTCCGACCATACCCATCTCTATGTGTGGAGTACATACATAATCATACACACCAACTACCGTTAAAACAAGGTCGAATGTTGGGTTATCACTTGATAAATCTGCATCCCAAGGACTTGCCCCTAAAGGAATATCTGTAGATGTTGTGGTATGAGGGTATGACATTCCATCGTATTCGAATCGGATTGTATCTCCCGGAAAGACATCTAGGTATGAAGGATAAAATATATTGTAGGGACTTGTAGAAATCGTATGAACTTCCTGCGCATAACTATATGATATACAAGATATCATAAATAATAAAGAGTAGAATTTTTTCATGTCTATTTTTTTATAAATGTACAAAATGGGGTTCTGTCGCATTAATATACCAAATATAGATTATTTAGTTTTGAATTAAATTACCTTCCTATGTTTAAGCACCACAGATATCCTAAATTCATAATTCTTCAAGCTGTTTATTTCAAGTTTCGTTTTACTCTCTCCTATCGAGATATTGAAGAGCTAATGAAGATTAGAGGTGTCAAGGTTGATCATTCTACTATTCAAAGATGGGTGTTTAAGTATGCACCTGTGATTGAAGCATCCATGCACAAAAGAAAAAATAGATTTTGCACCAGCTGGAGAATGGACGAAACCTATATTAAGGTGGCTGGTAAAGACAGGTATCTTTATAGAGCTGTTGATAAGTTCGGAGATACCGTTGACTTCCTTCTAACCAAAAGAAGAATGAAAGGTTCTGCTCAAAAGTTCTTCAATAAAGCCATTGCTAATAATCAGAATCCAAGGGTTATTAATATAGATAAAAGTGGTTCTAATTTCACTGCTATTAGGGCAGTTAACAGAAATAATTTCTGGAATAAAAACATCAAAATTAGGAGGTGTAAATACCTAAATAATTGTGTTGAACAAGACCACAGAAACATAAAGCGTAGGATTGCTATTGATACTGGGTTTAAAGAATTTGAATCCGCACAGAGAACACTATCAGGTATTGAAGTAGTCAGCATTATTAGAAAGAATCAAATTGTTGATTCTAAGAAATCCTATTTCAAAACTTTCCTTTCATTAGTAGCATAAATCTTCAATTCAAATAGGATCTTTAGATGATGCTCATATTAATGCGACAGAACCAGAATTGCTATTGATACTGGGTTTAAAGAGTTTGAATCCGCACAGAGAACATTAGCTGGAATTGAAGTAGTCAGTATTATTAGAAAGAATCAAATCGTTGATTCTAAGAAATCCTATTTCAAAACGTTCCTTTCATTAGTCGCATAATCTCTAATTCAAATAGGATTTTTAGATGGTGGTCAAATTAATGCGACAGAACCTAGAATTGTTCAAATAAACATCTTCAAATCTTCTAAAAAGTTCGAAGAATTGACTCTTGAGGTCACAACCAAAATACCACATCAATTTATTGGAATTTATGACTTCAGAATCTTGAGTTTACTCAAAATTCTGAAGTCAAATTTTAGTCCACACCACCTTTTTGCTGCCCTTCCCCCCCTCTTTATTATCTTACAATATTAAAATCAGGAGGCATCATATTCTGGAGTTGTATAATTTGCTAACTTGTAGAGCAAACTTAAAATGTTTACAATGAAAAAA
>Ga0209495_1002312_pt1 | contig 12526 bp, 10 predicted proteins | sample EN1Hudsemesocosm_FD_184629 | JGI IMG/M metagenome (GOLD analysis project Ga0209495, IMG submission 184629) | Methane-oxidizing microbial communities from mesocosms in the Hudson Canyon - EN1E Hudson Canyon (SPAdes) (version 2) | ecosystem: Environmental > Aquatic > Marine > Cold seeps | place... | reverse complement strand
GCTGTTAACAATTGATAGAATATAGCTCAAAGGTACTACCTAATGCTAATATCATGCAGATTTAGAGTAAAAAATCGGATATTATGTCGAATAATTTAAAAGGCTTTACTGATCAGTTCCTTTTTTCAAAAAACTTTCGTAAGGTTTTTCCCTGTTACTCGACGTATGTATCTCAACAAAGCAAACGCCCCATAAAAATGAAACATTTTATTTTAAGGTCTTTTCTATTTATCTTTTTCCTCTCTTCTCCTGCAACCGAAGCCGAAGACAATATCAGCCACCCAATTGGTCACTTTTCATCAGGCAGTTTAGATAACTGGAACAACAAAATCTTCTCAGGCACGACAGATTACCAACTGGTTCAGCTTGATGGCTCTCAGGTTTTAAAAGCTGAAAGCCATGCGGGTGCTTCTGGCTTATTTAACCAGCAACATATTGATTTACACAAAACCCCTTATTTAAACTGGCGCTGGCGTATTGATAAACGATTAAATAATCTTGATGAACAAAGCAAGGGAGGGGACGATTATAGTGCAAGGATTTATGTTGTTATCAGTGGTGGCTGGACATTCTGGAAAACCAAAGCGATAAATTATGTCTGGTCAGGAAATACGGCTAAAGGTTCTATCTGGCCAAATGCCTTTGCCGGCAAAAGTGCGATGATGATCGCCTTACGGTCTGGCGATGATAAAACGCATAGCTGGTATCAGGAAAAACGAAATGTTTTGCAGGATATTCAGAGCCAATTTGGTAAGGATATACGCTATATTGATGCGGTTGCTTTAATGACCGACACCGATAATGCGCAAGGCGAGGCGCTTAGTTATTATGGGGATATTTACTTTAGTGAAAAATAATGAAGCTTTTTGAGTGCTTTTATTTTGTGTTTAAAGCTTAAGGGAGATGGAAAAAACAAATTAGGCGAAAATATTGCTTCTATTCTTTATAGTACAAACACATAGAGTGAAAATATTATGATTTTTTTATCCAGAAAATATTAATCAGCCCTTCATTATCTCGGCCTTTCGGTCGCTAATGATGCTTTTACTACTGCTATTTATTTCAACCTCACTGCAAGCAAACACGGTCATTTTTGAGCATTCTGGAAATACTAATCCCATTAATGAAAACTGGCTTATAGGAGGGGCAGGAAGTATTGGGATTCAAACAGGCCCTATAAGCAATGATATAGGTTCTGGACAAGATGCCTGGTTTGTAAATGATACATCAACAGTCGGGGGCAGTAACCAATCCTATTATCAAATGCTGAGCAGCAATCATAGCAACCAGGCAAATACCTTTGGCTGGACCCTTTCAACCACCATTCGCATTCCTAATGTCACGGCCATTAAGTTAAGGGATTAGTCCGTTGGGGCGCAGTGCTTTAGCCTGCATTCATAGCTAAAAATAGCAGGCTAAAGCACTGTGCCCCATATTGTATTTCTCTTAACTTAATGGCATTGATTCCTAATGTGTCTGAAACAGCAGCTTATTCGCCCTTTATTCTTTATCGAGATGCTAGCATTAGCAGGGAGATCCTGTTCGGAAGTGATAGTGATGGAGATCAATAAGTTGTTATAAATAGCTTCTCCGTGTACTTCATGGTTGATATGTCATTAATAAGCTGAAATTGATGATTCAACTAAGGTTTTCCAGATACGTAGAGACGTAGCATGCTACGTCTCTACAAAATGTCTGACTCTACGGTTTTTAAACAAAAAGAGACAGGGTTAGGTACGAGTCTCCGATATTTTAGAGCACCAGTAATGCAATCTTCACTCTCCATCTCGGTAAAGAATGCCTTGATCCAGATATTGAAAGGTTGTATAAAAAGGCTGAAGCTTGTGGCTAATCAGGCACTTGTTTAGTTATTCTAAATACCCATTCTCAATGATCAATCAAAAAAAACCCTTGAATCAGACATACGACATACCTAGCCAGCTTGATTTAGAAAGAATACTCCGCCCATTTAGTCTGTCGCGAATTAATAACGCGAAGAAACGGGAGGCTTTGATTTATGATTTTTAATAAAGAATGCTATCCCCTGAAGCCCAGGTATCTTAGTTTCTTAGTCTTGTTATCATAAACCAAAGACCCTTTGCGATTTCCTTTCTCGCCAATCATTTGATTTTCCAACTCCATACACGCGACTTAAGGACAGGATGCCCTATCATCACGACTGTAGCCAGCTTATTGATAGATAACAGCTAATCCAGCCCCTATTTATAGCCACTAACAATCGATAGAAAAAAGTAAATCAGCAATCAAAATATCTTATAATCCCTATCTAATGCATTCATCTCAAGCTCGCCCTCAATTACCTCACACTAAATGATCAATCAAAAAAGAATCCTTCCTGCTGATATACGCCATGCCTGTGGTGATACCTATTTCAGCCGTGGAAAACAATATTTTAATGACGACAAGATAATAGATTTATATATTAATCATGAAGCCCCTTTATATGTTGTTCTCAGCGCGTCAGTGGCAGGCAGTAGAGGTAGTTATTATGATCAGTCAATCAGAATAGACTGGAAAAAAAATTATACCGCCGTCTCTATTGATGGTGATTGCAACTGCCCGATGGAATTTAATTGCAAGCATGTGGTAGCGGCTTGTTTAGAATATATGACCTATTCTGCAAAAGCAGGAGGAAGCGCTCAGGCTACCCACTCCTGCCTGGAGTGGCTGAATAATTTTGATGAAACACCTGCTGAACACGATGAAGATAAAGAATTTATTGCCTACATTTTAAAACCCAGCAAAACGCCCCACCTTTTCACTTTAGATTTATTTATCACTAGAAAAAGCAAAAAAGGCGGACTTAATAAAGGCCGAAAAACCAGCTTGAACAATCTTCGTTACAGCTATAGCTATACTGATTACATACAAGCCGTCGATGAGGAAATATCTTTATTACTCACCTCTCTAAAATCAACTTATCAAGGCGCTCCAGAATTAATTGGCAACACTGGTTTTTTTGCCTTATCAAAAATATTACAGACAGGACGTTTATTCTGGCAGACACATCAATCGCCAGCCATTCAAACGGACGATGAACGTACAGTTGAATTTTCATGGCAGCAACAAGATAACCAGGACTATAAACTGACTCTATCGATAGAACCTGAAGCCAGTTTAATTTTAACCGATCCGCCAATGTATTTTGATTCAAAACATAATACATTAGGCCAGATGACAACATCCAATATATCTCAACAACAACTGGAAAAAATAGTCTCTGTCCCTCAAGTACCCGAACAATATGTAGATGAATTTAGCCAGCGTTTAACACTGGAATTCCCTTCTATTCCTTTACCCGCACCAAAGAAAATCGAACTTACAGAAATATCCGGTGCCAGTCCAGTACCTAAACTGACTTTATTCGGTGTGCAATTAACACCCACTCATTACGCTCACTTCATTCAGTTAAATTTTAATTACCAAGACAAGACGATTTCAGCCTATAGCCCCGATCCTTTTTCTATAGTCAAAACAGAGCAGGGTTTATTTAGGATACAAAGAGACACCGCAACTGAATTCGATGCTTACCAGCTGATTACAGACATTGGCTTTACTGTGACCGAATTAGATAATTATAAAGAACTGACCTTTCTAAGCCCTGCCGATAATTCAATTATCGACAGTGCTAGCCGCTGGGCTGAATTTATCGAAAACACCCTCCCTCAACTAGAACAACAAGGCTGGCTAATTGAAACCAACGAAAATTTTAAACTGAATTTTCAAACGGCTGTAGATTGGGAATCCGAGATTGAAGAAAGTAATAACGACTGGTTTGAAATGAGCTTTCAAATTAACGTTAATGGTCAGCCTATGGCATTATTACCGTTAATTATGCCTGTACTGGAAAACTACAGTCTGGATGAGCTACCAGAAATTCTTAGCCTTCCCCTTGCAGAACACTCTTATATCAAACTCCCGTCTAGTCAGCTCAAACCCTTTCTTAACATTGTCTACGAGCTATTTGATAACGCCTCATTAAACAAAAACGGCTCACTCACACTGTCACGCTTTGATGCAGCAGCATTAGCAGATCTGGACGCTCATAGTTATGGTATCTTCAGCATAAAAGGCGGAAAAACACTGCTTGAAACAGGCAAAAAACTAAAGAACTTTAAAGGCATAGCCAATGTTGACATACCCTCTGGACTGCAGGCCTCATTAAGAGAATATCAACAACAGGGACTTAACTGGTTACAGTTTTTAAGAGAATATAATTTTGCCGGCATTCTGGCGGATGATATGGGACTGGGGAAAACCGTTCAAACACTAAGCCATTTATTATTAGAAAAAGAAGCGGGGAGAATGAACCAGCCCTGCTTAATTATTGCTCCCACCAGCCTAATGGGTAACTGGCGTAGAGAAGCCGAGCGCTTCACACCCGATTTAAAAACCCTCACCTTGCAAGGCTCCGAGCGCAAACAACATTTTGATAAGATCAATGACTTTGACCTGATTTTAACCACTTACCCTTTATTACCTAGAGATAAAGAAACCCTGCTAGCTAATAAGTATCACTATTTGGTCTTAGATGAAGCACAAGTGATTAAAAACCCTAAATCTCAAGCCGCCCTGACAGTGAGAGAAATTAAAACCAGTCATCGCCTATGCCTTACCGGCACACCGATGGAAAACCATTTAGGCGAATTATGGGCTCAATTTGATTTTCTGATGCCTGGCTTTTTGGGCAACAGTGCATTTTTTAAGAAAACCTACCGCACCCCAATTGAGTCACACGGCGATCAACAGCAAAGAGAACGTCTGGCAAAGCGATTACAGCCATTTATGTTACGCCGAACTAAACAGGAAGTTGCCACTGAATTACCCCCTAAAACCGTCATTATTAGGTCTGTTCCCTTGTACGATAAGCAGGCTGCCTTATATGAAACCATCCGCATCAGCATGGAGAAAAAAGTGCGTGATGCCATTGCCGACAAAGGCTTGGCCCGTAGCCATATTACTATTCTGGATGCACTATTAAAACTGCGCCAGACCTGCTGTGACCCGCGCACTTTATCCTTAAAAGAAGCACAAAAAGTAACCGAATCAGCCAAGCTGGATTTATTGATGGAGATGCTGCCCGAACAACTGGAAGAAGGCCGACGTATCCTGGTTTTCTCGCAATTTACCAAAATGATTGCATTGATAGAAAAAGAGCTTAAATCGAAAAAAATTGAATATAGCAAACTGACAGGTCAAACCAAAAAACGCGACGAAGCGATAGAACGCTTTAAAAGTGGTGAGGCAGATGTCTTTTTGATTAGTTTAAAAGCGGGCGGTGTAGGGTTAAATCTAACCGAAGCCGATACCGTAATTATCTTTGATCCCTGGTGGAACCCGGCGGTAGAAAGCCAGGCAGCAGACAGAGCCCATCGAATTGGACAGGATAAACCTGTCTTTGTCTACAAACTAATGACTGATAATACCGTCGAAGAAAAAATTCTGGCCATGCAGGAGAAAAAGCGGGCTTTAGCGGACAGTATTTATAATGGCGGCAAAAAAGAACAATCACTAAAGCTGACATCTGATGATTTAAGCGACTTATTTAAGCCTTTGAGTTAATGTTTTTTTCAACCATCTCTGTAGCCCTCTCCTGCTGATTGGCTCGACTATTGCCGAGATGAGGGCTTAAAATAAATTCTTTTTGCCTTATTCTCTTCCTGATTACGTACGAGTTTCAGCCAATGTACAAAAACACCGATTCAACTGTTATACGTCATCTCGGCAGGGATTCACATGATGCTATCCTGCATAATGCCCTTTGGGTAAATGCAAATCTGTTCCAGACAGATTTGTGCCGAGATCCAGTATCCAAGGATGGGGGTATTGTATAAACAAGTATCTGCAATTATTCAGATCGTACATCCCTATACACTGGATACCAGCAATCCCTGCTGGTATGACGTGGCTCCCAGTGTGTTGCATTTGGCTGAAGCTTATGGGTAATCAGGATTCTCTTTGCTTTTAGAAAAAAAGAATAAGGAATTTTGCAAAAGAGAATTATTTAATCCCTCCTCACCCAACCCTCCCCAGCAAGGGAGGGCTTAAAGGCCAAAGTGACAAGTTCTGGCCGTCGCCAAGAGAAAGTTGCTGTCGTTAGAACTATATTGCTAATGTGCTGTCTACGTTTCCGTTATTGTTTTGGTGAAACACCAGAAATACTTGCGAAACTTTATTCAAGAGGCTTATTTTGGAAAACCTAATCCGTCTATCAGTTGCCTTAGGCATCTTCATTCTAATGATTAGCTGGGAATATTTTAGCCCCAGACGGCAACAAAAAACGCCGAGGACAAAGCGCTGGCCGATCAATATAGGCCTGGCCGTTTTTAATATGCTATTAATGCGGTTTAGCATCGGCGGCATTGCTTTTTTGAGTGCCATCAATGCAAATGATAATTCCTGGGGACTATTGAACCAGTTTCCAACACCTGATTGGCTAAGCATTGTTATTACCCTGCTAGTTCTAGATTTAGCCATTTACTGCCAACATATTATTTCTCATAAATGGAAACTACTCTGGCGATTGCATCAAATCCATCATACCGATATAGAAATTGATGCCAGTACAGCGGTACGCTTTCATCCGCTGGAAATCATGGTTTCTATGGCTTATAAAGTTGGCGTTATTTACCTGATCGGTGCCAACCCTATCGCCGTTATCGCCTTTGAGGTTATTCTTAATGCCACAGCAACCTTTAATCACAGCAACATTAATTTACCTCTCAAAATTGACAAGGCTTTACGCTGGATTTTAATTACCCCAGACGTACACCGCATACACCACTCGACTGTTCAGACAGAAACCGACAGTAATTATGGTTTTTCAATTTCACTTTGGGATAGACTGTTTAGAACCTATACCGCTGAACCCGAAAAGACGCAAACAACGCTAGATATAGGCTTGCCTGAATATAGACAGCAAAAAGATTTGGGGCTTATAAAGTTATTATTACTCCCTTTTAAGCCTTTTTTATCGGTAGATAAAAAATAAGCCCTTCAACCGTAGGGTGGGCAGTGCCCACCCTACCTTGTCACAAGCAACACAACCCTTCCGTTTAAGCCTTTCTTAGCTGTATCAAAAACATAACGCTAATAAATATCAGCAACAAAACAGAAATAACCACCAACACCAAGGCAAAGGGTACGCCGACAAAAAAGCCAAACTGTTGCTCGGTTATACTGCCATCAACCGCATGTAATTTTAGCTTTAAGGCGTATATATCGCGATCTTGAATATCACTGTCAATTGATACCACCTGTTTAGAAAAATACTGTATAGGCATTTCTTTGACTACAGAATAAGCATCCTCAGAATTTAGCAGCAAGCCCGTCCAGGAGTTACGTTTTAACAATTGCAACTCTACAGCCATTCCAGTCAAATCCGTAGACGAAGAATCAATTTTAATAATGGTCTGCCCTAAATGAGGGTAATGCCGACAATAATGCTTATCAGGGTTTCTGCCTTTAAATTGATAACCATTTAACCTGAGCTCTGCATTTTCCCCTACCGATAACAAACACTCATCATTACCATGTGAACCTTCATGGGCTAATACCATGCCAGAAAAAAACATCATAAAAAAACTAAAAACCAATACTTTCAACACGCTAACTCTTCTCATCATCTATATCAGGGGAAACATCAAATAAGTGGCGTATTATAGCCCAGCAAAGCTATTACTCGCATAATGGCTTTATATAGAAACATCCATACCATTGACTTAGGAAATAAGGCTTTAGTCTCATATGCTTCAGGCGAGGCTAAAGCCTCACTTCCTAACACGCCTGACTTGTACATGGCGCCCTATGTTGAATTAATTCAACCGTACTGGGTAGGAGCGTCCGCCCTCGGCGCGATTTTAAATAAAGCGCTTTTGTTCTAAAGCAATATAAAGATAGAGCCTGTTATATTCGCGCCGAGGGCGGACGCTCCTACAGTGCAGAACATTTATAAAAATCAATCCTTTTTAACATCAAGCATTTTTTCCAATTGCTCACAATATGCTTTTATAACCTTAATCCGCGCATATTTTTTATCGTTTGCTTCAACCGTAATCCAGGGATTTCTTTGGGTACTGGTTCTAGTTACCATTTCATTAACCGCTATATTATATTCATCCCACTTTTCACGATTGCGATAATCTTCCTCAGTGATTTTATGTTTTTTATAACTAATTTCTTCACGCGCCTTAAACCGGCTTAATTGCTCCTCTTTATCTATATGTAACCAGAACTTTAATAATAGAGTGCCATGGTCAGACATCGCCTCTTCAAAATTAACAATTTCAGAATAAGACTGTTGCCATTCTTTTTCACTAGCAAAATCTTCGACTCGCTCAACCAGCACCCTGCCATACCAGCTTCTGTCATAGATGGTGACCTGTCCTGCCCGTGGAATATGACGCCAAAAACGCCATAAATAATGATGTAACTTTTCTTCATCAGTCGGTGCAGCCACAGGAATAACCTGATAATTCCTGGCATCTATCGCATGAGTCAATCGCCTGATTGCTCCACCCTTACCCCCCGCATCCCAGCCTTCAAAAACCAGAATGCTGGATCTTTTCATCTCATGTGCTTGCCGAGATAACTTATTTAACTTTCCCTGATATTTTAATAATTCAGTGTTATAGGTTTTTTTATCCAGCTTTAAAGATAAATCCAGAGAATCCAATAAATTCTGCTGAAACTCATTAGGCTGGTGAACATTTATTTGCGATGGTGCTTTACTCTCATGCTCTCGGCTTTCAATATGCTGTTCAATACGGTTTAAAATATGCTTTCCTACCGTTAAACTGCTGTAACGAAGGTCAGAGCCATCAACAATTAACCAGGGCGAGTCACCCGTGCTGGTTTCTGTTAATACATTTTCAGCAACGGTTACAAAATCGTCATACATGGCCAGATGCTTTTTATCCCTTTCCGTCACCTGCCATTGTGTCTCAGGGTTTTTAGCCAGCACTTTTAATCGATTTTTCTGCTCACTCTTTTTCAAATGTAACCAGCATTTAATAATCAAAGTGCCATCATCAATCAACTCTTGCTCCAATTGACGTATTTGTACTAATTCACTGTGCAGCTGATTATCATCAATTTTTCCATACACTTTTTCTGATAAAGGATTGCTATACCAAGAGCCAACATAGAGTCCCGTTGCACCTTTGGCAGGTAATGTACGCCAATAGCGCCAAAACACAGGACGCTCACGTTCTTCATCCGAAGGCTTAGCAAAAGCAATCGTCCTCATATAACGAGGGTCCATCCATTCATTTAATAAATTAATAACATCGCCTTTGCCTCCTCCATCAACACCTGAAATTAAAATAATGACCGAAAAGGCACTATTTTTAACTTTTTGCTGTGCAAGTAGCAATTGTGTTCGAAGTTCAGGCACTTGATCGTTATAAACAGACTTCTTAACGGCATTTCCTAACTCTGCAATCTCAAACATTCGCATTTTCCCATCATTTTTTTATCTTATAAAAATAGCAAATTTATCCAATAAAAACAAATACTAATAACAAATAACCAGCAATTAACACCCTCTAAAGAAATAGACTGTTTAATAAAAGAGTACAAATACTTTGACATAAAATACCCAAAATGATTAAATAAACCCGTCGAAAAAATAAAAACAAATATCGACAAGCAATCTAAAAGCCTTAGATTGCCTCTCTTTGAGGAAAGAGAGCTTAAATTAAAACAACACTATACCGAGGAATTAAAAATGGCTGATAAAGAAGAAAAAAGTAACTTCACAACTGTATTTGCAATCATGACAGTTCTATCTATCACTTTAGTATTAGTACTAAAAGATCGTGAAACTGATCACTTAACACTAGCTGGCGCATCAACTACTCTTGAAAGTAATGCACAAGCACTTCAAGCTGTTAAAAGATACGATAACAACTTCGAATAAGAAGATGTTCAGGCCTTTCATCTCCTGATGAAAGGCCTACAATCTCCCCCCCCCTGCAACACCCTCTACATCTGTATTTTAATTTCCTGACAAAGAAATTAGCAAAATCTTATATTATTCTGTAAGCTTATTAGAATCTATCCGACTTACAGTAGGACTAGTTAAAAATACCTAGCCTTAAGAATTTTATTTATTTTTGTTTAGTAAAGGAAAAATCATGAAAAAATCAAACAAAGCACCTCTAGCAATCGCCATTGGAAGCACTTTTGTTACTGGCTTAGCTTCAACTGTAGCACAAGCTGAAAATACTTTAGATTTAAACGAAAACCCATTTTCAATGACTGAGCTATCGACAGGCTACATGCAAACTGCAGAAGCAGATAGCAGCGGCTCAGATAAAATGAAAGGCGGCTCATGTGGCGAAGGAAAATGCGGTAGCGCCATGCAAAAAGGCTCAGAAGAAAAAACTGCTGAAGGTAAATGCGCAGGTAATAAGCCCATGCCTAAAGCAAGCAAAACAGGCAAAGATATGGAAGGAAAGTGCGGCGAAGGAAAGTGCGGTAGCGCAATGTAATAAATAGCCAGGAGGCTTATCACTAAGCCTCCATCCCAACACTAACAAGACCTATTTTTTCAGAACTTCTAGCTATATCTATGGTCCACCCAATATCGCTACTATTTTTGAGAAAATATCATGAAATGGCTTCCTCTCTGTTTTATCCTATTCCTAAGCGCTTGCTCAGGACTCCCCCACCCAATGCGTGATAATTCCTACGCAACCACCCATTTAAGCCTAGTCAAAACCAACATAACAGCCTATAAAGATATGCCCTTGCGCTGGGGTGGCACAATAATAAATGTAGTTAACGAAAAAGACTCTAGCCAGATTCAAGCCTTGTTTTACCCAATCAACAGCTACGGCAGACCCCGAGTCGATAGAAAAACAGAAGGCAGATTCGCCATGACCAGCCTGGAATTCTTAGACCCTGCCATTTTCAAAGAAGGCACGGAATTTACCGTAACAGGTATTTTATCAGGGGAAGTACAGCAACAAATAGGCAAGAAAACCTTAAACCTCCCTCTACTAACCATTGAGCAAATTCATCTATGGCCAGCTCAACAACAGCAAGATGACAGGTTTTACCCATACAGACCTTACCCTCACTACTATTATCTTTATCATCGGTATTATCCTTACTATGATTATTACTAACCTTCCAATAGCTGTACGAGGGACTTTTAGTCGCGACCGAGCAAGTAAAAATGCTAACAACAATCACGCGGTGGATGGGTACTCACTCAGTTTTATCTACTCTTAAACAATAGCCTTGCTCAGCTCCGTTAAAGAGACAGCAAAAGGGGCGGCTGAAGCATGCCCAGTTGAGTATGCCTTTAATTTTCTTATATCCCACTTTTTATCACCGAAATAATTATTCTCAACTGACCTCAACTTATAAACGAGATAAAAATCACTGCCTGGTTTACCCGGGCATTCCTTCTCATGTTTCAAATCAGCCTTACTGATAATAACCGGTGATTCACCTACTATTTCCCACAACCTACTGGTTTCTAACTCTCCCTTTCCATGAAGCAATAAATATCTGGCTCCAATATCAGCTGAGCCATACTTGAACCCTGTAGAACCTACTCTAATATTGTATAACTGCTTATCTTCTATCCACTGATATTGCTGTTCATCTTTATAATAAGCAACCAGAACACTCACATCACCAGGTGGCTCAGCTCTTACTTTTTCAGCAGATGAAGCATATTCTGGCATCATCTCATACACATCATCCGCTTTAGCTTTCTTATGAATCATTCTTTTCTTAAATTGTGAGGCAGTTGATAGCTTTATGCTCTTACATTTAAGGTATGGCTCTAATGAGCGCTGAGACTGAATATCATGCCACACATGTTTTTTAGAGTTAATTGTTATTTTAAATGGGCTTTAATAATCCTTATTATTAATCCAGAATAAACGACTGATATGACCGTTCGTTCTTTTTTACATCCCCCAAGGCTTCCGCTTTCGTATCCATGAAAAATCATTACCTGATACACCAGATCTTGTTTTTAGAAAATATAAAGCGGTGATTTATTTTAAATTAAAACCCCTAGGATGGAGAGTTACGGTCATTTAGGAATGCGCTATTGTAGGAGGGGCTTTCTAGCCGCGACCGCTATTGATCTTGATTTTGTTTCGGTCGCGGCCTGGAGACCCCTCCTACAACCAGATTGCATCCCACAGGGGATAATCGGCTACTGTTTTTACTATATTGGCTCTTAATGGGTTCACCACGATGTATCTTGCTATTTGTTGCAGGTCTTCTTCTCTTCTTATTGCATGGTCGTGGTAGCCATCTTGCCATAGCGGTTGATTATTGGTGGTTTCACCTTGTTCTCTGCGTATTGCTTGTATTTTACGCCCTGAATAACCTTTTACGCTCCGCATGATTTCTGACAGGGTATTGTTATTTTGCAAGACAAGTAGCCAGTGGAAATGGTCTGGCATGATGACAAAGGCCTGGCTTTCTACTTTTTGTTGTTGATGCTGGTATTGCATGGCTTGAACAACTAGCCTGC
>Ga0209495_1002311_pt1 | contig 12530 bp, 16 predicted proteins | sample EN1Hudsemesocosm_FD_184629 | JGI IMG/M metagenome (GOLD analysis project Ga0209495, IMG submission 184629) | Methane-oxidizing microbial communities from mesocosms in the Hudson Canyon - EN1E Hudson Canyon (SPAdes) (version 2) | ecosystem: Environmental > Aquatic > Marine > Cold seeps | place... | reverse complement strand
GTTGCTTATGAAAGCGCCTATGAAATAGAATTTAAAAATGCAAAATCAAAAGCAGTAACCGTTACCGTTCGTGAACCTGTACCTGGTGAATGGGAAATTCTAAAAGAAACGCATCATCATACAAAAGCAGCATCTGGCACAGCACAATGGCAAGTCACCATTCCAGCTGAAAGCAAAACAACGCTAAGCTATCGTGTTTTAGTTCAATATTAATCGTTAAGGGCCATCTGTATGATGGCCTTTTCATAACGTTTTAAAACCCTTTGTCTAGCAAGGCTAGTTGTTCATTACTTTGTAGTATTTCTACTGATTTAATATATTTCTTATTAACATAGCCTAATTGACCACCTGCCACTTGAACCTGTAACCAAGGTGTATGTTTGTGATCCACAATGGCTAATTTATCCTGTTGGTTTAATACCGTTTGAGCGGTGAATCGTGTTCCCGGACCTGAACGAAGATATAAGTTTTTTACAACAATAGAGTATGGATAGCCATCATCTATGACAAATTCATCTTGATCTGAAACGTGCTCTGCGACGTTAACTAACCCAGACTCATCACGAGATACATTTGGTGTATCCCAAGTCGACAACAAACGTCTAAACAAGTCGTCTTCTACTCGCACTAGTTGCTCTTCACTGACATTTTCCGTGGCAGAATAGATTCCCATTATGATATCAATAGGAGTAAGAGGAACACTGCCAGCTTGGCTTTTAGCAATATGGTTTCCTTGCCAGATCACCTCATTATTTGCGGCTCTGACTAACTGCATCTGAACACCAATAGATGTATGTGAATAAATTCCAAAATGCGTTGAACTGTAGTCGATAACCTCTCCTAATAATAAAGCATCACATTTTAGTGCCTTACCGATTGCTGAATAATTAGAACTATTAACAACGACACTTGCTATCACTTTATTTACTTTAGCAAGCTCCACATCTCTATATTCATAAGGGGAAAGGTGAGAATACAAATTCCATCTTAGTTGCTCTAACACCTCATCATTCAAGTCTAAAGGTGTTTTTGTCGCTTGAGCGCCTGCAAGTGGCATCTCTTTTTGAGATGTACTAATAGCATTTTTTAATGGCAAGATCGCAATACACGTGGGCGGTGTCTTTTTAAAACTATCTTCTACCTTAAAATGCACTGGATTAATTGCAGCTTGATTAGCATTACCTTTCGCTATGTCACCATCATTAATATAGGTCGGAGAAATTGCTGAGCAGCCTGTTATTACAAATAACATCGTGGGCAATAGTAAATATCTTAAATGTTTAATCACAAACCGTATCCTTATGTTTTATATGGATTATAGTCGCAATTCCAAGTTGCCCCCCTAGCTATGCTTTGTATTTGTGACCGAGTTCATACATTTATTTTTAAGCTACACTATTTATAGCTATTTCTTTTTAAAAGTGCTTATTTTGCCAATGCTTTTGCAGACTCTAATAGGCTATTAATGTCAGGATCATTCGGCATCAACACTAATGCGTGTTGATATGCATCCACGGCATCAGCATGATGACCAAGATTAGTATAAGAACGACCTAACATCATCCAGCCTTGAATATTATCGGGGTTGGCTTCTAATTTCGCTCTCAACCTCATCACCATCGCACCCACATCGATAGTCTCGCCACTAGGAGCAAGCATTTTTTTCTCAATCACATCAGTGCTAGAGCTTGGCTCTGTAATTGCTGTTTGAGCTTTTAATGCTCTATCTAATGCCTGCTGAATATCACTATCACCCGGTAATAAAGCATCTGCTTTCTTATAGGCTGCCAAGGCTTGTTCATATTGCTCGTAATACATATGAGTCAAGCCGATCATCATCCAGCCTTGAACATCATCTGGGTTTTGTTCAAGCCGTTGTTTTAGGCCTTCGAACATTGAAGAGATATCACCCACCGTGCCATTTTTGTCTCGCTCAACTGACACAGAAGTATTTAGCTCATTGCTTTGTTGCACCGCAATAATTGACGAGCTACCTAATGAATAATAAAGTGCAATAACCGTTATCGGGACTAGTACGACTAAAATACTACTCATCGTATAATCTGTGCCGGAATCAACACTGACTTCACTCACTTGGGCTGTAAGATCACTATGAAGCGTTTTTTCAAGATCACTCCGAGCTAAATTATAATCTCGGTCGCTAATAATGCCCTGCTGTTTATCTTCTTTAAGTTTTATCAGTTGTTCTTGTGCAATTTGTATATTTTGCTCACGACGGTTTTCAGCTTGATCTTTTGCTGTTCGAACAAGTGGCAACAGGATTATAACCAGGGCTATAACAATCATTAAGGCGATAAAAAACCAAAGCATTATTTTTCTCCATCATCTAATAGATGTTTAATATGATCATGCTGCTCATCACTGAGCGGCTTATCAGCTAATTCTTTTCTTGCTCTTAATGTTTGGATTAGCACTAGTATGCCAACGAACAACAAGATAAAGGGACCAAACCACAATAATGCTGTACTTGATTTAACAGGTGGACGATAGAGTACAAAATCTCCGTAACGCTGTGTCATATAGTCCACAATTTGTGCTTGAGTCTGCCCCTCACTGACCATTTCATAGGTCTGTTGACGTAAATCTTTCGCCAAACCCGCATTGGAAGCTGATAGGTTTTGATTTTGGCAAACTAAACAGCGCAGTTCCTCGATCATTTGTTTATAGAGCTGCTCATGTTCAGCTTGTTCAAACTGATACGTTTCAATAGCAGCTTGCAGGTGTAGAGGTGAAACCAGTAACAATAAAATATAAATCCAGTTTTTCATTAAGATGTCTCCTGCTCAAGCTCAATAATCAAAGGCAGGATTGTGTCATTAATAGATTGCTGGGTAACGGGTCCAATATTTTTGTAACGAATAATCCCTTTCTTATCAATAACAAATGTTTCAGGCACCCCATAAACACCCCAATCAATGCCTGTGCGACCATCTCGATCTACCGCAACACTGACATATGGATTACCTAAGTTAGCCAGCCATTGTTTTGCTTGTTCAGCATCATCTTTATAGTTTAGACCGATAACATTAATCTGATTATTTTTCACCAATCTATTAATAACTTGATGTTCAGATCTACACGCACTACACCATGAAGCCCACACATTCAATAACCAGACTTTACCTTTCATATCCTCAAGACTAATGCTATCTGTGCTGGCATAAAGTTTGGGTAAATTAAAGTTGGGAGCTGCTTTACCAATATAAGGTGAAGGTACTTCCCTTGGATCTAAGGTCAAGCCAACGCCCAACAAAGTCACTAATAGAAAAAACAGTATTAATGGCAAACTATTTTTCATTGTGACACCACCTCAACTTTGTTTTTTTCACGACGGCGGTAACGTTTATCCATTGCAGCTAATAAACCACCGAATGACATGATTAAGGCGCCCATCCAAATCCAACGTACAAACGGTTTATGATAGATACGTAAACTCCAGCTACCGCCACCCAAAGGCTCACCCAAAGCAACAAATAAGTCTCTAAACAATCCAGCATCAATGGCCGCTTCAGTCATCGGCATTGATGATTGACTATAAGTTCGTTTTTCAGGGTGCAATATGACCAAATGCTTTCCTGCTTCACTTGCTTCCACAAGTCCTTGGTAGGCAACATAGTTATCACGACGTACTTCTTTCACACCAATCAACTTAAATTGGTAATCACCTATTTCATAAAACTCACCAGGAGCAAGACGTACATCTTTTTCATGGCTATACATCGACGTTAATGTAATTCCCGTAACAGTAACAGCCATACCTAGATGAGCGATCACTGCTCCCCATGTTGATAAGGGGAGTTTAAACGGTGATGTATTGGAATTAAGCAGCCATAACAATGCTGTTAGTGCCACCCAGCTTGCTGAAATCAAACCAATAAAGGTCAGCCAATGCTGTTCAGGTGCAAATAACAAAGGTAGTAAAATAGCTATAACCAATGATACTGCCAGGGGAATAATAGCCTTACGACTTAATCGTGACACACTGTCTTTTTTCCAGCGAACGAAAAAACCAAACCCCATTAATAAATACAAAGGAACTGCCAACCAAACCATCACTTGATTAAAGTATGGAGGTCCAACAGAGATCTTGCCAACCCCCATAGCATCTAATACCAATGGGTAAAGTGTTCCCAGTAATACTGTTCCAGCCATCGTTGCCAGAATAACGTTATTCAACAATAAACCTGTTTCCCTCGACACCATAGAGAATTGTCCAACAGAACGTAATAAGGGGGCTCGCCATGCATATAACACCAGTGAACCACCGACAACGATGATGAGGAATACTAAAATAAACACACCTCTAGCAGGATCAGTTGCAAAAGCATGTACTGATGTAAGCACCCCTGAACGAACCAAGAACATGCCTAATAAACTTAATGAAAAAGCAAAGATCGCTAACAAAACAGTCCATGATTTAAAGGCTGCACGTTTCTCAGTCACTGCAAGAGAGTGAATCAAAGCAGTCCCTACTAACCAAGGCATTAAGGATGCATTTTCAACAGGATCCCAAAACCACCAGCCGCCCCAACCTAATTCATAATAAGCCCACCAGCTACCCAAAGCGATGCCTAGCGTCAAAAAGACCCAAGCGATATTGGTCCATGGTCGCACCCATCGTGCCCAAGCAGCATCTAATTTTCCATCAATCATCGCAGCAATAGAAAAGGCAAACGCAACGGAGAAACCCACATAGCCCATATAAAGCATCGGCGGATGTATTGCTAAACCTGGATCTTGTAGTAAGGGGTTAAGACTTCGGCCATCAACGGGCGCAGGAAATAAACGCACAAATGGGCTTGATGTAAATAGCATGAATGAAATAAAACCAACACTCACCATACCCATTACACTGATAACGCGTGCCAGCATAATCTTTGGAATACTCGAACTATAGATGCTGACTACAACTGTCCAAGAAGACAATAATAATGCCCAAAGTAATAAAGAACCTTCATGAGCACCCCACACACCCGATATCTTATAAAGCAACGGAAGTGCAGTATTGGATGTTGATGCCACATAACGAACAGAAAAATCATTGACTAAAAATGAATAGGTTAAGCAGGCATAAGCAAGGCCTACAAATAATAATTGTCCTTGTGCCACAGGTGTTGCAAGGTTTATCCAACGCGTCTTACCTAATTGCGCCCCAGCTAAGGGAATCAATGCCTGAATCACTGCTAATACAAGAGCAATGATGAGTGCTGCATGGCCTATTTCAGGAATCATTTTTGTTCACCTGCACTTTTCTCTAATGCATCACTCACTTCTGGTGGCATATAATTTTCATCATGCTTCGCTAGCACTTCAACGGCAAGCACAACACCTTCATCACTCATTTGACCTCGAGCAATAATACCCTGCCCCTCTCTAAATAAGTCAGGAAGAATGCCTTCATAACTCACGGTAATAACTTCATTATTGTCAGTTAAGTCAAAAAACACCGCTAAATTATTATCTTCTCTTCTCACACTACCTTCGACAACAAGGCCGCCTAAACGGAAGTCTTGGTTTTTCGGTGCTTTTCCCTCTTTTATCTCAGTGGGAGAATAGAAAAACATCATATTTTCATTAAATGCTTTTAAAGCCAATGTTGTTGCGATGCTGATGCCAAGCAACATGAAAATAACCATCTTTAATCGTTGTTTACGTCTAGGCGTCATCAGACATTACCTCATTAAGTTGCTGAAAATCGCTAGCACTTTGTAACATTTTTCTATGTCTCACAATGGGTCCTACAATATTGATAAATAGCACCACAAATGCCAGTGCATATGAGGTCCAGACATGAAAGGCATAACCGCCCATATATAAAAACTCACTCATGCTCATTTTCCTCAATTACTTGCTTTAACCATTTACTATTGGGCTCTCTCTCAACCAGTTCAGATCGCGTTCTGAGCAATAAAGAAATAGCATAAAACACCTTAAAGGCCGTTGCCATTACTAACAGCGGCATTAACATTTCAATAGGCATACTGGGTTTGTCGGTTAGAGTAACGCTTGAACCTTGATGCAATGTATTCCACCACTCAACTGAATAATGAATAATTGGAATATTAACAACGCCTATCAAAGTTAAAATAGATACTGCTCGAGATGCCGTACGTTTATCTTCAATAGCTGCATATAAACCGATTACACCCCAATATAAAAATAACAACAGTAATTCAGATGTTAAACGTGCATCCCAGCTCCACCACGTTCCCCACATAGGTTTACCCCATAGAGAACCTGTCACTAAGGCAAGGAAGGTAAAAGCAGCACCGATAGGTGCACTGCTAATCAGCAATACTTCAGCTAGTTTGATTCGCCATACCAAGGCAATAAAGGCATACACTGCCATCACTATATAAATGAACAATGACATCCAAGCGGCTGGCACATGAATATAAATAATTCGAAATGCATCACCTTGCTGATAATCTGCCGGAGCAGTTACCAAACCACCATATAATCCGTAGACAAAAAGCACGGTAAATATAGCCATTAGCCATGGAATCATTTTCCCAGAAAAGCGATAGAACCACGCTGAGGATGCCATGGTATGGATCCATTTCATCATTGTGAAACCCCTGTTTTGATAGCTGCAACAATTGCAAAAGGCGACAGCGTTAAACTTAAAACACATAATGCAGCGAGCACATAAAATGGTCCAGCTGCCGACATTCCGATTGCTGTAGCATTAACAGCACTTGTACCAAAGATGAGTACCGGTACATATAAAGGTAGAACAAGTAAAGCGAGTAACATGCCATTTTGAGGAATCACTAGCGTTAATGTCGCTACCGTTGCTCCCACTAAAAGCAGAACAGGTGTGCCGAGTAAAAGGCTCACAATCAAAGTCAGCTGAACATCAAAACTCATACCCAGTGCTGATGCAATAAGGGGAGCAAGTAAGATTAATGGGAATACATTAAGCAGCCAATGAGCCAATAACTTAATCAAGGTTAGAACAATTAAGGGCTGATTTGCCAATACCATTAACTCTAACGTGCCATCTTCATATTCAGTTCGAAATACATTACCTAATGACATTAAAATTGCCAACAATGCTGCAGCCCAAATAATGCCAGGCGCAATAGCATTTAATAGTTGTGGTGAAGGACCAATGCCTAAAGGGAACAATAAGCAGACTAAAACAAAAAACAGTATCGGATTAAGCGCCTCATGACGTTGTCGAAACGCAATCAAAAACTCTCTGCTGATGAGTAAATATAAGCTGTGAAAAGTGGTCATTTTTATAACTGCAATGTCTTAACAGTGATGTTTGCAAATTGAACATCATGATGAGATGACATCACTACCATGCCATTATCAGCCACATGTTCTGCTATTAAATTTTCCAACAGCTCAATCCCTGCTTTATCTAATGCCCCTTGAGGCTCGTCTAAAATCCATAATGAAGCCTGCTGAGTAATCAGTCTAGATAAGGCTAACCTTCTTTTCATACCAGCAGAAAATTGTCTAACAGGCGTATTGGCATATCCTTTTAAACCTACACGTTCTAAAACCTCATTGATCTTTATTTCTGCCGACTTAGACAGGCTTATTGATACTTGAATGTTTTCTTTCGCAGTTAAACTATCATTAATGCCATTTCGGTGACTCAACCAAACCATTTTCTGAGTATATTCTGCAGAAATAGAAGTAATAGCTTCTTTGTTCCACATCACTTCACCACCATCAGGAAGTCTCAACCCTGACAGTATTTTCAATAATGTACTTTTACCACAGCCATTCTTCCCTTCAACTAATAAAACCTCTTTTGAACTTAAACTAAAATTCAATCCAGTAAAAAGCTGGCGATGACCGCGAGAACAATTTATATTTTTTACTTCTAAAATCATATCTTTTGTAAGAAATGTATCTTTATATCGGCATAAATAAGTGAGTAATATTATACCTGACTACAACTCACTCATAGCTAAATTAATAATATGATATTGTCCGTTATATCCCCATAAAAAAAGCTATTACTTATAGCGTAATAGCCTTTTAAATTATTTCCAGTGAAATGTGCTTCTTACATAACAATCATATTTTCATTTAAAGGGCTTACACCATAAAGTGAAATAATGTCATCCATAATTAGATAATTTCATTGGTCGGAACAGCAAGATTCGAACTTGCGACCCCTTGTCCCCCAGACAAGTGCGCTACCAGACTGCGCCATGCCCCGACTGTATAAAATAATCATGCATCAGAAAAAGAAAGGCTTCTACTGATTTAAAAGATAATCTTACCAAACCCTTTTAAATATGACCATTCACCACTCTATTAAACTTAGTGTATTGATCAAAATAAGTACAATTATAGAGGGCGTTAATGATACATTAATACACTATGAATACAGCTATTTTATACAGTTTCCGCCGTTGTCCTTATGCCATGAGAGCTAGGCTTGCTATCGTCATCAGTAGGATTAGCGTCGAACTTAGAGAAGTTGAGTTACGAGATAAGCCCTCTTCCCTTTTAGACATTTCTGCAAAAGGCACTGTTCCCGTATTAATAACAGCTGATCGTAACGTTATCGATGAAAGCCTAGACATTATGTTTTGGTCGCTACAACAGTCTGATCCTGATGGCTGGCTTAATAATATGACTTTTGAACAAAAGGAACTTGCTCAGCAACTCATTCAACAAAATGACACTGAGTTTAAATATTATCTTGATCGTTATAAATATGCTGATCGTTACCCAGACGACTCCAAAGAACATTATCGCCAAAAAGCTGAACAGTTTTTGCTGTTATTAGAAGATCGTTTAGCCACAAACAACTACTTAATATCTTCAGCAATCAGTCTTGCCGATATGGCAATATTACCCTTTATTAGACAGTTCGCCTTTGTCGATAAGGCATGGTTTGATTCATCACCTTACCCCAGAGTGCGATCATGGTTACAGGACTTTATTGAATCTCCACTATTTGAATCGATTATGACTAAATACCCAAAATGGCAAGAACAGGAATATTATTCTTTCCCTTTAGATTAACATTTAGTTTTAGCAACAGATGTAGGCAAGTCATAGTATTGATACAGGCAAATCATCTTGTTCTCATCCGCAGCCTCAACATCCATATAGTGTAATAAATCTTGCCATAGACTTAGTCGACTTGCATCATCAACATATTGACCGGAACGTTCACGTTTTGCTAACCACAATCCAGATCCATTAAAACTATATACGGGTAAAAGATCCTTTCTTTGTGAACTGGGCACAATATTGGTATTCAAATTATCAAGTACGAGGGGTTCGGCCGTTGGCTTATCGTAATAACTAACTACCATATGTGCTTTTTTAATCGTCAACGCCTTCACATAGGTTAAGCGCATTTTTTCCTCATCCATGCCCATTGCACTTAAGGTGAAATATTTGGCAATAGCAAAATCTTCACAATCTCCACCTTTTGTCACTAACGTTTGCAGTGGTGTTGCCCAATAATCTTCTTGTTGCCAATGTTTAATATCATCAACAAAATCAAACTGATTCACAAAGTCATTCACGCTGGTGAGCTTTTTAATATCTGACCATGTTGCACCTGATTCAATTAGCGTCTTCCACTGTTCGACTCTAAGCTGAGTTTCTGGGTTAATACCATAGGTTTCAACTTCTTCAACTATTTCTGGGCTGGATGAACAACCTACTAATAAAACCAGCAAAGCACTTACTAATAGTCTAGTCATTATTTGTCTCCAGTTTTAAATACGCAGTTGCCTTTTCTCCAGCTGATAAAAAAGGAACCGTACCTAAACACGGTGCTGAAATTCTTTGTTTTAAAGTAGTCACGATCTCGCTTGCTTCTGTATTACTTTCTATATTATTTGCGACCCAACCATGCAATGGTAAACCACTTTGTTCTATGGCTTGCACGCTAAGCAAAGCATGATTAATACAGCCAAGTCGAATACCTATAACAAGTACAACAGGCAATCCAAGTTGTATCGCCAAGTCAGCCATAGTGAAATGATCATTTATAGGTACTAACCAGCCGCCAGCACCTTCAACAATAACATTCTCAGCCTGATTTTCAATCATATCGAAATGATGTTTTATCAGATCTAAATCAATTTCAATACCGGCTTGTTGTGCTGCAATATGGGGTGCAATAGCAGGTTCAAAAGCATAGGGATTAATAAGTTCATAAGGTAGATTTACATCTGCCTGTTGTTGTAATTGTAGTGCATCATCATTACGCAAACCCTCAGCGGTTAGCTCACAGCCACTAGCAATAGGTTTCATTGCCGCTACTTTATGCCCTTGTTGCTGCAATAATGCTATCAAGGCCACACTAATACGTGTTTTACCAACCTCTGTATCTATTCCTGTAACAAATAGACTTTTCATTATGATTTACGACGCTGAATTTGGCTGACAGGGATTCGAACTTCACCATCATCTTGTTTAATTTGACCACCCCAAGCATGACCATAAACCACTTCATAGGTCGCAGGTAAAATACCATCATAACGAAATGATTCATAAGCATCAGCAACCTGCTTAAGCGCTTGTTTTCCGGTTAATCCCTTGCGCCTACCCGTATTCACATTGCGAGCACCTAAGACTTTTAAATCTTTCATTAATGCCATAGCGGTTTCATAGGTAAGCGTATATCGATCCGTATCTAAAACAGGTTCTGCTAAACCTGATTCCATCATAGCTTCACCGACATCATGCATATCGTAAAACATATTTACATGAGGATAATCGTCAACACTTGCCCATGCTTGACGTAATTCATGCAAGGTATCTGGCCCCAATGTCGTAAACATCAATAAACCATCAGGACGTAATACGCGTTGAATTTCAGCAAAACTCATTCGAGGGTCGCACCACTGTAACGCTAAGTTAGCAAAGACTAAGTCAACACTATTATCAGCCAGAGGTAGATTCTCTGCATCACCAGCAAGATACATAGGCTTTTGAGAATTGGGTAACCAGCGTTTCAAACCTTGAGTTTGGTTAAAACTATTTCTAGCATGCTTTAACATTGCTGGAGCAATATCGACGGCCACTAATTCTGCCTTAGGATAATGCTGACCTAATAAGCTCAAATTTCGCCCAGTACCCACACCCAGATCAAGTACTCGCTTAGGTTGTAATGTCACTAATGACAGACGATCTAATAATTCATCGCCCGTCTGACGTTGCAAGACTGCTACATCATCATAATGTGCAGCTGCCCGACCAAATGATCGTGCCACTAAGTTTTTATTAGGAAGTTTATTAGTCATTTAAAAAGTGTTCAATCTCATTCTGACATTCACTAGGCTGCGATATAAAAGGTGCATGACCTGCACCCGCTAACAATGTCGTTTTTATCTGTGTTTGTAACTGTGTTGCCGCTAGTAACATCTCTTTTGGAATCAATGTATCACGGTCACCCAGAATCATTTTAACAGGACACTGAAGTGTTGACAGTTGATCTCTCATATCAGTATTAATCAGCAAATCAAGACCTGCTGTTAATGCTTCAGCTACAGGAGGCTGTTCAACGGCTAAGTGCTCTGCCAAGCGACGAATCGTTTCACGACTATGTGCTGAACCTCGCGCTTGCAATAATAAGAAGCGTTGCAAAGTATCGGCTTGATCACTGTCTAAATTTTCAGCAAAAGCCTGAAATATTGAGGGCTCCATGGCACTAGACCACTCTTCCTTTTTAACAAAACACGGTGTTGCTGACATTAACACCAGTTTCTTAATACGCTCAGGGTAACGCCCCGCAAAGGCTAAACTAATCAATCCACCTAATGACCATCCCATCCAATAAGCTGATTGAGGACATTCTACTGCCAGGTTTTCAATTAAAACTTGAAGATCTAAAGCACCGTCTTGCCAATCACTTTGACCATGTCCGGGTAAGTCCACTAAATGCAAAGTGAAATTCTTTGCTAAACCTTGTGCAAGATCATGCCAAACAGCACTATTCATGCTCCAGCCATGCAACAGCACCAAGTCAGGACCTTGTCCTATTACTTTAATGTGCATTAACTTCTACCATTCAATACATAGGCCCCGTCATTCAATACATAAGTACCGTCATTCCCGCGCAGGCGGGAATCCAACGATTGTGAATGTTTTCGCTGCCCATGGATCCCCGCATCCGCGAGGATGACGAGCATATAAACTTTTGTTGCTAGTGTGCACATATCATTTCCAAAGCATCTAGCAATTTAGTGACATCTTGTTCGCTATGATTAGCAGAAAATGTAATGCGTAATCTAGCCGAGCCTTCAGGTACTGTTGGAGGTCGTATCACGCCAACTAATACACCTTTATCTTCTAGTGCTTTACCGACTTTAATTGCTTGTTTATCATCACCGATGAGTAGTGGTTGTATTGGCGTTAATGACGCCATCAAATTCAAACCAAGTTCTTTCGCTCCGGTTCTAAATTGACTAATTAATGACTGTAATTTTTCTCGTCGCCAGTTTTCTTCTTCTACCAGCTTCAAACTTGCCAATGTAGCAGCTGCAATAGCAGCAGGCTGAGCCGTGGTATAA